>JACCDZ011020965.1_pt1 | contig 16124 bp, 16 predicted proteins | sample 7449551 | NCBI WGS metagenome assembly JACCDZ01 (sample SAMN15323452, study PRJNA562643) | freshwater metagenome | isolation source: river surface water | place: USA:Blue River Watershed | collected 2017-08-18 | reverse complement strand
CCCGCATTCAACAAGGATGTGAGACCAATATTTGGCGAGGTAGCTCAGTTGGTTAGAGCGCAGGATTCATAACCCTGAGGTCACGGGTTCAACTCCCGTCTTCGCTACTTAAAAATCAAGGCTTTACAAATTAATGTAAAGCCTTTTTTGTTTGGAGTGACGATAGAGAGTGATGATTATACTTCATATACTTTGAAATTTAACGAAGCTTTTTCAACTGCATTCAAAATTGTACTATCAATGTAATGGTCAAGTAATACCTGTTCACCTGTATGAGAAGTCAATAGCCCCGTATCTTTACCTAGAGCTAACCTCAACCATGTGATATATGTTTTTCTTAGATTTTTCAAAGAAACACGTTTAGTAATGCCTGCTTCTTTTTTGTAATGAGTAAAGGCTTTAGATAAGTCATTCATTATTGTAATATTTTTTACATTACGCTCTGGATATAAGATGAAGTCATTTGTAGCTTTCTTTTCATTGTATCCTAACTTAATCAAGAGTTCAAACAAATCTTGATTTATTGGTAAATACTTCACATATTCATCGCTATTCTTCTGTCTATTAACTTTTTTATTATCAATTTTAAAAAACTTAGTTCCATCAATAGTAATTAATATATCACTCCATTTTAAGTCCACAACTTCTTCTCTCCTACCACCAGTTAATAGAAAAAGTTTAAATCCGTCTTTAAGGTAGAATCTATACAGATTTTTCTTTTCTCCTTTACCTCCTAATTTTATAATAGGATTTGCTGTGTCTATTGTTGATATGATTTTATCAAATTCATCTTTAGTTAATGTTTCAATATTTTTTTTAATTTTCTTTTTTGAAGTGTATGATTCAAATGGATTCTTCATATTTATTTCTTCAATATCTATTAAGAATTTAAAAAACGCTTTTAGTGCACCCATACACTTATTAAAACTAACTTCACTGCCAAAATGATTACTAGCCCATAAGTAAAAACGTGCTACATCATTTTTATTAACATCAATAATTCTGGTTACTTCTATATTTTTTATACCCTTAAAAGAATTACAGAAATATGTGCAAAATCGAATACATTCGTCTTTATGACCTTTTGAAACATCTTTGACATGCTGAGCAAATTCATATTTACCAGATAAGTATTGATTATACCTTATGACAGCATCAACAATTGAATAATCATTTCCACTATTTGGGGTTTTAATTTTTTGATAATTATTTGCCCTTAACTCTTTTTCAATTGATATAGCTTCAGATACAGCATCTTTATAATCTCTCGAATTTAATACTCGTGTTACTTTTTTATTTTTTGTCCCACTTATATGAATTCTCACCCTATACTTTTGTATATCGTAGTGATTACAAGTAGGATTGTCCAACTTACATTTATGGCAATATATTTTCATCCCTGTATGTGGATTTTTCGGAAGTTTTAATCTGCTCATGCGGTTAATTTTTTAAATAATTTTTTATCACTTTCATTTAAACTTTTAATTTTAGTAGTCGGTAAATAACCTAAATCTTCATCAAGACTCAATAATACCATTTCGTAAACAGCATTATCTTTTACTGTCTTTTTATATATATCTTTCCATTTTTCTGGGTATCTATTCATTAAATTAATTACCCAAGGCTTATCTATTTCTACTGCTACATCAATTTCATAAACGAAATGTGTTTTTGTTTCTTTATAAACTTTGACTCCTTTTTTCTCTAACCACTTTCTAGTAGCAGTATTATCTTTTGTCTTGATTATTTCAGCAACCTCAATAAGTGATAGTATATTTAAACTTTTTCTTTTATTTATTGTTTCCAAAACCCTAAACCACTCTATCTCCTGTATTTTATCATGAGTGGGGAGAATTATTTTTCGGTCAAGCATGACCATTCCGAAGCGCACGACCATGGCGAATCAGACACAGATTGAATGCGAAAAGCATAAAATCCCCCTTTAGGCATAAATGCCTTCTAAATCGAAAAAAAAATTGCTGAATCCACTTTTTGGAGACAAAGTGGTGAGTTATGTAATACGTCTAAACAGATTTACTGTCCTCATGCGAGTTTCTGAGTAAAATGAGCAATAGGAGCTACTTTTTGTAGTTTAAACCCTAGACCTCAATCTTTTACAAAGGTACTATTTTTTCAGTGTAGGTGCAAGTTGAGAATTAAATATTTTTTTTCGATTTTATATCATATTGATATTCAATTGATTGTACAGATGCTATTTTCCTACTATCCTGTGTAAAGCTTTCCGTTGACAAAAAGCACTTCGACACCCATGATTTTTAGGATTCGCTCGACTTCATTTCTGGATAATTTTTCGGGATTATTGACATAGAACACGTGCTTTGTTTTCTCCAATTGGTGTGTAATCGTTATCCTGTGCTTTTTCATCTCAATTAGTTTAGGCTGAATTCATAGTCGATTCCCAACATGTTTTTCTTCTTGTGAAAGTGGAGCATCAAATAAATGCTTCCGTTTTCTACCATAAAGTTGAAGTACTTGACATTGCGTATATGTTTCTCAAATACTTTTCTAAGTTTAACTTGGTCAACTTGGGTGTTTTCGGGTAATCGAAATTCAATCACCGTTTCAACGGGTGATGTTCCTAAATAGCCCATATCACTATACACATCGAACCGATGACATTTGTATCTCCTCGCTATTTCCATATAGATTCTTGATAAGTTAACTCCTAACATACTATTACTTTTTTTCTGATTTTTGCTACCGTTGCTAATGAAACATCGTAGAGCTTAACACATTCTCTGACACTAAATCCTTTCTTCAATCCTTCGACCACCTTTGGGTATTTGGCAATGAAAATAGCTTCTTCTTCCTTGCTGTTCTTGGGTCTTCCGCAATGGATGTTTTTTGCTTTGGCTTGATTCATCCCAGACCGAATCCTCTCAATAAGGTTTCTGCGTTCGTTCTTTGCAAATAAGCTAAGCATGTGGAGCATCATTTCTGTTTGGAAACTGATTTCGCCCTGTTCGTTCAAAGTTTCTGTGTTAAGGTCTTGTAGGTAAATGCTGATGCTCTGTTGGTGTAGCTCTTCAACTAGCTTCAATGTTTGAATCGTGGAGCGACCTAATCGAGATACCTCAGAACAGAGTACTTTTTTGAACTTTCCTTCTTTTGCCTCTGTGAGAAGTTGCTGAACACCTAATCTTTCGTGATTGTCTTTTGCGCCCGAAATTTTCTCTGAGATAACACTTACAACTTCATAGTTGAATTTATCGGCAACTTTTTTTAGGTCGGATATCTGTCGATTGAAGTCCTGTTCATCTGAACTTACTCTTGCAAAAATTGCCACTGGAATTTTCCGCATAACTGTTATGGAAAAAGGGTTAAACAATATCGAGGTCATTTTGCTGGGGTTGAACCACCTTTTTAGTCCTCTTTGCTGTTATGTCATAAGGTTTCCCTTTTTTCATAACAACATTGCAAAGATTCCAGGCTTTTTTTTAATACGCAAGTTTTTGACCTATTATCCTGGATTTCAATTAAATAAAATATTTTTCACTGTTTTAATTGATATTTATATCTAAAGAAATAAATATGGAAAATCAAACAATTAAATTGGATTGTGGTCACGAAGTTGAAGTTATTGCGATTGATGTACGTAGAACTTACGGGGAATTATTAATAGGGTCTCCGAACTTTGAGGATAATTTTTACGTATATGAAAGTCTAAAAGCTCCCGAAGAATGGGGAAAACGTAAAACAGTTATGAATATGGAGAGTTTTAATTTAAGTTTGAAGCACTTTAAAAAATATACAATTTATTTATGGCTTTCTTCTAAAAAAAGCATTGATGACCCAGAACATAAATTCGATGGTTCTGAGGTGGTTGTAGTTTGGACAATTGATGACCTGTTTTCGTTTTCAATCAATTCGTTAATTGAAGAAGGAATCAAAGAGTTTGATTGGGAAGGCTATGCTGAAAATTATCATATTTAATTTTTTTTGACAATTTAATCATTCCCATAATTTACCGCCAAGTCTTCAAAAGATTTTATTTCATCTTTAAACATTACATCAAAAACTTTACCATTGTGATTGTTGAATATCACAACAACGGGTTTCTCTAGTAAACTTTCGTAAACAAATACGAGACTGTACATTGTGCGATTGGCAGAATAAACACTGAATGGCTTCCAATTATGGTACTTAAGTAAATAATCATCTGCTCCCATTGATTCATTTGGTTCCCCCAATCTTTTCTTCATGTTTCGCAAACTTGAAGAAATAACAATTCCCCGTAATTCTGATAGTGACTGAAAAGAATAATTTCCTTTAGGATTTTTCGATTCTTTGGTCTTTTGATAGCAGTACTCACTTCCCTCCATGGTGTAGCAAAGGTAATCACCATGAAGTTTATAGTTAAAATCAGCATCATCAGTAAACAATTCATTATTGATGAACTTAGCATTGATTGTTCGAATTTTTTCATAACCTTCATATTCAACTAATATAGCTGTTGTACCTTCAATTGTTAGTTCTATTGAGTTCCTTGGAATATGATTATTTATGAAAGTCATTTTAGTTTTTTGAATGCTTGTTTCGCTAGTTTTTACGGGTGCTGATTCATTATCGCTCGAGAAATCGAATAAATTCCCTTTTAATACTACCTCTGAATCACCGACACCAGAAGCCCATATATTTTCCCTAAATATTATTATTTCTTCATTCTTCTGATAGAGGTAAAACAATTGAAATTCACCACCACTTGTTTTTGCATAAGAAGTGTTTACTAGTTTATACAATGTGTCACCATCTAAAAAACTCAAACCACTCATTGGTTCTGGGTATGTATACTCACATTTAATCCCCGATGCGAACAACGGCTCCTTGATGGAATAAATAATTTTACTCTCTCCATCTGGTAGCTCTAATCTAACCTCTGTGGAACCATCCGATTCTTGATAAAAAATGGATGGTATAAAATCTTTATTATTACTACAACTTGATAACAACATCACCATGGATGACATTAATAGTATTAAGTACTTTTTGACTAATTTTCTCATGTAATTTAATTAATATTTACTTACAGGGATTTATAAGATGCACTAGTACTAATAAGTTTACCGTTAATATTATATTGTCTACGGTATTCGTCAAGAACACCTTCAATTTTTATCTTACCATTTGGATAAAACTCTTGGTCTTTTTTACCTTCCCTATACTCATCTGTTCCATTATGCCATATTCTCTTTATTTTTCCGTTTTCATAAAAATCAATATATTTTTTATTTTTACCTGACAGAACTATATTCCTATCTCCAAACCATTTAGATTGAGTTACTGTAAAATCACCTGAAATGTCATATTCAATTATTTGCTTTGTGTTATTTCTATCAAAATCAGTATAGCGCACAATTCCTAAACTGTCAATAAACTCGATTTTTACTAGAACTTTATTATTTGACCATTCCCATATACTATTAGGACTTCCCATATTGTATGAACCTTTGACGTACATCAACTTATCATACATCTTTTTGTCAAAATAATGGATAAAACTTCCATGTGGTAAACCATCTTTAAAATTAGCTTTATCAGAACAATTATTCAGACCAATATTTAGAGTAATTTCCCCATCAAGTTTACCTTCTTTAAAATTAAAAGTATTGTATCGTACACCATTTTTTATTGTATACCATTGACCTTCTGCAACACCTTGATTATAGAACTCATGAATTTCTAAGACATCTTCTTGTTCACCTTGATATGAACCATTTTTAAATAAAGGATTTGTTTCAACTTTATTTAAAATCCACTCACCATGCTGTTTTCCGTAATTAAATTCTCCTTTATAATTACCAAAATCCCATTGACCATGTGGTAATCCTTCTTTAATTGAAAACCTTGTAAACTGTGATTTATCTGAACTATTAAATTTGTTTACCCAATTCCCTTCACTCACTGAATCGCAGTCGTCACAAATCATTCTTGATAAATAACCTATTTCTTTTTTAGTCCATATTTTTGATAAAGTTCCAGAAAAAACCTCTCCTCCTTCTGAAATTATTTCACTTTTCTTAATGTCATAGGACATGAAATATGACTGGTAGTCAAAATGTTTTAAAGAATCTTGTGAAAAACTAAAAAAATTTATTGTCAATGACAATAATATTGAGGTCACTATTTTTGTAATATTATTCATTTTCTATGTTGATTAAGATTTAACATTATTATTTTAATAACTTTTGATTCCTCTACCATCACACATTGGACAAACTCTGACATCCATTTTACCAGTAGCTATATTTTTGCCTGTTTCATAACCTGTCCCTTTGCAAAGTCCACATTTGTTTTTTTCATAAACCCTACCATCATTTCCCAACTGATAACCATCATTTTCTTGTTGAGAATTCGATACTTGATTATCTATATCAACACCATATTTATTCGTAACATCTTCTAATTTTTGAGAAGCTTTTCGAGCACAACTTGGACTACAAAGTTGATTTGAATATGGGTATTCTAACTCTTTGAAACTACCATCCATTTGTTCTTCATAACCATTACCATAAAACTCTTTCCCACAGATACAACAAGTAGTTGTAGACTCCTCGTTAGTTACATTATTCAATGATTCTTCGGTTGATTCAATAGTTGGAGATTCTAATTGCTCTTGTTTTTTTAGATAAAATTCTTTGTAGTAAAAGAATGAGCCAAAAAGTATAAAGAAGACTACATAATTTATAATTAATTTTGGATTTTTCATGATTCAATTCTATATACAACCATCGTAGTTAATAATTATTTCTTTAAGAATTTCATTCCCTGATTTAATAATTATTTTACCTCCGTTCATGCCATTATTTGATTCAGACGGTACAATTGAGTAAGCACCATCAATAGTTGACTTTTCTAATATTATTATTTTAGTATTATTTGAACTTTGATAGACAATTTGTGCATCAGAAACATAACCTAATATTTCAATTTTAAGCAGATTCATTGTGTCATAACACCAAAAAATAGAATTATTTTTTACAATTTTTAATTTTACAACTTTTTCAAAATCTTCATTCTCACCAGAATCTAAATTACCATCAACAGGAATTGAATTTTCAAAATAAGATATAATATTTACTATTTCATTCTTTTTTTGAATTTTGTTTTTCAGTTGTACTGATTCATTTTTACATCCAAATAAGAATATAGATGATGTAATGAAAGCTATTAATGTTAGTTTGTTCACTTTACTATTGTTTTGTTGTTTCAATTTTTAAAGGTGATAAAAAATTAAATTCTTTATCATAAGTAAATTTCATCGTGCGTTTTATAGAAGGACAACAGCAAGCATCATTAGTATCATAGTCATCAATTTTTGAAAATATTACACCATCAATAATTGATGTTGGAAATCCTAAATCAAATAAACTCGGTGAACATTTTCCACTACTCCAATCAAAGTATATGTATTCATCATACTCATTTTTACTGTTACTAAAAGCTATAAGCCACCCACATGCTACCCATGTTTGGTTTTCCATATCATCTACTGTATATCTAAACAAAACATCTTCAAATCCATCACTATTTAAATCTCCTTTTCGGGTAGTTTCTGGTACAATAGAGCAAGTATATTTTTTGGGATAATTATTTGATAGTTCAGTAAGTAATACTTTTGAATCACTATTGTCTTTTTGGTTAATGATTTTTTGAGTAATCGAGATTAATTTTGATTTTACATCAGTTATAGGAGATGATTTTATTTCTTTTGAACCATTATTACAACCAGCCAATATCAATCCAAAAATTAAACTATTAAAGATTTGCTTTTTCATTTTTTTTCAAATTGTTTTAATTATTGCTTTTCATAGATTTAATAAATTCCTTTTTTTATCAATATTTCTTTTATTCTCCTTAAACCTTTTTCAAAACACTACCTTAATGCTTGAAATTTTCCGTTAATTATATTGTAGTTTTGCTGAGTAGGATAATTTGAGCATGGATTGCCATTAAACAGATTTGTTCCTCCAAAATTTTTTAAGTTATTAAATTCAAACTCACCATAGATATATTGATTTGTTATTTGGGTAATCTTAACAAAACCTGTTGAATTTGATTGTTGTTGTAATTGTAAACTATTGCAAGTGTTGTCTGATTGATTGTAATTTTCAGTTGATTTATAGGGTAAGAAAACTGAAAAATTATTCAAATTAGCAATTTGAATAATTTGATTAACTTCTAAATCTCCAGCAGTTGTGAACTCAAAATCTAGTAAAATACCATCTTGAAGATAAAGTTGATTATCTCCAAATCTATGCACAAGACCACTTATAGTGTGTTTTTTAGAGCCATTATTATTTATATATTCTGAATACCCGCAAGCAAGATTTAAATCACTATTTGGAATTTTACTAGTAAACTTTAAACCTCCTTCAATTTCAAATTTTAAACTAGCATCTTCATTGTTTGAGGTTGAATTATCATTATCATTACTACAACTTAGCATGATTGATGAAATTATTACAATAGAAAGGTAAATTAATTTTCTCATAATCTATTTGATTTTAATATTATTACTCAAATAGAATAAAATAAATTTTACATTTTTTTATGATTTAGTGTTCGTTGAAAAATATGAGTTAACGTACAGGAATCATTAAGATAATGATTGTCCCTCCACTTGGATTTTGTTGAATATGAATCATTTTTTGGTTCGTTCCAATCAGTAAGCGAATACGTTCATTGACCAATTTAATTCCCTTGGATTGTATAGATTCAAAATCTTTGTTGAAGCCTTTGCCGTTATCTGTTACAGTACACATTATTACATCGCCTTTAAAATCAAATTTAATTTCAATTTTTGGGTTTTCCGATTTAGAGTCAAATGCATGAACAAACACATTTTCAACTATAGGTTGAATAAGTAATGGCGGTATTTCAATAGAGTTTGTGGTGACGCTAAATTGTTTTGAAATCATACATTCCACCTGCTTATTTCTTCTTAAATTTTCAAGTAAAATATATCTTTCAAGGTAATCTATTTCTTCTTCCAGTCTAATAGCTGTTTTAGATGAAAAATCAAGTGTTTGGCGCATTAGTTTTGAAAATTCTCCTATATACCAAAGTGCATCATCCGTTTTTTTATCAATAACAAAATTCTGAATGGAGTTCATTGCATTAAAAACAAAATGCGGATTCATCTGACTTTGTAAAGCTTGAAGCTTTGTTTCAGCTATTCGTTTTTCTAATTCAGCCTGTTGTTTTATTTTTTTGATTTTTCGTTTTGAATAAAGCAATACAACAACTAATAGTATAACAACAACAAATCCGATAAACCAGCCCGTTTGCCAAAATGGGGGGTTAATAGTAATACTCATGGTGATTGGTGCAATAAACTCATTAGTACCTATGTTTTTCCCTTCAATAACAAGCTGGTACTTTCCGCTTGACAATCCAAATAGTTTAATGTTATTTTCGGAGGTATATGAACTCCAAGCGTCAGTCAAACCAATTATTTTATACCTGTAACGGTTTTTAATCGCATTGTAAAGATTATTACTATTGAAAGTGATTTCTAGATTATTTTGAGCGTATTCTAAGTTAAGAGTACGGCTTAAAGGAAATTCTTTTTGGTTGATTCTTATGCTCTTTATATAGATAGGACTATTTACGATTTGTTGTTTTAAAACCTTCTCAAGGTCAAGTTTTATTAATCCATTTTCGTAGGAAAGAATTAACTGTTTTCTTTTATAATCAATTTGCGCATCAGTGTAACGTGTTTGCGTAAGGTTTTCGGATAAGTTTATGAATTTATAGATTTCAAAATCCTTTAGAATAGTAATCCCTCTATTGGTTCCTATGAAATAATAATCATTGAATTTACGAATAAAAAAAATTGAATTTCCAATAAGGTCTTTATCTGGTGATAAAATTTTTAAATGCGATAATTTTTGGTTTTTCCATTTACTGAAATAGATTTTTCCGCTTACTGTTCCAATTATGATATTTTGATTATCATCTTCAAAAACTTCTGTGATATTTTTATCATATAGAAAACCTAAATCATTCATAGATTTCAACTTCCCTTTTTCAAACAAAAACAAGCCTTTGGAGTATGATGCAATCCACAAGCCTTGTTTTGTTTTGCAAATTTTTGTAGCATCAAGTCCAATTGGTTTTCCTTTATAAAGTATTTTTTGGAATTGTTCGAGGTTTTGAATTGGGATTTTATATCCAAAATTATAATTATGGCTTAGTAAAATATTTTTCGAATCGATAAAATCAAATACTCCTCCTGTTTCTTGAAGATATTGAAATTTAATGACCTTAAGATTATTATTTAATCCAATTAGACCATAATTAGTCATTGCCCATATAGCTCCTAATTCATCTTGCTTGATATTAGTGCAAACAAAGTTTTTTGATTGCTTTAAAAAGACTTTTAGCCAATTATTATCTTTATCAAATCTATTTTTTATGAGTTTTAAAATTTGAGTGGTCAGTATTTCATTGGTCACCACAGAAACACCTTTCAGATTTTTTTTAGCTATAAAATTATTGCCCCCATACCATAAATCACCGCTTTTATCTACACAAAAACTATTGATTTCGGGTTTTGAAACACCTAACGCATTTTCATTAAAATAACTAATTTTTTGACTTAAATCGATTGCAAACAATCCTTTATCAACTGAACCAGCCCATAGTTGTTCGGTCGTTAGGTCATAATATAAACACCAAAATTGACTAGTCGGTAAATTCAGTTGCTTTGATAAATCAGTTAATTTCCCATTTTTAAGTTTAAAAACACCTCCAGTTGGTGAGTTTACCTCCCAGCATGAGGTATAAACCGCTTTTTCTTTATCAATAGCAAAATCCCAAATCACTGGACATTTTCCGTAGCTTTGCTTTTGATTTGTTTTGAGGTTTTGGACTTCGAATTCATTTAAAAAATTTCTATTGTAAAAATTATCCCCATCAATGAAACCAGAATAGTTGATTGTTTTTGGGTTGCGAAATTTTACAATTTTTGAATTTTCTATATCGTCTTTGCTAATATTTAATTCATATAGGTTTTCTTGGTTGATACCGAAGATAATTTTATCATTGTAGTTTGAAATAAAATTTACTTGAAAATTACCTGTTGGGTTATTAACTTTTAAATCAAAATTTTTGAATCTTTTTCTATCGAAAATACTTAATCCGTCTTCTGTTCCAAAGACCATACAATTATCTTTTTCAGAAAAGTACATGCTCCTTACAGAATCATCGACTAAGCCTTGTTTTTTAGAATAATATGTAAATTTTTTGCCATCATATTTAGCAATCCCATTTCCATACACTGAAAGCCAAATATTACCTTCTTTATCCTCTACTATTTTTCGAATCAAATTATATTTAAGCCCTTCTACTTCTCCAATAATTTTAAAATATGCTCCATCATAGAAACACAAGCCAGTTTCGGTTGCGACCCACAATAATCCTTTAGAGTCTTTGAATAAGCAAGTAATTGAATTTCCTGGCAACCCATTAGAAATAGTAAAATTCTTTACGGTTTGGCTTTGAGAAATAAAAGCAAAGAAAAAGAAAGCACAACTAAGCGTTTGTTTTTTTGGTAATGACCGAAATAAATTCATCTTTTTTTCGAATAGAAACAGGGAGTTTTTGCCCTGTAATGAGTTCAACAAATTGCTCATCACCTTTGGTAAATCGCTTAACAAAGTTCATATTAACTAAATAGGATTTGTGAATTCTAAAAAACAGTTCGGAAGGTAATATCTCCTCAAAATGTTTTAATGTTTTCGAAGTTGTGATGTTCGCTCCGTTGGTTAAATAAAATTTAGTGTAGTTGTTCTGTGCTTCCAAATAAATAATTGAATTGAACTTTACAAACTCGAATCCTGTTTCTGTAGCAATAGCAATTTTTTTATGAGAGGTATCTCCAGAATCAATATTTTCGATTAAAATACTCAACTGAGTTTCTTGATTTTCCTTTTTATTTTTTTGCTCAAATCGATTCACTGCTCCTAACAAATCAATATAGTTTATTGGCTTTAATAAATAATCTAATGCGCTTCTTTTTATAGCATCAATAGCATACTCAGAGTGTGCGGTAGTGAAAATTACCTCAAAATTGATTTCTTTGATTTCTTTAAATAGCTCGAAACCATTTTTATTAGGCATTTGAATATCTAAAAAAATTAAATCTGGTTGATGTTCTTCAATTGCTATTACTGCATCATCAATATTTTCACAAGTTTTACAGATATGAAATTTGTTTGGAAAATAACGTTTTAGCATTTTTTCCAAAAACTCACTTGCATTGTATTCATCATCAATTATTATGGTTTTTATCATTTAGCAAAAATATAATTATGTAATGTGTAAATATAATATGATTATTTATCGTTGAAATTCATTTAGTTATCGTTTCGAAAAACAGCCAAAAATACAACTGTAAAATAATTTTTCAATTATTATTTTCGAAAAAATCAAAAGAAGGATTACACCATTCAATAGTAAAGCTTAAGGATTGAAAAGAGAACTTGTATTTGCTCCAATGGTCATATAGCTGGTGCGTGTCTTTAATAGGCACAAAAAGGAACGTTAAAGACTATTAAACGATTGATTTTGCACCAAATTTTTCCCGAAAATTTTTCCCGAATACCTCCGAAGCCCCCGTATGAAGCCATACACGGGGGAAGGGAACTAGGCGGTAACTGAGGGGGGAGGGGTAATGATAAACTTGACTTTTAAATTAAATTACGTATATTGGTATTATTCATTGTCATTGAGACATTTTTGGATTCCAGGTGGTAGCTCAATATCTGGTTCTCGCTCCAGCTTAAACAAATGCGAGACAATAACATAAAGCGAGAATAAAACTAAAATGTCAAAGAAAACAACTAAAAGTGGTTCATATAAAAAATATAGAACACTTTATTTACCAAAACCAATTGTCGACCTCTTGTTAGTCACTTCTCAAGTTACTCCCTTACATTCAGATAATCAATTAGAAGTTCTTATTGGATTATCAGTAATTAATGACATCCTAACAAAATCAAATATTTATAAAGAAAATGATGAATATCCTTTTCATGTGATACCAATGTATTCCAAATATCTACAAACCAAATATGGGAATGATTATCATCATTATATTCATTGGCTAGTTATTCATTCTGTTATTTGGAATGATAAACCTTTTGAAGGTTATTCATCTCATTTCTATCTTCACTCAATAGATAAATGTATTGATTTGACTAATTATAAACTTTCTCATTGTGATATGAAGTTGGATGATATAATAGATACCTATTGTTTAAAAAGTAACATACAAATATCACTTAAAACCTTTGATAAAAAAGGGATTAATTGTATTCAAAAAAATAGGATATTTAACGAATGGTATAATATAAAAATACCTGTAACACCTAAAAATAGGCGTTTTTTGACCAAGGATTACGAGAATGATTCTGTATTCATTAATAATGCTCCCAAGCATTTAAAACTTCTGGGAAGTTATTACAGAAAGAACTTAGATATTGATGAAATAGGTGCAAGTAATCACTCTCTTCATCAATATATCAATGAATTGTCGACAGCAAAAACTAAGGATGAAGAAAACAAAGCTTTTAAACGTTATTCTTCTAGAATCGCATCCATTCAATCAATTAAAAAAGGTAAAATAAACAAAACACTCAGATATCATAGAAACGAGACAAACAATAGGCTAGACACTAATTTGACTAACATGGCTAGTGACCTTAGACCATTCATAGTTGGGTTTGAAAACATGGCTTACCTTGACCTTGTAAATTCACAACCTGTATTATTCAATGCTATGCTTAAAAGCTATTATAAAAGTGCATCGCAAAGTCAAATAAGAGAACTTGATGAATACAGAGAAAGCACTACAAACGGTAAATGGTACGAGAAAATTATGGAAACCTTCAATGTGAATAGAGATGAAGCAAAAGTAATCTGGATGGAGATTGCCTATTCAAAAAACCAATCGTTTAAGCACCATAAAAAAATATTTGAAAGAAAGTTTCCGTTTATTGGAAGTATCATTAAGCAGATAAAAAAAGATAATCATGCAGATTTTTCTATTGAACTTCAAAAGTTAGAAAGCAAGGTCTTCTTAGATAAAATATGCAAAGACTTAGTTGGTGAGGGGATTTTCCCATTTACAATGCATGATGGTCTTTTGGTGCCAAAAGAATCAATGAATCGAACTAAGGAAATTATGCTAGAAAATTTGAAAATGGTTATTGGTGTTAAACCAAAAATCAAAGTTGGGTAGATATATTTTTGTTTTAAAAGAGGAGTGACGAAAAAGAGTGACTATAACAAACTAAAAAGAAACAAACCAATTTGTCACATTTTAAAAATAGTAATGAAATATGGGGGTTAATGAATCTATAAAAAGCTTTTTATAGATTCATAACCCTGAGGTCACGGGTTCAACTCCCGTCTTCGCTACGAAAACCCGAAATTTTACTCTATTGTAAATTTCGGGTTTTGTTTTTTTAACCTAATCCGTTGATAATGAAATTAAAATCATTTTATATTATACTTTTCATACTTACTAGCGCCTTTGGGTTTTCCCAATTAAAAACTATAACCAATAAAACAACATATCCATTTTGGATTAATGTACCTGATAAAGAAAGTACTGAAAAACAACCCGTTTTGATTTTTCTTCACGGAAAAAGTCTTTCTGGAACTAATTTAAATCGCGTGAGACGTTATGGCGTTTTACGAGCAATGGATAAAGGAAGAAAAATTCCAGCTATTGTAGTTGCACCACAATTAGCTAAAGGAAGTTGGAATCCAGATAAAGTTTTAGAAGTTTTAGAATATGTTAAAAAAAACTACAATGTAGACGAATCTCGAATTTATGTTTGTGGGATGAGTTTAGGTGGTTATGGCACTTTACATTTTGCAGGAAAACATGCGGATAAAATCACCGCTGCCGTTGCTATTTGTGGCGGTGGAAATGTTAAAGATGGTTGCAAATTAGCTACTATTCCACTATGGATTCAACATGGAGATGTGGATTATATTGTACCCATGTCGGAATCAAAAAAAGTGGTTGATGCTATAAAAAAATGCGATGAAAATGCCGATGTTACTTTAACCATTATCAAAGGCGGAAATCACGGCAATGTAGAACGTCTTTTTCATGAAGATGCTATGTATGATTGGTTATTTAAGCAGAAAAGAGAGTGATTTCACCCTATTAAAATCAAGACTTCATTCTTAAACACTTCTAAACTCAAGGTTAAATTTCTAAATAAATAATTTCATTGCTGTACTTTTAACAAAAATTGCAATATGAAATATTTACTTGTTTTGCTTTTAACTTGTTTCGCTATGAATGATTTTCTACTTTTTGACTTTAATGAAAACACCAATCCTAGGGAATGGAGAATCATTGATGATGTAGTAATGGGTGGAATTTCAGACGGAAAGTTTAAAATCGACGAAAATGGAAATGGGGTATTTTTTGGGAGTGTTTCGACCGAAAACAATGGCGGTTTTTCATCAGTTCGCTATCAAATGAAAACAAAAGATATTAGCGGTTTCTATAAAGTTAGTATTCGATTAAAAGGTGATGGTAAAAATTATCAATTCAGAATTAAAGACGATATCAATTCTTACTATTCTTATATTACAACCTTTAAAACTTCTGGAAAATGGGAAACCGTTACCCTAAACTTAAAAGATTTATATCCTTCATTTAGAGGACAAACCCTAAACTTACCCAATTTTAAAGGCAAATTTATAGAGGAAATAGTATTTCTAATAGGAAATAAAAAAGATGAATCTTTTGAATTGAAATTGGATAAAATCGAATTAGTAAAATAAATTGGCAGCTTAAAATTTATAGTATCTTTGCTGCATGAATATTAGATTATTATCCTCTCCTTTACAAGGTTTTACCGATTTTAGATTTCGAAAGGCATTTCACAAACACTTTGGTGGCATTGATACGTTTTATTCTCCCTACATTAAATTAAATGGTAAATTAATTGTAAAAGGTTCGTACGAGCGTGATATTCTTCCCGAAAACAACACTACTTTAGAGGTTATTCCACAAATCATTACTAATGATGCCGAAGAATTTTTATTTGTAACAAAATATGTGCAACAATTTG
>JACCDZ010778594.1_pt1 | contig 16125 bp, 17 predicted proteins | sample 7449551 | NCBI WGS metagenome assembly JACCDZ01 (sample SAMN15323452, study PRJNA562643) | freshwater metagenome | isolation source: river surface water | place: USA:Blue River Watershed | collected 2017-08-18 | reverse complement strand
GTGGCGAGAAACTCTGCTTTCAAAAACAAAGGGTCGTCGCCCAAGAAAGAACCCGTTGTGAACAAAAAAGTTTATGATCTGAACAAATCTCTGGACAAAGATAAAGATGAAATAGCTTGTGAGAGATGAGCGCCTTGAAATACTGAAATCTCCGGCCCAGCCGGCCTACTGCCCAGAAAGTTTAGCGTTACTGCGCCATCGCTGACTGGACAAATGCGGCAAAGTTAGCAGCCGAGACTAGCTCTTCGCCGGTGGTCCAGACATACTGCTGACCATTTACCAAGATGGTTGGTGTTCCACTGACTTTGATGCCCTGTTGCGGTTCTGCCAGAACATTGTCGGTGTGCTGGACGATATAGTCAGCAAAGCTCTTGGCTTGGATGCAGCCCTTGATTTCCTCGGTGCCTGCACCAGCAGCGGTGGCGAATTCAAAAATCGCATCATCGCTGTGGCCTTCAGTTCCCTCTTCAGATTGATTGAGCATCATGGTTTCGTGGAAATCAAAGAAGGCATCTGGTTCAAAGTTCGCTACACAAAAAGCCGCGTTTGCAACGCGCGATGAATATTTGTTGAGGGATGCTCGATCTAGGAATGAGATTGGTCTTACTTCTAATGTTGCAGCCCCCGTGTCTACCCATGATCTGATTTGGGCAGAGTTTGGAACGTCAAAAGCTTGGCAAACTGGGCACTGGTAATCCACGTAAATCACAATCTCGGGTATCGGTCCCTCGGCGTCTGGGGTAGGTGTCTTGGTGTCAGTGAAGGCCTGCAAACCAACGCCGAGCTTGATGCCACCAAATTCGGTTAGGTTCTTCGGAACCTCTGAGACCATTGGCGCCTCTGCGCGGTTGGCCTGCTCAATGGCAATAACTGCAGCCACTCCTCCGATGATGCCCAGTGCGACAAGAACTACGGACACCTGAATCAAGAGCTTGCCGCGCTTTTCCTTCTTGGCATTCTGTGCTCTTAGCTCCTTGGCCTTGGCTCTGGCGGCCTCGCGCTGCTCGGATCTGGTCGGCTTCTGGTTCATTGGGCTCCCTTTTCAAGGTCTTTTGCGACCCCACCATTCTAAGTAGTAGCTGGCATACTTATCCCACCTGCCTCGGCAGGCACTCATCACTACGGATCGTCCGGCACGTACCTGCCGGTGAAGGAGTAATCATGGCATCAGTGTCATTTAAAGGCGCGACTCGCCTCTATCCAGGGGGAACCAAGCCAGCAGTAGACAAGCTAGACCTAGAGATTAGGGATGGTGAATTTCTTGTTCTGGTTGGACCATCCGGTTGCGGAAAATCAACCTCGCTTCGAATGCTGGCTGGACTAGAAGACGTAAACGAAGGCGCTATTTATATCGGAGACCGCGACGTTACCGACGTCCCACCCAAGGACAGAGACATTGCAATGGTTTTCCAAAATTACGCTCTCTACCCGCACATGACCGTGGCGGAAAACATGGGCTTCGCCCTAAAGATTGCCGGCGTCAGCAAGGAGGAGCGAGCTCAACGCGTTTTGGAGGCTGCAAAGCTGCTAGATCTCGAGCCATACCTAAATCGCAAACCAAAGGCACTTTCTGGTGGCCAACGTCAACGTGTTGCGATGGGTCGCGCAATTGTTCGCCAGCCGCAAGTGTTCTTGATGGACGAACCTCTTTCCAACCTCGATGCCAAACTACGTGTTCAGACCAGAACTCAAATCGCTTCCTTGCAGAGAAGACTTGGCGTGACAACTGTCTACGTCACTCACGACCAGGTTGAAGCGATGACCATGGGTGACAGAGTGGCTGTTTTGAAAGATGGAGTTCTACAGCAGGTTGATTCCCCTCGGGCGCTTTATGACAAACCAAAGAATGTGTTTGTTGCTGGCTTTATCGGATCACCAGCAATGAACTTGCTGCAACTTGCCATTGTTGACGGTGGTGTTCAATTTGGTGATGAAGTCTTGCCAGTGGATAGAAGTATTTTGGCCAAGACAAACTCCAAGAAAGTCACAGTCGGTATTCGCCCGGAGAAGCTCACGCCAGCTCCGCACGGCTTGGTCGCTGATGTTGACGTGGTGGAAGAGCTTGGCAGCGACGGCTACCTCTATGGTCGAGCTCAACTCGATGGCACGGAGCAAGCAATTGTTGTTCGCGTCGACACCCTCAACCACCCAAGAGCCGGTGAAAAGATTCACCTACACGCCGACAAGGACTCTCTCCACCTCTTTGATGTGGAAAGCGGAGAGCGCCTGAACTAATTGATGGCTCCCAGCCTTTCCATTACAGCTGCCACGGCAGAACCAGCTCTGCTGGACCTGCCGTGGCACTTGCCATTGGAAGATTGGCCAAAGGAAACCATTGCCGCCCTTCCCAAGGGTCTTTCTCGCCACACTGTTCGATTTGCTTATTTAGGCGAGCACGTAATTGCCATCAAGGAAACGCTGCTTGAATTAGCGCAGCGTGAGTATGAGATGCTCCGCAAGCTTGAGAAGTTAGACATTCCCTGCGTTGAACCGTTTGCGATTATTTCAAATCGAAAAGACTTAGCTGGCAATGAGCTGCCAGCAGTCTTGATTACCCGCCACCTCAAGTTCGCTCTTCCCTACCGGGCGATGTGGTCGCAGGGTCTGCGGGAGCAAACTGCCAAGCGGCTGGTCGATGCGCTATCGCTGTTGCTGGTTCGATTGCACCTAGCAGGATTTTTCTGGGGTGATGTTTCACTCTCAAACACCTTGTTTAGGCGTGATGCGGGTAAATTTGCTGCCTACCTGGTGGACGCTGAGACCGGTCAGCTGTATGAGGGAATGCTCTCTAATGGCCAGCGCGAAAATGACTTAGAAATTGCCAGAGTGAACATTGCAGGTGAGCTAATGGACCTGATTGCCTCTGGCAAAGGAATTGAAATTGACCCGGCAACGGTTAGTCAGCGAATTGTCGATAAGTATCGTGAGCTCTGGAAAGAGCTGACTGCTGTTGAGGTAATCGACTCATCAGAGCGCTGGCGAATTGCCAAGCGAGTTCAGCGCCTAAATGAGCTGGGTTTTGACATCGAAGAGCTGTCCATGACCCAGGATCAAGACGGGCAAACTGTCAAAATCCAACCCAAGGTTGTTGATGCTGGCCATCACGCACGACGCCTTTTGCTACTGACGGGTTTGGATGTGGAAGAAAACCAAGCTCGCAGGTTGCTAAATGACATCGATCAATACCGTCTTAGCAATAGCCGGCCAGGCGCCGATGAAGAGGTCATGGCTCATGAATGGCAATCAATCGTATATGAACCGGTAGTTGGCGCTATTCCTTTTGAACTAACTGGCAAATTGGAACCAGCAGAAATATTCCACGAAGTTTTGGAGCACAGGCTCAAGAAATCTGAGCAAGCTGGTCACGACATCTCGCTCGAGGATGCAGTTAGGTCTTACGTGTCTGAGGTGCTAGCCAACCGCAGAGATGAAGCCTCATATCTGGCGACCAGCTCAACCACCGCAGCCATCTCGCTTCCAAACCCGGTACCAACTGGGGTAATTGTGGCGCAGGATGAAGATGAGGGAGACTGGCGCGATAAGGTCTAACGCGAGCTAGCGATTTTGTAGAGGGCTACCGAGACCGCAATTCCCGCGTTCAGAGACTCCGTCTTAGCACCAATTGGAATACTGACAATCTGGTCACAGTTTTCACTAACCAGCCTGGATAGGCCCTTACCTTCCGAGCCAACAATTAGTAGCAGCGGTGAGTCGGAAAGGGTGAAGTCTGGCAAGCTAACGTCGCCATCGCCATCGAGCCCCACAACAAATAATCCACGTTTTTTATAGTCAGCAATCACTTGATTGAGATTTGCAACCATAGCAATCGGCATTCGGGCTGCCGCTCCTGCAGAAGTTTTCCACGCGCTGGCTGTTACCCCGACGCTTCTTCTTTGGGGAAGAACAATTCCATTTGCGCCAAACGCAGCAGCGGAGCGGATTATGGCGCCAAGATTTCTTGGATCGGTGATTCCATCCAGCGCAACGAGTAAAGGGCTAGCTGATTGAGAAAGTGCTCTGTCGAGTAGTTCAGCACTCGAGATGTAGGTGAATTCAGGCACTTGTAGCGCGATGCCTTGGTGAACGACATCACCCCCACACATTCGATCAATCTCGCTCCGAGTTACCTCTCCAACCGGTATGCCTCGGTTATTAGCCAAGGCGATTGCTTCTCGCACCCGATCGTCCAAGTCGACTTTTTGTGAAATAAAAAGTGCTGTCGCTGGAATTTTTGCTCGCAGTGCCTCTACCACCGAGTTTCTTCCCCAGACAACCTCATGAGCAGAAGACTTTTTGGTGCGAGTGGGGCCCTGTCGGCGAGGTTTGGTTGTTTGGGCTTGCTTTGCTTTCTTTGCTTTATAAGCCTTGTGGTATGGGCGATCTTCTGCTTTTGGGGTTGGACCTTTGCCGCGCAATGCTTTGCGACCGTGACCACCGGTTCCCTTGGTTGGTTTCTTTTTGGCTGCCATTAGCTAATGCTCCAATGGGTGCCACTTGGACCATCAGAGAGCTCAATCCCGCTTTCCTCCAGCTGTTGCCGAATTGAGTCCGCCAGCTCAAAATTCTTTTCCTTGCGAGCTTGTTCTCGTTGATCAATCAGCCTTTTGACCAGCCGGTCTAGCGCTTTGTGTTCTTCGCTGTTTGCACTCTGCCACTGTTTCGGAGAAAGCCCAAGTACCTCCAGCATCTGCTCAACTTCAGCCCGGTGACCAGCGGCTTCGCGCCACTGCTGCTCGTCTAGTTCTTTATTTCCAGCACTAACCGCTTCGTGAATCACTGCAAGCGCAGCTGGGACATTTAGGTCATCATTCATTTCTGCAACAAACGCCTGCGGCAGCCCAAGGCTTGCATCAATCTGCGCAAACTGAGTTTGCTTGAGCTCACGTTCTGCTCTTCTCAGGAAAGCAAACAGGCGATCCAGTGCAGCTTCGGCTTCTGCCAAGACAGCGGGTTGATAATCCAAGACCGAGCGGTAATGAGCGCTTGCTAGGTAATAGCGCACGGCTGCTGGGCTTGCCAGTTCAAACAAATCAGAGCTGGAAACTGTGTTTCCAATTGACTTGGACATCTTTTGCCCACCGACATTTACTAGACCGTTGTGGAGCCAATAGTTGGCAAACTTATCTCCCGCTGCTTTGGATTGTGCAAGTTCGTTTTCGTGATGAGGAAATCTAAGGTCTAATCCCCCGCCGTGGATATCAAAATTCGTACCAAGGTAGTGAGTGGCCATTGCAGAGCACTCGATGTGCCAGCCTGGCCTGCCTTTTCCAAAGGGAGAGTCCCAGCTAGCGCTCTCGGGCTCTTCTGGTTTTGTTGCCTTCCAGAGTGCAAAGTCTGTCTGAGCTTTTTTACCTTTGTGCAGCTCTTCAGAATCCATGTCAGATAAATCTTGATTGGTGAGCTCGCCGTAGCTTGGCCAGCTTCCAGTATCAAAATAAACATCAGCTGAGCCATCGGCCTTGTAAGCGTGACCACTGCTAACTAACTTTTGAATAAGTTCGATCATTTGCGGGATGTGCCCGGTCGCTCGCGGTTCAAGCTTTGGTGCATCCAGCCCTAGTCGCTGATAGTCCCTACTGAAGAGCTGCTCGTTATTGTAAGCAACTTCCCACCACTGCAGCTTCTGTTCTTTCGCTTTTTCCAAGACCTTGTCATCGATGTCTGTGACATTGCGAATCAATGTAACTTTTAGACCCTGGGCAGTTAGCCAGCGCGAAAGAATGTCATACACCAGAGCGGATCGCAGGTGTCCGATGTGAGGCTCTGACTGAACCGTGGGTCCGCAGACGTAAATGCCCACTTGGCCCGCCGTGATTGGCTTAAAGTCACGCAGTTCACCCGCATGGGTGTCGAACAACTTCATGGGAAGAGCCTAGCTTTGCGTTCTTACCAAGGCGGTTGCCACCGCGGCAATACCGCGTGAATCCGCCAGAAATCCCAGTCCATCGGTAGTGGTGGCAAGCACGGACACAGGTGCTCCAACCACTTCGCTCAGGTGGTGCTCAAGTTCAATTCGGCGCGGGGCAATTTTGGGCTTTTCGGCAATTATCTGCACCGCCACATTTACCGGAGTAAATCCGTTTTGTCCCAGCAGTGAAAGCGTCTCTCTGATAAATCGCTCACCCGATGCTCCAGCGTATTCATTGCGATCAGTTCCGAAGTTTGACCCGATGTCACCCAGATTTGCCGCTGAAAGAAGGGCATCGACAATTGCGTGCGCTACTGAATCTCCGTCGGAGTGACCCTCTAATCGATGAAGTTCTGGCCACTCCAAGCAGCCCAGCATCAAAGTTCCTTTTTCACCAAAATGATGAGCATCCGCTCCAATACCGCTTCTCACATCAGCAAAGATTGCTCTGGCGCGCTCTAAATCAGATGGATAGGTAATTTTGAAGGCGTGCTCATGTCCGTCCACAATGGCGGTGCGAATACCCAGAGACTCCAGAAGACCTGCTTCGTCGGTAAAGGTGGATTGAGCTTTGGCAAAACTTTCCCGCAGGGTCTTTACTCGGAAACCTTGCGGAGTCTGCACCATTCGAAGCTTGGAACGATCAAGAGTGTGATCAACCCAGCTTTCGGAAACTTCTTTAATGGTGTCAGCCGGGTTGATTGCCGGCACAACACTCTCCGCATACTCAAGAGCGGCAGCTACTCGCTCAAATACCTCTTTTGGTGTGAAAGCGCGAGCAGCGTCGTGCACTAAGACCAGGTCAGTTGTTACCTCCGCCATTCCATTGGCGACTGAATCCTGTCGAGTTTCACCGCCCACAACTACTTTGAAGTCATCAAAGAACTTTGCTGTTAGGCGAGTGAATTCGCCAAGTAATTCTTCTGGAGCGACAACAACCAGTTGATCTGGGTTGAATTCGGAAATGTGAAGAAGTGAGAGCTCTAGCAAAGATTTTCCAGCAACTGTAGTTGCTGCTTTTGGCTGTCCGGCACCGAGTCTTGTCCCTTTACCGGCGGCAACTAATACCACCGCAACTGACATGAGCTAGCTGGCCAATACCTTGTCTAGCTCAGCAGATGCCTTCTCTTCATCGACCTTGCGGGCGAGAGCGAGCTCGGAAATCAAAATCTGGCGAGCCTTAGCGAGCATGCGCTTTTCTCCAGCTGACAATCCGCGATCTTGGTCTCGGCGCCAAAGATCTCTGACGACCTCGGAGACCTTGACCACATCGCCACTGGCTAGTTTTTCGAGATTTGCTTTGTAGCGCCTGGACCAGTTTGTTGGTTCTTCCACAAATTCTGCTCGCAGCACATCAAAAACCTGCTTGACGCCCTTTTTGTCGATTACGTCTCGCACGCCGACCATCTCAACATTGGCTGCTGGCACCTGGATGATTAGATCGCCTTGCGCGACCTTTAGCTTCAGGTACTTCTGCTTGACCCCGCGGATTTTTTTCTCAGAGACTTCAATAATCTCCGCTGCACCATGGTGGGGGTAAACGACAGTTTCGCCAACTTCAAATTTCATAGAATTCTTTCGGCTCCAAATCCCCAATTTTACCACAGGTGAGGCTTGCTTCCTAGGGTAAACTAGCCATGTCAGGCCCGGAGGACCGTTGAAAACCAAGAAAATCATTGCAACCCTTGCTGCCCTTGTCACCATTTTTGCGTTGGCTGGCTGCTCGCTCAACCGAGAGGTTGCCTCGTTGGACCCCTACTCACCGAGCGATGGTGTGCAGGTAGATTTGCCTGAGCTGAAGGCTAGAAACGTTTTGTTTGTCTCCGACACCGATGGAAATTCAGTTTTGATTGGCTCGTTCATTAATACAACGGACTCAATTGTTTCTGCCCAGCTAGAAACCATGGACTCTGAGGGCAAGTTAGTAATCACAGACATCACAATTCCGGCAGAGGGAAAGTTTGATCTCGGCTACAACGGAACTGAGGGAAAGCGACTGTTCCTAACCGAACTACCAGGTTCCATGCACCCGGTTTACATCCGCGCGGGTGGAGATCCAGCCGAAATGCTGGTGCCAATTCTTGATGGCACGCTTGCGGAATACCGACCCTTTATCGACTAAGTCTCGAATTTGTAGCCAAGACCACGTACCGTTATGAGGTGGCGCGGCCTTGAAGGATCTTCTTCAATTTTTGATCTGACCCGCTTTACGTGAACGTCTAAAGTCTTAGTGTCACCGAAGTAGTTACTGCCCCAAACCCGATCAATTATTTGACCCCTGGTCAAAACACGATTTACATTCTCAATCAGCAGTTCCAGTAGCTCAAATTCCTTTAGTGGCATTTGGATCGGCTCCCCGTTCACCGAGACGGTGTGACGATCAAGATCCATTACAACTGGACCCGCTTTCAGAAGTCCAGACTCAGAAACTGGTAACTCTGCGCCTCTGCGCAAAACTGCCTTCATTCGAGCAAGCAGCTCTCTGGTTGAATAGGGTTTCGTGACGTAGTCGTCGGCTCCGATTTCTAGACCAACCACCTTGTCAATTTCGGTGTCCTTGGCGGTAATCATGATGATTGGAACTTGGCTCTCTTGCCTGATTGCCCGGCAAACCTCATTGCCAGAGATTCCTGGCAACATCAAATCCAGCAGGATCAAGTCAGGAGAATTTTTACGAAAAGATTCAATAGCTATATTTCCGTCTTCTGCCTCGAGAACCTGATAACCCTCTTTTTCCAGCAAATAAACCAGCGGTTCGCGCAAGTTTGGTTCGTCTTCAACAACTAGGACACGAGTCATTTTTCCTCATTTGCGTTAATTGGTAGTCGAAGGGTGAAAGTTGAGCCGACCCCAACCTTTGAAAAAATCTTGACCTCTCCTTTGTGCTGTGATGCGGCGTGCTTCACAATCGCCAGTCCCAGACCAGTTCCGCCCGTCTGGCGCGATCTAGAAGGGTCGACTCGATAGAAACGCTCAAAAATTCGCTCTTGTTCACTTTCAGGAATGCCAATACCGGAATCGGTGACTGATATTTCTGCAATCTCATTGTTGACCTTTATGCCAACACCAACTTGACCACCGGGCTCTGAATAGACAATTGCATTCTCGATGAGGTTTTTGACGGCAGTAACGAGCATTTCATAGTCACCACGCAGCTTGACTGCTTGATCAATTTCACTCGCTAGACGAATCTTGTTTTGGCTTGCCAGGACTTGATTTCTGTCCACAGCGTCCGCTATTACCTGACCCAGATCAACCAGATCAATCGAGTCTGCCAAGTTCGCACCCTGGACTCGAGAGAGTTGAATCAGCTCCTGGACAATGTTGGCAAGTCTTTGCGATTCCTTCTGCAAGCTTTCAGCAAATTTAGTAACTGCCGCTGGGTCATCCGTGGCACCTGTAATTGCCTCAGCTAGCAGGCTGATAGCACCGATTGGTGTTTTGAGCTCATGAGAAACGTTTGCTACGAAGTCTCTGCGTGTGTCCTCTAGCTTCTTTGCCTCGGTCAGATCATCGACCAACAACATCACATAGCGATCACCGAATTGCACTGCCTTGGCATGAATCCAAGTGCGGTCACGATTAAGTCCGGTCTCAATTTCAACTTCTATTTCGACTGGCTGACCTTGACTGCGAGCGCCGTCCACCAAGTCCTTCAGTTCGTGATGGACCAACTTGCTACTTGCTATCAGTCCCATTTGACTTGCTTTTGGCGATGAGCGAAACACTAGGTTCGATTGATCCAGCACCACACCTGCGCTGGCAACAACATCAATTAGCTGTGAGGCCAGCAGTTCTATGGCATCTGTTTCAGGCCGCTCGGAGCGAGCGCGTCGACTGGCAAAAAGGCCCACGTTTGCTCCGTTCACTAGGTTAACGACCATCAGGGATAAGGTTAGGAGTAAATTTGCCTTGACGAGGCCTAGTTTTCCGCTGGTTTGGTTGAAATTAAGCCAATGTTTCACTGGGAATGTTTGGCTCAAGGCAGTTAGAAACGAGGAAGAATGCGCAAGATTTTCGAGCAGGAACTGCATGAGGTTCAGTCCCGCCTGGTTGAGCTGGCTGGTGGTGCCAGGGTAATCATGAAAAAAGGCACCGGAGCATTTCTGAACTCGGACGTGGCTTTGGCTGATGAAGCTCTGGCCCTAGCCGATAGCAACGAGCGCAAAGCACTCGATCTAGACGAACTGGTAATCAAGATTTTGGCAACCCAGTCTCCGGTTGCCAAAGATCTGCGCATTTTGGTTTCCGCTCTTCGCATGAGCGCATCACTGGAGAGAATGGGTTCACTTGCCTCTCACCTTGCCGCAATAGCTCGCTACCGATTCCCCGGCAGCGCCATTCCAGAATCTCTACGGTCAACCTTTTCTGAAATGGCCAAGATCGATCTTGAGTTGGCGGATAAGGCAGTTGCTCTTCTGCAGAACCCAGACGTTGATCTAGCGAGAGAAATCCAAGCCAGAGACGAAGCCGTTGATCTTCTTCACCGAAAAGTATTTGACGTTGTGCTAGCACCAACTTGGTCCGAGAATGCGATGTATACCGTCGACGTTACTTTAGCCTCACGCTACTTTGAGCGCTTTGCAGACCACGTAGTGGACATCAGCTCGAAGGTTAGCTTCCTTCAAACTGGTGAGTGGTAGTTACTTCTTACCTTGATTAGCCACCGCCGCAGCGCCAGCTGCTGCTGCTTGGGGATCTAGATACTCTCCACCAGGATTTTCTGGCTTCAAATTTGAATTTAGTTTGTAATAAAGAGGTATGCCGGTAGGGATATTTAACTCGGCAATGTCCGCATCGCTTATTCCATCAAGGTGCTTAACCAGGGCACGCAATGAATTGCCGTGAGCGGTAATTAGAACTGTCTTTGATTGCTGTAACTGCTTCACAACATCTGATTCCCAGTAGGGAAGCATCCGCTCCAAAACATCCTTTAGACACTCGGTTCTAGGTAGCTCATCTCCCAACTCCTGATAGCGATCGTCACCAAACTGGGAAAACTCAGCATCATCCGCGATGGGTGGCGGTGGGGTGTCGTAACTTCTGCGCCAGAGCTGGAATTGTTCGGGCCCGTACTTCTCCAGAGTTTCTGCCTTATCAAGTCCTTGCAGTGCCCCGTAGTGACGCTCATTTAGTCTCCAGGAACGATATGTTGGGATCCAATTTCTATCAATCTGATCCAGGGCAATGTGGGCAGTGTTGATGGCTCGCTTCAAAACCGAGGTGAATAAAACGTCTGGCTTTAGACCAGATTCACCTAGCAGCTCCCCCGCACGTTTCGCTTCTGCTCGTCCTTGGTCTGTTAGGTCAACATCCACCCAACCAGTGAAAAGGTTCTTCTGATTCCATACTGAATTGCCATGCCTGAGCAGAATTAGGTGATAGGTCATGCATTCAGCTTAGTAAGACAGCTAGCTGCTTCGGCCAGAAAGTTTGAAGGAGCTGGGTCTAGGAAGATTAGCTGCCTTGCCGGCGTCTGCCGGCACCAGTACCTCTTGCGCAGCAGAGACTTTTCTTCCTGATGTCTCTACCAATAAATCAAGATAAGGCGTGTTTCTCGCCACCAATGCGAGAGCAATTGAACCAAGTTCAAAGTGAAGCGCCGACGCTACAACTTTGCCAACCTGCTTATCCTGATAAAAAACCAGGTCGCCGACAGCTGCTAGATCGTCACCGTTTTCAAGGTGAAGCAGAGTCAGTCGACGAGGAGGGTGACCAAGATTGTGAACTTTAGCAACGCTCTCCTGTCCCCGATAGCATCCTTTACTCAGGTGCACAGCCGACAACAGCCAATCAAACTCGTGAGGGAGAGACTTCTCATCAACATCATTGATGTCTGGTCGACCAGCCGCTACACGCAGTGCCCGCAGTGCCATTAGCCCTGCCTGTTCTCTACTGGGTGCTAGCTCAGAAAAGACTTCAAAGTATTGAAATTTGGATCGATTCGGGTTGTAGCTAACGGAGGTAGAGCGATCAATCGAAAATGGATCTTGCCAGGCCGCCTCGCTCGGTTTTCCAAACATCCCAAAAGCCCTGAGATTAGTTTTTTCTATCGAAACCTTGCTTCGAAATCGCATTTTCTCAAGCCAAGAAACTAAACCATCTGCTTTTTCTGTTGGAAGCGCAACTAGAACTGCGTCTCCAACAATCAGAATCTTGAGCTGATGTTCGATGTGGCCTTGCGGACTGAGCAGCAGAGCTTCTGTGGAATCTCCTGAATTGAGGTTCATAATGTCCTGGGTTAGCAGGGAGTGGAGCCAACTCTTAGCGTCGGGGCCGCTTACTTCAATAATCGACTGATCGGTTCTTTCAACATATGCCTCACCCGACAAGAGTTTTCTTTGCTCTAGCAGTGGGTTACCGAAGTGCTCAGGCATCTTGTCTTACCAACCTGGCCGACGCATGTGACTTAAGAGGATTGCCCAGAGCCGCCATATCCCAAGCCCATAGCAGTGCACCCTCAACCATTCCCCACATTCTCTTCCCTGATGCATACTCCTTGGCATTTGGCGAGCGCAAAACTGCGTCGGTTGCAATGTCTATCCTGGCGCCTTTGATCTGTCCAAAGTAAAGCTCAGCAACGCCGGTTGGTTGAATAATGAGCGCTTCTATATCAAAGCCACCAGTTTCGTTACGCCATAGTTCTAAATCTTCTCGCACCGTAATTGCACTCTCGCCACTTCCGGGCAGGAGACCGGGACCAGCATCTGATTGGTCATTGGGGCGCGAGAGCATCCAGTAGCCATGTTCCGAAGAAATAGGTTTGCCCGCTAAGTCGCTCACCCACGATTCATACTGAAGCTTTCCGCTGGCAACAGGAGTAAAACTAATTGTTTGAAGGAATTCACTTTCACCAGACCCGGCGTAAGCGACGACGCCTGAGCCTTTCCACTTTCCAATTAGGAAGGCAAATGGAGTGAGTTCAATCGGAAGATCATCCGGTAGGACGAACAACTTAGCGTTGCCCCTTGAAGAGCTTGTAAATAACGAGTGCTGAAACGCCAGCAATTGCTAACGAAGCAAGAATGAGAAGACCGGTAAAAACAAGTTCAATGGCGAGCAGCATGTGGTAATTCTAACTAATCAGGCTCAAGAGGGTGAACAGGCCTAGCAGCAAGATGGTCCCAGCCGAAACATAGATTTGCTGGCGAACCGTATCTTTTGATTTGGAGGAAATTAGGTGCTCGAGGCTAACAATTGCAATGGCGCTGGCCGCGATAGCGCCAAAGGCGGCAAAGCGAGAATCGCCGGTTAGATTCAGATAAGCAAGCAGACCAGCGACAAAGACTCCAGCCCAGATAGCGCTGATTTGGAACCACTGATTGCTCATGCAAAGACTCTATCCAACGACTTTGTTGATGCCACTATCATTTTGCCAAGCGTTAGGCGGGCCATGGCAACAATCCTTTGTATCTCCCCTCAGCGCGAAAACCCGCTCCCACCACTTGAGGTGCTTGGCCATCAGCTACATCTAATTGACTTCGAACCACAATCACTGGCCAGCGCGCCTCGACATGACCTGGTGATTTTGGACTGCCGTCGCAATCTGGTCGAGGCCAGATCAGTTGCAAGAATTCTGCAAGCAGCCAGCTGGCAGACTCCGTTATTGCTGGTGGTTTCTGAGAGCGCGCTGCCGGCGGTCAGTAGCGACTGGGGAAGTCAAGATTTCATTCTCGAGGGAGCATCACTAGCTGAAGTCGATGCGCGAATTCGATTGCTGAACAAAACAGTTCAAAGAATTTCGACTGTTGATAGCGCCAGTGGTCTTGTAATTGACACCGTCACCTTCACGGCAAAAATAAATGGTAAGACATTGGACCTTACCTACAAAGAATTTGAATTGCTTCGATATCTTCACGAGCACCCGAATCAGGTCTTCAGTCGAGAGCAACTACTAAGCGAAGTTTGGGGGTACGACTACTTTGGAGGAACCAGAACGGTAGATGTCCACATTCGAAGGCTCCGAGCCAAACTCGGCGAATACGAAGGTTTGATTGGCACGGTGAGAAATGTGGGCTATCGGCTTGACCCCACCGGTAGTTCAGAAAATTAACTCCTAACCATTGCACGCTAATTAGTGGGAAGATATCTCCATGGCTGATGAGACGACCACTATCTTCACGCCTGCTGTAAATCCTGAATTGCCAGAAGACCGCTTTCTAGAAAGAGAGCTGAGCTGGCTAGATTTCAATCAGCGGGTACTAGAGCTCGCGGAGGACAAGACGACACCGCTCCTAGAGCGCGTTAACTACTTGTCGATTTTCGCATCCAATCTGGATGAGTTTTTCATGGTGAGAGTGGCATCACTAAAAAGAAGAATTGCCACTGGAATTGCTGTCCCGTCTCCTTCAGGGCTAAGTCCGCAAGAGGTTCTGCAACAGATTTCTGATCGCACGCGAATCTTGCAACAACGCCACGCGAGGCTCTTTCGAGATGAGCTTGCTCCTCTGCTAGCGGAGGCAAAAATCAATGTCGTGCATTTTGCAAGTCTCAGTCCTGAAGAGAAGCAAAAACTGCACGAATACTTCAGCCTGCAGGTCTTTCCGGTTCTGACGCCACTGGCTGTCGACCCAGCGCATCCATTCCCTTATATCTCGGGTCTATCACTCAATTTGGCTGTTGTTCTGAAGAACCCAAAAACCAAAGGCGAGCACTTCGCAAGAGTTAAAGTTCCACCACTTCTGCCAAGGTTTGTTCCAGTGCCAGCTTCAACCTCCAGGTTTGTGCCTCTCGAAGATGTCATTGGAGAATTTTTGGGAGAGCTTTTTCCTGGCATGGAAGTTGTCCAACATCACACATTCCGTGTCACCAGAAATGAGGATTTGGAAGTTGATGAGGAAGAGGGTGAAAACCTTCTAATCCAGCTAGAGAAGGAGCTGCTGAGAAGAAGATTTGGGCCACCGGTTCGCTTGGAAGTAGCAGAGGACATTGATAAAAAAGTTCTGAGTCTGCTGCAACGAGAACTAGACATCGACACCCACGACGTCTACGAACTACCTGAGCCGTTAGATCTTCGAAGCTTGAATGCGTTCTATCGCCTGCGCCGTCCTGAGCTTAAGTTCGAACCACATCAGATCACCACGAATCCCTACCTAGAAGCGGATGAGGATGAGGCTGCCGATATATTCGCTGCCTTGCGTGAGCGAGAAGTTTTGGTCCACCACCCTTACGAATCTTTCGCAACCAGCGTTCAGGCCTTCTTGGAGCAGGCTGCTCAAGACCCGCAAGTCCTGGCTATCAAGCAAACGCTCTACAGAACTTCTGGTGACTCGCCCATTATGGATGCGCTAATTGAAGCAGCTGAAGCAGGCAAACAAGTACTGGCTTTGGTTGAAATCAAAGCTAGATTCGACGAGCAGAACAACATCGGCTGGGCAAGAAAACTCGAGAGTGCTGGGGTTCATGTTGTTTATGGTCTCGTTGGCTTAAAGACTCACTGCAAACTTTCGCTGGTTATTCGTCAAGAGGGAGACCAGCTGCGGCGCTACTGCCACGTCGGGACCGGAAATTACAATCCCAAAACTGCTCGCTACTACGAAGACTTGGGTCTTCTCACCGCGCGCAACGAAGTCGGCGAAGACCTAACCAAACTATTTAATTTGCTCTCGGGCTATGCCTCCGAACCTCAATACAAAGCCATGCTCACATCACCAGGCGGAGTCCGCGAAGGCTTAACTGAGCGAATTCAGCGTGAAATTGCAAATCATCGCGAGGGTAAGCCAGCTCGAATTGCACTGAAACTGAACTCTTTAGTGGACGAGCGGGTGATTGACCAGCTCTACCTGGCCTCGCAAGCTGGTGTCCCAATTGATGTTTTAGTCAGGGGAATGTGTGCTCTCAAGCCCGGTGTAAAGGGGCTGAGTGAGACCATCAGAGTTAGGTCAGTATTGGGTCGCTACCTGGAACACTCGCGCATTTTCTATTTCGAAAACGCAGGAACACCCGATGTCTTCATTGGCTCTGCCGACATGATGCACCGAAACCTTGATCGTAGGGTTGAGACGCTGGTGAAGATTGTCCAGACCGATCAAATAGAACAGCTCAAAGGAATTCTTTACCTTGGTATGAGCGACGAAGTTGCATCCTGGCATCTTGGTTCTGACGGGGTTTGGCAACGCAAGGCACAATCTTCCAATGGCAACAAGCTAGCTGACCTGCAAGATCAGATGATGCTTCAAGCACTCTCGAAAAAGCGCAGCCGCTGATGACTATCTTAG
>JACCDZ010408739.1_pt1 | contig 16141 bp, 18 predicted proteins | sample 7449551 | NCBI WGS metagenome assembly JACCDZ01 (sample SAMN15323452, study PRJNA562643) | freshwater metagenome | isolation source: river surface water | place: USA:Blue River Watershed | collected 2017-08-18 | reverse complement strand
TTCGCCATGGGCGAAATTGATGAGGCCGAGAATGCCGTAGACCATGGTGTAACCCAGCGCGATCAGGGCGTAGATGCTGCCCAGTATCAGACCGTTGATGAGTTGTTGAACCAGAATGTCCAAAAGCGGCTTTCCTGCGAATGAAGCTGAAGCGGTGTGTTCGCTCTATACACGTGGTTCGACAGGCTCACCACGAACGGATCAGGAGAGCCGCTCGCTCTGAGCTTGTCGAAGGGCGCCCCAAAAGAGCAAACCCGCGAAGGTTACGCAGGATTCATGCCCGACTCAACGCCTTGCGCAGTTTGGCAAGGGTTGTCCATGAAGTCTTTGTGGGAGCGGCTTCAGCCGCGATGCTCTTGTGAATCGCGGCAATCAAAACATCGCGGCTGAAGCCGCTCCCACAAAACCCAAGTCCATCGGCATGACTGGCATTCGCACACGCCGCCATCTGGGCCCGGGAATGTGCGAATGAATTCGCACCTACGGAAAAAAACAAAGGCCCGCATCGGCGGGCCTTTGTCATGACGGCTCAGCTTATTTGGCAGGAGCAGGAGCCGGTGCAAGCACGGCAGCGCCCGATGTGCTAGCGGGCCCACCAATGGTGCGCTGCACTACCCACTCACCATTTTTCACCTGATAGACCGTGATGGCGCCGCCCTTGAGATCGCCTTTGTCATCAAAGCTGATTGTGGCGGTCACACCATCATGATTGGTCTTGGCCATTTCCGGCAGGAATTTGGCAGACTCCACGGAGCCCGCGCGCTGCATCGCGGAGGCAATCACCATCATGGCGTCATAGCAGTACGGAGCGTAGAGCTGGATGACTCCGTATTTGCTTTCGAACCTCTGCTTGAAATCCGGGCCGTGCGGCATGGACTCCAGCGGCACCCCCGGCAGGGACGCGATCACGCCTTCGGCAGCGGCACCGGCCAGCTTCATGAACTCGGCGGTGTGGATGCCGTCACCCCCGAGGAATTTTGCACTCAGGCCCAGTGTGCGCATCTGCTTGACCATGGGCGCACCCTGGCCGTCCATGCCGCCATAAAACAGCAGATCGGGAGCCTGACCCTTGATCTTGGTGAGGATGGCGGTGAAATCCGAGGCTTTGTCATTGGTGTACTCACGCACGATGACCTTGCCCCCGTTGGCCACCACCGCCTTCTCGAACTCGTCAGCCAAGCCCTGACCATAGGCGGTGCGGTCGTCGATGATGGCGATCTTTTTGGCCGCCATATCCTTCACGGCAAACTCGCCCAGAGCCATGCCCTGCTGCACATCGTTGGCCATCACCCGAAAGGCGCCCTTGTAGCCCTGCTGGGTGTACTTGGGATTGGTGGCCGAGGGCGACACCTCGACGATGCCGGCCTCGTTATAGATGCGCGAAGCGGGAATGGTGGTGCCGGAGTTCAGGTGGCCGATGATGACGTTGACGCCATCGTCCACAAATTTCTTGGCAACGGTGGTCGCCACACGCGGGTCGGCCTGGTCATCTTCGGAGTGCAGTTCGAAATGCACTTTCTTGCCACCAACCTCGAAGCCCTTGGCATTGAGCTCGTCGATGGCCAGACGCACGCCGTTTTCATTGTCCTTGCCGAGATGAGCCTGCGGACCCGTGAGGGGAGCGGCATGCCCGACTTTGACGATGATGGCGCCATCAGGGGTCGTGGCCAAGGGGGCCTCGCCCTCGCCTTCCTTCTTGCTGCAAGCAGAGAGCGCAACAGCCGCGGCCAGCGTGGCCAATGTCAGAAGCTTTTTCATGGAAGTCCCTTATGTGTCCGGTCAGAGCTGGCGCCGATTATTGCCCGTACGGCTTTGGCATGCCTAGGGCTTGTTTTACACTAGCGCCCCCATCGCATCCGTAGGAGCGGCTTTAGCCGCGAACACCCTGCTCATGACCAGACCGCTACTGTCCCCCACGCTGGACCTCACTATCGCCCTGATGCGCGAGCCCTCCGTCACACCGTTTGACGCCAACTGCCAGACCCTGATGATCGAGCGCCTGGAGAAAATCGGCTTCAGCGTTGAGCGTCTGCGCTTTGGTGATGTGGACAACTTCTGGGCACGCCGTGGCACGCAAGGTCCGGTGCTGGCTTTTGCCGGCCATACCGATGTGGTGCCTACCGGCCCGGTGGAAAACTGGAACGTGCAGCCTTTTGCGCCGGAAATCCGCGACGGCATGCTGATCGGCCGTGGCGCGGCCGACATGAAGGGCTCACTCGCCGCCATGGTGGTGGCTTGCGAACGCTTTGTGGAAAAACATCCGGACCACAAGGGTTCCATTGCCTACCTCATCACTAGCGATGAAGAGGGCGTGGCCATCAATGGCACCGTGAAAGTGGTGGAGCATCTGGAAGCTCGCGGCGAAAAGATGACGTGGGCTCTCGTCGGTGAGCCCTCATCCAGCAAACAACTGGGCGATGTCATCAAGAACGGCCGTCGCGGCTCCCTGAACGGCATACTCACCGTGCTGGGCACGCAGGGCCATGTGGCCTATCCGCAACTGGCCGACAATCCCATTCATCGTGCTGCTCCTGCGCTCGCCGAGCTGGCGGCTGAAGTCTGGGATAACGGAAATGAATTTTTCCCGGCCACCTCTTTCCAGATTTCCAATATTGCGGCCGGTACCGGCGCCAATAATGTGATTCCGGGCGAAATGAAAGTGGTGTTCAACTTCCGCTTCTCGACCGAAGTCACCGAAGCGCAATTGCGCGAGCGCACCGAAGCCATCCTCAACAAGCACGGCCTGCGTTATGAGCTGGCGTGGAGCCTGTCCGGCCATCCTTTCCTTACCGCCAAAGGCGAGTTGGTCGCGGCTGCGATTGCAAGCATCAAAGAGATTTGCGGCATTGAAACCGAGTTGTCCACCTCGGGCGGCACTTCTGATGGCCGCTTTATTGCACCCACCGGCGCGCAAGTGCTGGAGCTGGGCCCACTCAATGCCACTATCCATAAAGTGAATGAGGAAGTGCGTGCGGCCGATCTGGACACGCTCACCGATGTGTACGAAAGCATTCTGGTGAAATTGCTAGCTTGAACCACTCGCCTCCTGCTAACCGGTTTGCAGGATATTTTTTGTGGGAGCGGCTTTAGCCACGATGGTTTCCCGAACCAGAACCCATCGCGGCTAAAGCTGCTCCCACAAGCTAGCCCGTCACGGAAAACCCCATGACTTTTTTGCGCTGCCCGCTTTGCCGGCAAGCCCTTGTGGCTGACGAAAAAACCGCCCGGTGCGCACAGGGCCACAGTTTTGATCGTGCCCGTGAAGGCTATTTCAATCTATTGCCGGTTCAGAAAAAGAACAGTCTGGACCCGGGTGACGATGCCGACATGGTGGCGGCCCGTCACGACTTTCTCGAAGCCGGCCACTACGCACCATTTCGCGATACGCTCACCGCGCTGATTGCACCGCTACACCCCGAGCATCTGCTGGACAGTGGTTGCGGTGAAGGCTGGTATAGCCAGGCCTTCAGTGCTCTCGGCAAAAGCACCACGGCTTTCGATATCAGCAAGAATGCCGTGCGCCGCGCGGCCAAGCGTCAGCGTGACATCGCCTGGCTGGTCGCCAGCAGTGGCGACATTCCGCTACAAGATGCTTGCGTGGACGTGATGACAGCCATTTTCAGCCCGGTGACACCGGCAGAAGCAGCCCGCGTCATGAAGTCAGGCGCCACGCTCGTGATAGCCGCCCCGGGTGAAAAGCATTTATGGGAGTTGCGCACCGCGCTGTATGAAGAGGTACGTCCACATCAGGCAGACAAATGGCAGGATGAGCTGGCGCCCTATTTTCATTTTCACAGCGAAGCCCGCGTGCAATTCACGGTTTCACTTGCCGATACCATCCAGCTCAATCAGCTGTTGAAAATGACGCCACACTACTGGCGTGCCGCACGCGAGCGGCGCAACGCCGTAGAGACACTGGAGCGCCTCAGCACTCAGGCCGATTTCCGCATCCTGTGCTTCCGCAAAAACTGAAGCCCCGGCGCAGCGCCATAAAAGACCGTGCCATGAAGCAACACAGGCCCGCAAAAAACCGCGTAATGAGATGGCGCCCACGAGACGATTCGAACGTCCGACCTGCCCCTTAGGAGTGACAGCGGACGCAACGTAATAATATCGGGACGAATCAATATTAACCAATAAAAACAATAGCTTATGTATCAGACAGGTTCATTAAGCCATTACTCCGCACCACGTAAGTCCATCTTAAGTCCAGGAGCACACTCAGGGTGCCAAGACTTTGATGACACGACTTTCAGGCTACAGCTGGATAATTCTACATGATGATTCCTCCTATTGGTCAGAGTGGAACAGACAACAAAAAGCCCGCAACTAGGCGGGCTCATCAACACAACAGCAGACCTTATGCCGCGTGAACCTCAAGGTTCACATGCAGGCTCTTACGTAGGACACCAAAGATGGCGGCCAGGTTATCCATGCTGGGATTGCCACTGGCCGACAGCATCCGGTGCAGGCTCTTGCTGGGCTTGGCGGTTTCCGCCGCCAACCCTTCAAAGCCCACCGTCGCATTCACCAGATCACGCAGGATCACACGAGCCGTAGCCGGCTCTCCGTTCAGGAACAGAGAAGCAGCTTCGTCCAGTAACGCCTTGGCAAACTCCGGCTCGCGCTGTACACGCTCGACCACTGTTTGCTTGAAATTTCTAGTCAGTGCCATACGTCACCTCCCCTTCTTGAGCTGGGCCTTGCGTGCCCAATACTCACCGTTCAATTTCATAGCACGTTTGATGTCCGCCTTCTGACTCGCCTTGGTGCCTCCGGCAAACAAGACAATCAACCTGTCGCCATCCTGTGTCAGGTAGATACGGTAGCCGGGGCCCCAGTCGATCTTGTATTCCCCAATGCCATCGAACCACTTCAGATTGGAGGTATTGCCCATCTCCATCCGGAGCACAGCGGTAGCCACCTTGGCAGCCGCTTGGGCATGCAGACTCACAAACCAATCCCGATACGGGATTGATCCATCCTCAGAAATGTATTCTTCGACTTGGATAGCCATGCCAAATAGTAACCTATATGTTACTTAATGGGCAACCCCGCGCCCTGTTAACCCCTGCTTTTAGGAGCGATAGCTCCATTTCGGAGCAGACATGGGCCGGGAGAGACCGGATAAAAAACGAACAGGCCTGTTCTTGAGGGAGCGGTATCGGCTGATCAGGCCGACAACCAATAGAGAGAAGAACTACAAAGCTGGTTAGAGCCAGCCACGTTCGGCAAAGGACACATCTGCCGCACCACCTATAACTATATGATCTAGTAGACGAATTTCTACCAAACTGAGAGCATCGGACAGACGCTGAGTGATCTGCCTGTCTGCCGTGCTGGGCTCTGGTTTCCCAGACGGATGGTTATGACTGCATATCAGGGCGGCGGCATTCAATGCCAGCGCCCGCTTAACCACCTCCCGCACATGGACAGAAGCGGCATCCACAGTACCAACGAAGAGCTCTTCATAGGCCAGCACACCATGCTGGCTGTCCAAGAAGATGCAAGCGAAGACTTCCCTTTCCCGAGTGGACAACTTTGTCCTCAGGTAGCTCCTAGTGGTCATAGGACTAGACAGGTAGTCAGAACGCTTGAATTGGTCCTCAAGAAGACTTGAGGCAATGGACAACAACTCTTCCAAGGTTACCGGTGCCATGAGCTGATACATCCCATTGGATGTCTCCAGCAGATTCAGGCCAATAGAAGAAGTAGAAGTTTGGTATTTCATGATGTGTTTGCTCCATTTCGTTGATAGACGAGATGCGCAGGAGCAAGAGGGGGCGGGGGCAGATTCCAACCCACCCCCCTATAAATCAGTTCCACTCCATGCGCCTCCTGGAGCGGGACAAGGAAATTTCTTAAAATGAACGAGCAATGGCTACTTGATACCGAAAAAACGCTAACTCATATTTCTGCAAACATTTTACAGATTTCACATGCAGAATCTTCAAAGCTGGCAAAAGCACTAGTAGTAAAATCGGCCGGTGCTGCTGGAGTTTCCGGCATTTTTGGTCTGGTCAGCACATTTGGAGCCGCATCAACGGGAACCGCCATTGCTGGCCTTTCCGGTGCTGCTGCGACCAATGCCACTTTGTATTGGCTCGGCTCTATTGTTGGTGGTGGAATTCTTGCAGGCTCAATCATCACGGGTGGCCTTGGCATAGCTGTCGGTTATTACGCATTAAAAACCTGGAAAGGTGAGCCAAGATCACCGGAATCCATTACAAAAGAAGAGAATATCCTCATTGATGTCTGCTATGGATTAGCGCGGTCACTCCATGAGCAGCGCCAATCAAAGCAAATTGTCAAAGAATCAGATGCCCTTATCTTTTATGAAAAGGCATGGATTCCCTTCATCAGACGAGTCAAGGAATACGAAGCAAAAAGGGCCAGAGATACGTTAAATCTTAGTAACTACGTCGGCCTTGGTCAGCGCGTCTTGGAGTTGGATAAATTGAAAAAGGAACTAGAAGCATGGTTATCATAAAAAGAAACTCTATTGCCCACCTCCATGCAGCGGACAGAACCGCTGCAACAACCATTGCCAGCGTATTTGCCGACTTGATGAACAAGGCATCATTTCACTTTTCTAATGATGAAAACTTAGTTATAGACGCCTTGCGTCGCTCCAATAATGATTTGGCTGATATGCCACTATCTGACATGGGCGACTATATACGCGGCATGGATGACGATGCCCTGCGGGGCTTGGCAAGCAACGTCAAAGGAATTTACCACGAGCTTAGATTCGTTCAGCAGGAAAATCTGGATGGCGATAACATTACCGCCAGAGTGTTTGGAGCAACCAATCATCCCGGTGCTGACGTTATCCTGAGCAAAGACGGTAATGATTTTGCCGAGCTACAACTAAAAGCCACGGACAACAGCTCATTGTTGGAACGGCACTTTGAGCGTTATTCTGATATTCCTGTGGCTGCCACCGATGAAGTCGCCAGAAAAATTGAGGGCATACAGAGCTCTGGCTTTACCAATGCCGAACTGGAAGGCGACGTACACGAAACATTTGCTGACGTGGCCGATCAATCCCATCTTTCGCAGCTCCAGCATTCCGTAGAAGTTTCCAGCTTAGTGGCTGCTGCACTTAATGTGAGTGATGTATTGAATGGCAAGGCCAGCCCCAAGCAAGCCTCTGTTACCACCCTGAAAGATGTTGGGATTGCGGTTTCATCAACCATGCTGGTCGATTTTCTGTTCTCGTGAATAACGACTCCGGAATGGTACTTATAGTCCGTGGAATCATAGACATCAAAAACTAAGGATGGTTGCACATATAACATGTGCTCCCGTCCGATATGTCAGACCCTTGCAAACTTTTCGGCCAGAAGGTGCGCGCTGCTCGCAAAAGCTTGGGCTGGTCGCAAGAAGAACTGGCACATGCCAGCGACCTTGACCGCACCTATATCGGCGGAATTGAGCGAGGAGAGCGCAATGTCTCCATCGTGAATATTGCCAAGATTGCCAATGCCCTTGGTGTTTCTGCGGCCAGCCTGATTACGTTCTGACCAATCCCATTACCACTCCCCGTTCCTATTTCAGAGCAGAGAACCTTGTCCTGCTATTGTCAAAATGGTACTTATTGCCATCAAAACAATGGTAGCGCCAATGGAGTCAGGCCAGCATGGTAAGTTTTAAGAGAAGCGCCACAGAGCCACCTGTACCAGCATCAACGCCCAAAGTTGTTACCGATGAAGACCCACGCCTGATAACACCTGCTTTTACCTTGGACGACCTGACGCTACCTGCTGTCACCAAAGGCGCGCTACAGGATTTCCTGGCCCACCGTCAACACGAAGACCTGATATTTAACCAATGGGGGCTGGCAACGACGCACAAGCGCCAGCGCCAGACCGCCATCAACCTCTACGGCCTACCCGGTACTGGCAAGACCATGGCTGCCCACGCCATAGCTCATGCCATTGGTAAACAACTGGTCATCGTCAATTACGCCGAACTGGAATCCAAATACGTCGGTGAGACTTCAAAAAACATAACCAAACTATTTGAACAAGCCAGACAGCACGGGGCCATTATCCTGTTTGATGAAGCCGACGCCGTATTAAGTCGGCGTGTCACAGATATGAGTAGCGCCACCGATGTCAGCGTCAATCAGACGCGCTCCGTCTTACTGACACTGATGAATGACTATGACGGCCTGATTATTTTCACAACCAATTTTATCGAGAATTACGACCCGGCGTTTATGCGCCGCATTCTTTCTCATATCAATTTTATTCTTCCTGACCAAGCGTGCCGTATTGTTCTATGGAAACAATACATCCCGACCAATCTCCCACACTCTGTTGATATGGAAGAGCTGGCAAGCATTTCAGATGGCCTTTCAGGTAGTGATATATCTAACTGCGTCATGAAAGCTGCCTTGCAAGCAGCAAGACGCGGCGAACAGGAAATTGGTTTCGCCCTCTTTCAGACGGCAATTAATGAAGTGATTGCCAGCAAATCAGCCAATGCAGGAAGAAAGATGGTAATAACCACTCGCGAAGCAAATGAGGAAACCGCCAAACGGCTGTCTCAGAAATATGACATTAAGGAAACCGAGTCATGATTATTGAGCTACTTTTACTTGGAAGCGTAATAGCGGCTGGAGTTGCCGTTAAGAAATATTGGGAAGAAATAAAAAACTGGGCAATTAACGCCTACAACAAACTTGCACCCTTTATAAAGCAAGCCGTTCAAGAAGCGGCTGCCTATCTCCAAAAATTTGGCCAATCTATTAGAAGCATAGCCAATTACTACTGGTTCAAGCCAGAAACCAAGACATGGCAGGAAACCACTGTAACCAGAGAAATGAATTACAATGACATCCCAGATGAAATACGGGAAAAGCTTAGTCGGCATAACAAGATTGAGCTTGAGCTCACCAATGCCCAATAGGACTACGAGATAATAATGTCATCATTAAAAATAATGGATTTAATCATGGGCATGCTTAGAAAAGCCAAAGTCGACATAGGAAATAAATTATCCGTACCGCTTGATGACTTTATTGCAAAACAATTACATTTCACGGACTCCATGATAGTTGCCGCAAAAAGCAAGGAGCACCTTTCCTATGGTGCTGGGAAACTTACGGTCTCCGTATTGGACTCAGACCCGGATAATTTCTCTGTTCTCATGGATTTGTATTTCACTAACGAGAACCAAAAGATAATAGAAAAGAAAACGGAAATGAAATTTCCACTGTTTGCTATTGATGAGGCATCAAGAATAGAGCTGCTTGACAAGAAAATCATTACTTATGATTTAGAGGCACCAGCCTAACACTGTTACGCTGCCATAAGTCAAAGAACGAACTGAAAATTTGGTAAGAATGAAATGGAAAAAATGGAAACATCGGAAACTCGTCCTCTTTCTCGCGAAGAGATTGGGCGACTCCCTCCCCGGATTCAGGCAAAGATAGCAGAGCAAGAAAGAATAGAAAGGGCAAAGCAACGCGCAGATAAAGTTAAAACTCTTCTTATAGTTACCGCGATTCTAACAGCCGGCTATCACTACTGGGGTCAATACTCGACAGAGCAAGAAAAGCCTGATCCTGAAAACTTCGCAAATAGCTCCGTAGCGGCCGCCCCAGCCGCTTCGTCTGACGCTTCTTCCGTACCAACCTACAAAAAAGAATCCATATGTGCGGACAATGTCGACCCCTCAGTTTGCTCTGCGACTTCTTCCCAAGCCCCTTTTCTTGATGAAACAAGGGAAGAAGATATTTCCGACTCAGAATCCATTACCTCGACAGAAAAAGAAGCCCCAAAGGATGAAGCGAAATCCATTTCGTTAAAGGAAATGATAAGTGCAGCCGATGAAAAGTCGCAGCAAAAGCAGACAAGTTTAGATGACGCGAAAACCGAAATAGATGATAATTTTTTTGGCCAATTAAAGAATACAAAAATATCCATAGAAATAGATAACCTTCATCTTGTTTCTTATGACGCCAATGGTGGTCACTATAGCGGCACTCTTGTTATACGCAAAGAAATTGATAGCTCCGCCATCCCCTTCATTTGCAAAAAATTTACGTGCGAAAATATCATAAAACAAGAAGTGATAACAAAGTTTAATCATATGTATAAAGAGCCATGCTCCCCTTATGTTGGGTTAGCGAATGAAAATGCGATAAAAATCAGCCTCCCAATGCTCCAATCAAAAGACATTGAGAACGAGGATGAATTAAAAGAATTTATTAATGGATACTCAACGAATGTTGTTATCAGCATCTCGAATCAGGAAATTAGAGTCCCTATATATTCTGGCTTTGCCGCTTCGCGTGATGGCGGAGTGCTTTATTCATCGCCCATTATCAAAAGGGACATATGTATAAACGCATCTGACCTTAACGGTGAGCCCACCTTAAAATATAAAATCGAGACACGAGATATCGGGTCATAATTGACCTTAAGGCATGGAGAATAATGCCGTTACGCTGCGATCAGGCAGCATGGATTGACATCCGGCCTTCACCGTATCAAGAATCAAAACACGGGAAATGTGGGCATCATGGGAATGGCAAGCCGAAATATCCCGTATTTCCCACTATTCCCACGAAAATAACAAGGGAGAGCCATAGCTCCCCCCCGCCTTTATTGCTTGGGATGATGATGCAGCCTATCAGAACGGCAGCTTTTGAGCGCCGTTTTCACCCTTCATGCCGCCGACCTCGCCCTGCTTCGCGACAGGCGCTTCGTCATTGGTATCCGGCATATCTGCTGCCTCGTCGAAAAAGTGCTTGGCAATAGCAATCATACGAACCTGACGGCCACGGATATGCACCTTGGTCATCATGCGCTTATTACCACTCGGCAGAGTTTCACCTTCAATCAAGAAGCTCTGCTCATGCAGCGCCGTGACAATAGGCTTCACATCCGTACGACCAGTCACCTGCGCCAACTGCTCACGGGTGAAGTAATAACAGCCCAAGCTGGAATTGACGAAACCAGTCAAGGACGTGCTCTTGTCATCGGTATCATGGGCATAGTGACCGAACTTGTGGGGATTGGACAGCACATAACTACGGATGAGCTTGAAGGCACGTTCTGCCTCGGAAATGGCCGGGAAATCAGCCAGCCAGGTCTTGAGGACGCCCAGCACACAGGCTTCGATGCTTTCCGTTGTAAAGTCAACGCAGCCGGCATCACGGAGAACCATCAACGCCACACCTACCATCGCAAAGCGGTCAACGGCCCGCATCTGCTCGGATTGGGCATTGGGGACATGGGCATACAGATAGTCTTTCATTGCGGTGTAACAGCGCATCGTATCCATCCAGAACTCTTCAGCATCCGTATTGATACGACTGACCAGATACTCCAGATACTGCTCGCCCGCTGTACCGTAGTAGTCACCACACGCCTGTTTGAGTGCATCGGCTACTTCTTTGGATTTGGCTACATTGGAATAGGCCACCAATACGCCGCCACTCACAGAGATGTCTGGGAAGCGCACCAGATGTCCCGTCATGGCCTCGCGGCCTGACGTGCGGAGAATTTCTGCGCTGATACTCTTTTCCCCGGAACTCAGGATAACCAAACGCCAATGACGTGCTTTTTTCAGCTCGCGATTGGCGTTCATAGCCTCCTTACCTGCGCCATCCGTGATCTGGTAAATGATGGCATCCAGACTCTTGATGGTGGACGTACCCAGTTCATCCAGTAGCAGCGGTAGATGATTGAAGGACACAGCAACGCCTTCCAGGGCATTAGCCGTGGCCGACCAGCGGCCAATCATGCCAGTAGCGCCTGCACGTCCGGGGTCGGTGCCATTCCCGAAAACCGAGGCGGCCACCTGCAAGGCAATGGTCTTGCCCTTGCTGCTGCCGCCGTGGAAATGGAAGCCACCACCATTCAAGTTCAGCGGCTCCAGCAACGGGGCTACGCAAGCTGCGCCAATGGCAAACATCAGGATGGGGTTTTCCTTGGCAATGGCTGCCACGTTTGCCTGCCACTCCTTCAAGCTGCCCTTTGCATGGATGGCATGTTGCCGGGGATTAGGAGACTCCGGCTCAAAGATAGCCTTACGCTTTTCAAGACCAATGAAGCGCTGAGGCAGGACAAACATCTTCCGCTCATCATCTGTAGCCGCCCATCCTGTACTGGTATAACCCAGAACAATATCTGTCACTGGGTAGGCGGCAAGATACCGGCGCACTTCCTTGGAATGCTGGAGGTTGATGGCAAGCCCAGCATTCATCAGATCGTGAGTCACGCTATCCTGATAGCCCAGCAGTTCAGCACGCGGAAAGCAGTGCTCAAAGAACTTTCCAGTGGCAATGTCGATGCCACGAACCACCATATTTCGCATCTTGCCAACAACCAGAAGGCAATCAACATACAGAAAACCGCACACAAAGTTTGTGGCGTCCTTTTCCTTTCCACCTTGATATATGCCCTCAGCTGTCACAGAAAAACCGGGAACAGCTTGTACTTCAACCTGCTCACCGGAAATGATGACTTTCTGCTTTTCAGTATCCACAAAGACTTTTCCTATTGGTTCATATCTTAAGAAAGCGAAAACCGATCAATAGGGAAAACCAGACTGCATCAGTGAACCTGCCGACGCAGGCCGATACCTCCCAGAATCGGTTCCGCGTCGCAAATTAAATACATCGACTATCTGTCTCTCACGAAAAAAAGGGGCCATTTTTGGCCCCTTTATTCCTATTAAACAAGCCCCATAAAGGCATCTTCATTTTCCCTATTACAGGCTCGTCTTGACATTATTTCTTTTACAATAGCTTCAACAGCACTTGCCGCACTAGTGTTTACGCCATCCGCATCAACTACCAGGACCAATTCTCTAGCGGAATCATCATGCGCAAGCACTGCCGCCCTAATGGATGCTTCATCATTGCCATTGGGGGTCTTCATAAGCGACTCCGTAATCATAAGATACAGGCGTCGCACAACTTCCTTTTTTCCAATGTTATGAGACCCATCTCCATAGCCAGCCAGCTTTTCATCAAAAACATCTGCAATGCTTCTTAGCGATTTAGAAATATATTCATTTCCAAAATCGACCCTCATAACTCGCTTATTTATATTGTTATTTTCAATCATGTTGCCAATATAACCACCCTGCTTGAAATCGGAATGACCATAATCAAACTCCGAAGCCTCAATATCTTTTAGCAGGGAATGAATTTTCTTGCTTATCGCCTTTAGTTTCCTCTTCGGCTTCTCAGAAGTCGCCACTGGATAAGAATCCATCCAAGCCATAAGGCGAATGATGATGCAGGCAAAGCCGCCAAAGAAAATCACCTTTCGCCAGTCATTATCGACAGCGGAAGGATTCTCCCCATGAATGAAGGAATTAAAGGCCCGCATTACATGTGCATTGCCATTACAGAAGGCAAAGAACTTGCTGCCACATAGTGACGCAATGCGATTTTTATGTGCCTCGTGATTGAAATTCTGAGCCCTCACATACTTGAAGAGATTGAGCCATTTCAGACCATTTGTGATTTCGGTATCCATGAGGCTGATTTCTTCCTCAAGGGTATACATGGGAATCATGGGGTCATACGGATCATAGACATATTCAATTCCATCCTTGATCAAAATTATCTCAGAGCGAATAACTGCCATCGTTACACATTTAATGGCGTATTCTTCAATAATATTCTCTGCCTGACTCACCGATATGGGAGCATTGCCACCAATACGGGTAACGAATTCATGCATCAGGTCGTAAGCCGTTGAAATCATGTTATCTGGCATTTATATATCTCATGCACTAAAGCGAATGGGGCTTAAATGCCCCGTTGGTGAGTGATGGTATGACGTTCCAAGTAACTGACTACTGCTGACATTCGATAACGGATGCAGCGCCCAACCTTAATATAGTCGGGACCCGTTCCTTTGAAACGTGCCTTTTTCAATGTTTCCGGGCTGATGTTCAAATAGCCAGCAGTTTCTTGCTCGGTAATAAGCTTCTCCAGCAACATGCAATTCCCTCCAATTAGGTTTCAGTAGAGACAACCTTAGTGGTCTTGCTTACCTATTTCCCGAAAACCAGGGGGCAAAATTGCCCCCTGGTTTCTTTGAGCCCTTAGCTAAGGAGATTCACAGCATCCACCATCTGATTTGGCCCAAGATGGGCATATCGTAGAGTGGTCTTGATATCGGCATGTCCCAGAAGTGTCTGAATAACACTCGGATGAACGCCGCTGATAGTCAGGCGACTAGCGAAGTGGTGCCGCATGTCATGAAACCGGAAGTCTTCAATGCCTGCCTCAGCCAGTAGCGCATTCCATGCTGTCTTAACATCTTTCAGAGGCTTGCCATCCTTACCTGGGAAAACCAACCCCGACTGCGTACCACTAGGAGACTCCCGCCAACGCTGGAGAGCCTGTATAGCCACTGGATTCAAGGGAATCCGGCGAACCTTGCCGCTTTTGGCTACAGAGGCACGGATGGTGATACACCGTGACTCAAAGTCCACATCGGTCCACATCAGGGCAAACAACTCGCCACGCCGCATACCTGTATTGAGATCAAGCAGGATCATGGGATACAGGTGGTCGGCAAAAGCACCATCTGGAATATCCGGTAACAACGGATAACTTCGCTCCTGCCGCCAGCCATTGGCTGAGCGGCGGGCTTCTATGATCTTCCGGTTACGATCATCCAATGCATCAAGGAGACGCTTAAGCTCGTCGTTGGAGAGGTAGCGAATTCGTTCTTCGTCATACTCCTTAACATTCTTGAGACGGCTAAGCGGATGGGTTTCAAGGACGCCGCGCTCAACAGCCAAACTCAGAACACCCCGCAGGGCGTTCAGATTGCGATTGACCGTAGCGGGCTTGATATTCCGGTTCAGCTCTTCGACTTGCCATGCTGACACCATGGCTCGGCTCAGCTTGTTCATGGGAATCCGGTCCCACTGGCAAAAGTACTTTTCCAGAATACGTAGTGTCCTAAGGGCTGATTTCCGGCTTTTCTTGACCCATGGGGCGTAGACCTCATGGATGAAACCTCCAAGGGTCTGCACCCTCTCCTGCTCGGCCTTGGCCCTGACCTCCTGCTTCTGCGCTTGCGGATCGTGCCCAGTGGCCACTTCTCCTGCATAGCGTTTGGCTAACTCCCTGGCCATTACCAAGGAGATAGCCTCACAGCCGCCAATAGAGATGCGGGTACGCCGCCCCTCATGGGTTCGGTAGGCAAAGCAGTAGGTCATACGACCCGATGGCTGCACGCGCACGAGAAAGCCAGGTAGCGTTAGGTCCACTACCTCATAAGGCTTCTCAGCGGGGCATAGCGACTTGATAAGGCGCTCAGTGAGCTTGTCCTTCATGATGACTCCGATAAGGCACTGCCGCTGCTCTTACAGCGGCGGATGGATGCTAATCGGCACACTCATGAGTCTCATGGAAATACGCGGCCATACTTGGCCGCTTATTTCCTTGAGAAGGCTCTAGGACAGACAAACTTGAACAGGCCTTCGCCGTAAGTCCACCGTAAGTCCAATCCAAATACCTTTTGGTACTTGGTAGATACCCGGTAATACCCGAGGCAAGAGCAAGGCAAAACCATGACCACTAGGAAAGCCCTTAGTAATCAAGGTATTGCAGGGTACGGAGAGGTAAAGAGATGGCGCCCACGAGACGATTTGAACGTCCGACCTGCCCCTTAGGAGGGGGCTGCTCTATCCAGCTGAGCTACGTGGGCACGGCCGCGGATTCTCGCCGCAGGCGGCCCGGGCAGCAAGCCCAAAATCAAGCCAGTGCTTGAATGCAAAAGGCCCGGATTCTTCCGGGCCTTTTTCTTGCCTGTGCTCATGCGTCAGTTGAACAGCGCCTCACTGGACAGGCCCTGACCCTCCAGGATTTCACGCAGACGCTTCAAGCCATCCACCTGGATCTGCCGCACCCGTTCACGGGTGAGACCGATCTCTTCACCGACCTCCTCCAGCGTGGCCACCTCGTGCCCTCGCAGACCGAAACGGCGCGCCAGCACTTCACGCTGTTTGTCGGGCAGGGTATCCAGCCAGCTGTCCAGACTCGTGCGGATATCGTCATCCTGCACCTGCTGGGAAGGATCCATGGCGTTGATGTCCGCAATGGTTTCGCCCAAGGTCTTTTCCGAATCGCCGGCAATGGGAGCATCAATCG
>JACCDZ011393176.1_pt1 | contig 16145 bp, 14 predicted proteins | sample 7449551 | NCBI WGS metagenome assembly JACCDZ01 (sample SAMN15323452, study PRJNA562643) | freshwater metagenome | isolation source: river surface water | place: USA:Blue River Watershed | collected 2017-08-18 | reverse complement strand
TTTATTTTCACTATCTACTGATATAACAGTTAGATTTGTAAAAGTCATCTTATCCCCACCCATACGGCCGGCCATACGTGTACCTTTAAAAACTCTTTGATAACCACCAGCACCTGATGAACCTCTCTCTCTTTCTGAATGTTTTTGACCGTGTGATCTAGGACCTCCTTTGAAATTATATCTTTTAACAACACCTTGGAAACCTTTAGCCTTTGTTAAACCTGTAACTTCAACTTTATCTCCTGAAGCAAAATCAAAAGAAAGTATATCACCTTTTTGGGCTGATATACCTTTAACTTCTTTTAATAATGCAAAACCTTTTTTATCGTCTTTTGAAACGCCTGAGTGTGTTTTAACAGCTTTTGAAATATTAGATGCAGATTTTGTTCCGAAACCAACTTGTATAGCTTCGTATCCGTCTTTATCTATGTTTTTATTTTGTATAACTTTTACATCGTCGTATGACAAAACTGTTGCAGGATAAACTTTACCGTTTTCATCAAACAGTTGAGTCATATTTTGTTTTATTGCTATTGCGTATTTCATTTTTTTTATTTTATTACTTATTTCTCTAAATAGAGCAGGCCGCAAAAGCCTGATATTTAATAATTTATAATTTGTTTATTACATCATCTTAACATCAACGTTTACCCCTGTAGGTAATGTCATGTTAGTTAATGCTTCGATAACTTTAGCACTTGGATTTATAATATCTATAAGTCTTCTATGAGTTCTTGATTCGAACTGTTCTCTTGAGTCTTTATAAATAAATGCTGATCTATTCACAGTATACTTCTTAATCTCTGTTGGTAACGGAACCGGACCTTTTACTACAGCATCATGTTTTAATGCTGTTTCAATGATCTGTTTAACAGAATTATCTAGCAAACGTGAATCATGAGCTCTAACTCTGATACGAAGCTTTGAAGTTACCTCTGTTTTTTTATTTTTTATTACTGTTGACATGGGTTTAGATATTACACTATTTTACAAAAAAATGCAATACCCTTTTGGGGTATCGCATTTTTTATTTACCTATATTTATAGGGATATTTGGAATTATTTCACTATTTTTGTAACAACACCGGCACCTACAGTTTTACCACCCTCACGGATAGCAAATCTTTGTCTGTCTTCTAGAGCAACTGGGGCTACTAGTTTAACTTGGAAAGTTACTGTATCACCTGGCATAACCATCTTACCTTCTTCTAGTGTTACTTCACCTGTTACGTCAGTTGTTCTGATGTAGAATTGTGGTTTATAACCTGAGAAGAATGGAGTATGTCTACCACCTTCTTCTTTCTTAAGGATGTAAACTTCAGCCTCAAACTCTGTATGAGGTGTAACTGAACCTGGTTTTGCAAGAACTTGACCTCTTGATAGATCCTCTTTCTTAACACCTCTTAGAAGTAGACCGGCGTTATCACCTGCCATACCTTCTGATAGAGATTTGTTGAACATCTCTACTCCTGTAACTGTTGTTTTTGTAGTGTCTTTTAGACCTATTATTTCAACTTCTTCACCTACTTTTATTATACCTTTCTCGATACGACCTGTTACCACAGTACCACGACCTTCTATAGAGAACACGTCTTCTATAGGCATAAGGAATGGTTTATCAGTCTCACGAACTGGTAATGGAATGTATGAATCGATAGCATCTGCAAGTTCTATAACTTTAGCTGCCCATACATCATCTGCTGAAGCTGCCTCTAGAGCTTTTAGAGCTGAACCTCTTATAACTGGAGCATTAGCACCATCAAATCCGTTCTTTGTTAATAATTCTCTGATCTCTTCTTCTACTAGATCCAACATGTCTGCATCATCAACCATATCACATTTGTTCATGAATACTATGATCTTTGGCACACCTACTTGTTTAGCCAATAGAACGTGTTCACGTGTTTGTGGCATAGGACCATCTGTTGCTGCTACCACTAGAACTGCACCGTCCATTTGAGCGGCACCAGTAATCATGTTTTTGATATAGTCGGCGTGACCTGGAGCATCTACGTGAGCGTAGTGTCTGTTTGGTGTTTCGTATTCACAGTGAGCAAGAGAGATAGTAATACCTCTAGCCTTCTCTTCTGGTGCTTTATCAATCTCACCCATACCTAGAACCTTAGCGTTGTAACCATTGCCTTTTTTAGCAAGTGTGTTGAGTATCGCTGCTGTTAATGTTGTTTTACCGTGGTCAACGTGGCCAATTGTACCTACGTTTACGTGTGGTTTTGATCTATCAAATGCTTCTGCCATATTTTTATTTTATTTAAAATTTATTGTTTATAATTAATTAATTAATTGTATTATATTTATAAATATATAATGGATAAAGTTTAACAGATTACATAGAAAAGTCAATCTAAAAAAGGAGCCAATGGCCTACATTGGTCCTTACAGGACCAGTACACCTTTTGGCTTTTATAAAAATAAAAGACTCAAAAGCTTTTCAATTCCTAAAAATATGCTCCCAGCATATTTTTACCAGAATCCTCCGGAGCCAATGGCCGGAATTGAACCGGCGACCTACTCCTTACCATGGAGTTGCTCTACCAACTGAGCTACATCGGCTTAAGTTATTTTATAAATATAACTTAATCTCTCTTTCTTTCCAAATAAACACATACAGTACGTCTTTTATAAGGCTTTCCATCCTTAAAATGTTTATATGATTTAATCTTTTTATGAATTATAAAATAAGGTGAGAATAATTCATCTATCTCATCTTCAGTAAATACATGTTCTAAAGCCTTAAATTTTGGATGCATATATGAATTATGTTCTTTATTTGGAGTAGGATAATCCTTTATCATTCTTATAGCATTTTGATCATTATCAAGGACAAATGTCTTTAATAACATCCAGCCAAAGGGTTTTATAACCCTAGCGATGTCCTTTATATATTCATGTCTTTTAGAATCATCTAAAAAATGTATCACCATCATATCCAACACAACATCAACTGATTGATCTTCTAAATCAAGAGGGTCATATATATTACCTTTATTAAATTTTACACTTCTTAATTCTTTAAATCTTTCTGAGGCCTGTTTAATAGCTGTTTCAGAGATATCAAAACCTAAACCTTTCATATGATATTGTTCACATAGATTACCTATATTTCTACCATTACCACAACCTACATCTAAGACAAATCCACCCTGAAAAAAAGCTGGCCATTCACTATTTCTATTAACCCATTTTACAAAACTTAATAGATCAGTTGATGGTTCCTCAGATAAAGTAAGATGCTTAGCATCTTTATATTCAGTATTCCAAAAACTATTATTCTTTCCTCTTTTATTATTTTTAAACTTATTCATATATTTATTATATATATTATGTATAACACAACATATAAAATAAAACTATGCTATACTGGCGACATGTTAACAAAAGGCAAAATCCAAACATTAAAATCTTATCACGATAAGAAGGAAAGAAATAAAAAAGGTGTTTTTATTGTTGAAGGTGAAAAGAGTGTTGCAGAGTTACTTGTCTCAAATATGATCATAACAGAGCTATACATAACACAGGATTTTGCAAATAGATATGAAAAAGAATTAAAAGAATGCGGAAAAAGACACGCTGTTTTGGAAAAATGGATAAAACCTCAAACAGTAGAGGTTGGAGAAATAGCTAAAATCAGTACTTTGGAAAGTGTAAAAAATACATGCAATGCTTTTGCCTTAGTTAATCAGTTCAACAAAGAGATCACAGATGAAGAGGTTATAGAGTTAATAAAAAACGAAAGAGTTCTTATATTGGATGATATAAGAGATCCTGGAAATATGGGTACAATCATCAGACTGGCTGATTGGTATGGTATATCTAATATCATAGCTTCTATAGGAACAGTTGATATATACAACCCCAAGACGATATCTGCATCTATGGGATCCTTTTCAAGGATAAACATTATTTATAAAAATATAAATAATATTATAAACATAGCAAACAAATCAAAATTAAATATTATCGCATCGACTCTAAATGGCCAAAATGCAAACAAATTTACATGGCCAAAATCAGGTGCGCTTGTTATAGGAAATGAGGCTAATGGTATAAATCAAACAATATTAGAAAATATAAAAAATCAAATAACCCTACCCTCTTATGGAAAGGCAGAGTCATTGAATGCCGCTTTGGCTTGTGGAATATTTCTAGATAGATGGATGAATTAATTATCCTTTTGTGTTTTTGAAGTTGTAGTTGCTGTATCTTCTGTGGTTGAAGCAGGAGCTGGTTGTGTTTGTTTATTTTGATTTTGATCTACTATTATAGGTCCAACATTGATAAGTTTATCCTCTTTTTCTCTGTATATAAGAGCTTTTTGAGCTGTAGGAAAGACTATTAAGTAATCACCATTTTGAGATCCTAAATAAAACTTTTGTTCAGCTATAAGTTCATCAGCTTTTAATATAGTAGCTACAACAGGTTTTTCATCGGGTACTGATATAAGTTTTGATACTTTTTTTACAAGAGAAGCTATCTGCTTATCGGTTAATTGAGAATTATCTTTTTTGGAAAGATAAAACTTATCAAACAATGCATATCCTAAAATTAATATAATTAAAATTATTAATATCTGTAATATTTTTTTTGTCTTCATGTTGATTATTATAACAGATTTTACATTAAAATAAAAAACACCTTTCGATGTTATTTTGTTTTTTTGCGCAGTGAAAGGGACTTGAAGTCTACAACTTCAGTATACCTTTACGGTTTTATTCGGACCAAAGGTCCTCAAAAACATCGTAAAGCTTTTCAAGTCCCAAAAACCCTAACGGGTTTTTTAACTTTTGAGTTTCCTAACAATTTGCGCAGTGAAAGGGACTTGAACCCTCGACCTTCCGCGTGACAGGCGGATGCTCTAACCAGCTGAGCTACCACTGCATTATTTGATACATTATACACAATGACTGTGTATTCTCAAGTGGTATAAACCACTGGTGTCTGTGGAAGGAATCGAACCTTCGACCTTGGGCTTATGAGTCCCACGCTCTAACCGACTGAGCTACACAGACGTAAATAAGCTTTTGCTTGTTGCGGGACCTGGATTTGCACCAGGATCTCTAGGTTATGAGCCTAGCCAGTTACTGTTACTAACATCCCGCTATATATAGGTATATATAATAACCTATATATCAATAAAAATCAAATAAAATTCAACTCATTAAAAACCTTCTCGTACTGAGATATAGCCTTTTCTACCAAATCTCTGGATAAAATATAGCTAGTTCCACTATGAGCTATCTCATTTCTTATCTTATGAGCAGACCAGGCTTCATCTAAACTATTTAATTTTGACTTATCTGTACTCTTTAACATTTCCCCTATACTATAACCATCAAAACCACTTTTATTTAAAACTTCATAGAGCATAATATCTGCTTCTAATATTGCTAATTTCCAATCTGATTGATTAGCCGAATTATAATATTTCTGAACTATCTCCCATCTAGGATTGACCATGCCATTATCATCGGGAGTCAAACTATCTATTATTTTCTCATTTGCTTCCTCTATTTTTACCTCTGCTTTTATTTCTTCTTCTGTTTCAAATTTTTTCTTATATTCTGCTATGATCAACTCTCTTCTAAATTTATTATAATAAATTATCATCGACAACAATAAAGTTAAGAATATAAAACCAGAAAATATAACAACAGATACAGTAGACAAAATATCTGACATTCTATTTCTAGCTTCTGTAACAAGAGAAGGTTTTTTTACTGCTATAACCTGACCGTTATTATTTAATATTTTATCATGTTGTTCGTTGAACACTTTATCATATAAACCCTTTATGTCTAAACTTCTCTCTGTTTTACTATTAACAAAACCACTATCTTTTTTGTTAATGTCAGTAATTTTTGGAAGAAATACAAACAATAAAGCTACTATACCTAATATTAATAATATAATCTCCTCCCAAGATACACCGTTATTTGTTGGTTTAACATCTTTTTTTTCACCTACTTTTGCATCAGCCATATAATATAATTATAACATCTTTGCTATAGAAAATAGAATGTCTTCATTATCTTTGGATGACATAAACTGAAGACCAATAGGCATATTATTTTTTGTACCAAAATCTCCATCACTATTTTTATAAGGAATAGACAAAGCTGGTATACCAACCAAGTTTGCTGTAACCGTAAACATATCAGCTAGATATAAAGACAATGGATCGTCTATCTTCTCACCTATCTTAAATGCTGTGTCAGGTGTGGTTGGCAATAATATTGCATCTATTGTTTTGAATTTATCTTCTATATCTTTTGTAAGTCTCTCTCTTAAGATAAGAGCTTTTTTATAATATGCATCATGATATCCAGCTGATAGTATATATGTGCCCAGTATAATCCTTCTTTTCACTTCAGACCCAAGAAGTTGCCCTCGTGTTTGTAAATAATCATCTATACCATCTTTGGAATCTATGTGTTTTCCATATCTCACACCATCGTATCTAGCCATGTTTGAAGACACCTCGGCTGGTACTAATATATAGTATAAAGCTAAAGATTCTTTTAATAATGGTATAGACACATCAACCACATTGATACCTTTTGATTTTAATTTTTCTATAGTTTCATCTATACTCTTCTTAACATCATCTGAAACGCCATCGGTGAATATGAATTCTCTAGGTACTCCAACTGTTAGTTTTTTATTTAAATCTTTATCCTTTATATTATGAGTTGTACTATCTAAATCATCATCACCTTTTATAACATCAAAAACTAACTCCATATCATCTACATCTTTAGTAAATGGACCTATAACATCAAAAGATGATGCCATAGCCATCAAACCATGTCTTGACACTGAACCATAAGTTGGTTTTAAACCATAAACACCGTTATATGCTGCAGGTTGTCTTATTGACCCACCTGTATCTGAACCAAGAGAAAACAGACACATATCGCCTGAAACCGAAGCGGCGGAACCACCTGATGATCCACCGGCAACATACTCTATATTTAAAGGATTTTTAGTTACACCAAAAGCTGAATTCTCTGTTGATCCCCCCATAGCAAACTCATCCATATTTGCTCGTCCTATAAATATAACCCCTGCATCTCTAAGCTTTTTAGTTACAGTTGAATCATATGTGGATATATAATTTTCTAATATTTTTGATGAAGCTGAAGATGTTTTACCTTTTATCAAAATATTATCTTTTAATATAACAGGTGCTCCAAAAAGTTTTTTGGTTGATAAGATAGTTTTTATCTCATCCTCTGTTTTACCATCTAATTCTTGATCATATTTTTTTGCGAAATCTAATGCATCATCAAAAACTTCTAGAACAGCGTTTATATCTGTGTTTTTATTTTTTATATTTTCTAAATAACTTGAAACTAAAGATGTTATTGTTATCTTCTTTTTTGCTAATAGATCGTGAAATTCTTTTATATTCTTTACCATATGTTTTATTTAAATTTAATTATTCATTATCACCTCCTATAATCTTTTTAACCTTAACAGCATTATCTTGATGATACGGTGCTTTTTCTATAATCTCTTTTGGACTCATATAATCATTTATAACTTCAACATCCTCACGTAATGTGTTAACAGGTGCAAAACCCTCCTGTTTCAATAAATCATCTGATATTTGTGTATCATTAACCATATCAATAAAACCTATAATTGATTGAAGATCTTTTGTAAATCTAACAGTTTCTACATCATTCAAACTGATACGCGCGAGATTGGCTATATTTTTAACATCTGATTCTTGTATTTGTGTCATATGTATGAGTTTAGCATAAGATATGTATATTAAAAACCCTATTATATTTTATATAATAAAGTCTTTAATTTATTGGTTCAGTACTTTGATTTATAACTTCACTTGTTATATCGGGTACTGTGCTTACTATTTCAACAGGCATCTCAGGTGATATACTTGTATTCTCTTCTGGAACAGATTGAGTTGTTGAAGAAGTATCTGTGGATGTTGATGTATCTGTACTTGTAGGATTTTCAACTATAGGTGTTACTATCGATGGACTTGGTGTTATGTTATTATTTTGTAACAAAGTTTTTAGCTGATCTTTTGATACACAAACATCTTCTATACATAGTTCTTTAACTTTTATACTTGCTTCACCGTTAAACAATGTTGATACTTTTTTGTGAAGCTCCTGCACACTACTTATCAACAATGTAATAAATCTTGAGTAATTAACACCTTTATATCCATCTGTAGGATTTGTAAACACTAACTCTGGGAATATTTGTTCTACCTCTTGTGCAATAAGTCCTATATCATGTGTTCCATTTGATTTCCAATCAAATGATGATGGTCTAAGTTGTGATAATTTCTCCAAAGTTGAAGTTGAAGACAATAACATTATGTTTTGCTTTAGATTGATATCTGATGCAGAGGTTGTGAGTGTTCCATCTGATGTTAGGTTAAGATCAAATCCATAAGTACCTGATGTTACCCCTGTGAATTGAGCGTTACCTATAACTGATAATTTTTGGGTTGGAGTTGTGGTGCCGATGCCGATGTTGCCTGCAAAATAGTTTTTATCTGCACTATCAGCTTGGTAAATACCCCATGCATTTGTAACCACAGATTGTTTTTGTGCATCTATATATAAACCATATTGATTTGTAATAGTTCCACCCACTGTATATGGAGATTGTGCCCAGAAGTTGATTGCATTTGTAATAGTTCCTCCATGTCCTGTATCTGCACCAACTTTTGAAATATATGCTGCCAAACCTTTTGTTGTTCCACTTGCACCTTGTGCTTGAACCCAAGTCATTTGACCTACAACGTTAGCAAGTGCTGTGTTATCATAGTTATTTGTATTCTTTTTAATAACCTGAATAAGGTTTCCACGAAGAACACCTCCTGATATGTTTGTTGAAGTGTTTATATCTCCATACACGTTTTGAACTGTTACAGTGTTTGCTCCTATGTTTGAATAGTTAAGAGCAATAGTCTGTCCTTTAACGCCAGAGGAGTTATCATTATAGCCCTGAATATAACTTCTGGTGTTTATGGTTGCATTTGTTCCAAAACCCCATTCACCTGTTGAGTTAACAATTGCTTGTTGTGAGTTATTTGTAAAGAAACGAATAGGCTGAGCGTCTGTTGTTCTGATAACCAATTGGCTTCCTGTTGAGTCCAAGTAGTTTCGATCAGCCGAGTAGTTTGCAAGTTGTATTGTTCTTGTTCCTGACACAAGACGTGCAATAGATGATGTAGCATTTGATATATGAAGATTAACTGATGGCGATGCTGTACCTATACCGATGTTTCCATCATTTCTTACAAATAAAAGTGACGTTAAATCTGAATTATCTACACGAAATGCTGTAGAACCTGAAGTGTTCCCCAAACTAACAACATGCAGTTTTGCACTAGGGTTAGCACCTGTTGTACCGCCTCCGATTTTTATATTCCCTCCACCTGAATTCATAAAAATATCTGCCCAACCATTCAAATCTGTTGTATGTGCACCAAACTGGGCTTTACCCGCCAATTCACCTAGCAAGAATACATTTGATGATCCACCGGCAATGATTCTACCCATCCAATTATTTGCATCACTTGCTCCACCGATAACTTGTAATTTTGCGCCACCATAAGCGGTCACATTTGTAGTTGTTCCTATAGCGATATTTCCATCAGAAAATATTTTCATCCTTTCTGTATTGTTTGTAAAAAAACGAACTGAACCTGTTGATTTTTGATTATTTATAGTAAAGTTTCCTGAAGTATCAACGAGTAATTGTGTGTAATCAGTACCGGTACATTGACCTCCGTTTCCGTCAAGACATATACCTGCATTTCCAGATGTTGAGTTATCGATATTCAAAACTGTTCCACCAGAACCAGACACAACAAGATTACCACCTGTTGGTGCTGAAGTACCTATTCCAACTTTTCCATTATTCAAAATCCTCACCTTCTCTCCTGCTCTTGTACTAAATGTAAGAGCATTATCTTTTGCAGCACCAGGATCTGTCCATAAAGATGAAATTCCACCCGCTGCATAGACTATACCATCAGCCGCCTCTAGGTTGAAAGCTATTCCTGTTCCAAAATTTGTTCCTGCGGTTCCGGTTGTTTGATGACCTAGAGTTAATGCTGTTGTAACACCACTTGTTATTGCATCAGAATCAAGAACATGTAACTTTGTTGTAGGTGTTGTATTACCAATCCCAACATTTCCACTCGCATCAATATTCAATCGCGCAACTCCAGCTGTTGCAAAAGCTATGTTACTACTTCCAGGTATTCTATACATTCCAGAATCAGTACTAGAAAGAAAGGTAAAGGTTGGTGCCGCTGCAGAACCATTACTCACAAGTATGAGTCGTCCAGTGTTTAGTATTAGGTTTCCTGAATTGTTAAGAGAGAAGTTATTGATACCACTATTCGCTATTTGGATATTATTGCTTGCATCTACAAATAAACCTGTACTGAGTTTTCCTGAGAAAGAATATGAAGGTGATGACACAGAACCGACAGGTGCCTCTACCTGTCCACTTCCAATCACAAGCGCATTACCCGGCGTACTAGTCCCCACCCCAACCTTCCCATCAGCAGTCACAGTGAATAAGGTGTTGTCATTTGAATCTTTGATGTTGAATAGATTTGCAACTTGTCCAACAGCACCTTTGATAGTCATCACCGCTTTATTAACACTTGTAGATATAGCTGATATTAAAGTGTTTAAAAATGGAGTTGTGGTACCAAATGATGAATCAGCTGTACCATTTACACTATTAGCAACTTGAGAGAAAGCAGATGATGATATAGTTGATCTGGGGGCTAAGGTTTCAAATGTGTTGTTATCTGCTGATACTTCTACTTGTAAATATACTTTACTATTTGTATTGAAATCATAGTTTAAAACATCTGGATATCCACTGTCTGTGTCACCTATATCAACTGAAAATGTACCTTGTCTTACGGTTAATTGTGTAGAGTTAGGAGATGATGATGGCCATAGTTTGTTACCTTGTCCTGGAGTTGGATTATCCCAAAGTGAAAATCTAAAATAATATATAGTTCCAGATCCACCCAATGGATTACCACCATTGTCTGTTAATTTACCTTGATATGAAAGTGTTGATGGAACACCTTGTGCAGCATATGTGTTTAGAGAAAATACTGTAGTTGAAAAAACAAAAAATAGTATGTATACAAATACACTAAATTTGTTTTTTAAACTAAGATTCATATGTATATATTTTAACTTTTTTGATGTTGTTAATCAAGATTTATTTAGATATTTTCAACAAAAACATATCTTCATCTATGATGTTTACACCGATCTCTCTCGCTTTATCTAACTTACTACCAGCATTATCCCCTGCTAGTACATAATCAGTTTTCTTAGATACACTAGCAACAATATTTCCCCCTAGTTTTCTTATTATTTCTCCCGCCTCGTCTCTAGAATATTTTGTGAGTGTTCCAGTCAAGACAAAACTTTTTCCATTGAAAAATTCATTCTTCTTTTCACCTTTAACTGGCTTTTTTATTTTTATAAATTCTAATAATTTATCTAATAAAATATTATTTTTATCCTCCTGAAACCAATCATAAATATTTTTAGCTACCACCTCACCTATTCCATATATATTTTCAAAATCACCCAAACTCATTTTTCTGAGTTTATTAAAATCATAATCACAAACTTCTGCTATGTCCCTAGCAGTTTCTTCACCAACTTGAGGTATAGAAAGAGCAAACAACAATCTATACATATCAGTATTTTTTGCATGCTCTATGGAATCTATTATATTTTGTGCCGACTTTTCACCCATGCGTGGAAGTATCTCTATATCACCCTTTTTTAAAGTAAATATATCCAAAAAATCAGAAATTAGATCATTTTCCATAAATAAATCTATCTGTTTCGGACCAAGACCATCTATGTCTAAACATTTTTTAGAAACAAAATGATAAAGTTTTCTTTTTGTTAATTGATCAGAATCAAGAATCACACATCTGTAAGCGGCATGACCTGGTATTCTTTCAATAGAACCATCACCTCCACAACCCTCAACAGTTTTAGGAAATCTAAAAGCTTTAGATTTTTCTGGGCGCAACTCTTTTAATACTTGAATAATATCTGGTATAACATCACCTGATTTTTGAAGTATTACTGTATCACCTATTCTTATATCAAGTCTTTCTATCTCATCTTCATTATGAAGTGTGGCACGAGACACTGTTGATCCTAAAACAGAAACGGGTTTAAGTATAGCGACTGGAGTTATAACACCAGTTCTACCCACTTGAAGTTCTATATCCAACACTTCTGTTGTGACTTGTTCTGTAGGAAACTTAAAAGCTATACCGAAACGCGGGGTTTTACCTGTGTAACCCAACTCCTCCTGAAGGGCTATATTATTAACTTTGACAACAACACCATCTATCATATAGTCTTGTTTTTTATAAACATTTTGCCAATGTTGCCAAAACCTTATAACCTCATCTATATGATCAACTTTTTTAAAATGTGTATTTACCTTGAAACCAAGTTTTTGTAATAATCTTAACTCCTCTTCTTGAGTTTTTGGTATAGAAATATTTTCACTCTTTATATCAAGTAAAGCTATGTCATATATAAACATATCAAGATTTCTTGAAGCGGATATCTTGGGATCAAGTTGTCTTATAGAGCCGGCAGCGATATTTCTAGGATTGGCGAATAGAGGTTGATTATTTTTTTCCTGAATTTTATTTAATTTTTCAAAATTACTCTTTGTGATTAAAACCTCACCTTCCACTATAATATCTATTTTATTTTTCAATTTTAAAGGTATAGATTCTATTGTACGAATATTATGAGTCACATCTTCACCTATAACACCATCCCCTCTTGTTGCTGCTTTAAATAATTCTCCGTCTTTATATTCCAGCACAACTTTTAAACCATCTATTTTTAATTCGCAAACATATTCTATATTTGTATTTAAATCCCTTTTTAAAAAACGATTCAATCTTTCATTAAAATCCTTAATATCATTTTCATCAAATGCATCAGCAAAAGACCATTGTCTAACTTTATGTGTTATTTTATTAAATTTGTCCAAAGGACTACCTGCAACTCTTTGAGTTGGAGAGTTTACATCAAAATATTCAGGATATTTTTCTTCTAACTCTACAAGCTCTTTTTTTAAAGAATCTAAAGCTTCAGGTGAAATCTCTTCAATATCCAAAACATGATATTGATATCTATAATGATCTATAAGTTGCCTTAATTTCTGTATCTTTTTCAAAACCGATTCTTCCATAAATATACTATATCATGAATTAATATCTGATAGTTAAACCTCTTTCAACAACACGACGAGAGTCCAAATTAGATAAATCACATGATGTTTCACCCATCTTAGTATTATATCCCCTTGCTGTTATACGACTATTCGCTTCATCTTTTCTAACTATGACTTTAGCACAATAATCTCCGTAATCTATATCAAATGATGTGTTTGACACACTATTATCATTTTCAAAAACTTTAGATATAAACTTAACTCCATTACCGCATTTTAACAAACCTTCATAAAAAACAGTGTCATTATCTGTAGTTGTTCCAAAAAAAGATGTTGTGAATTCTTTATTTAAATCAATCAAACCTTCATCATCCATCATGGATACAGTATCATAATAAAAAGCACACTCTATAGCAGAATCGGCGACAAAAAAAGCGGGTTTTGAATTATTAGTTAAAGCGTTTAATTTTATTTGTCTTAAAACTATGTTTGATACAGATAAAGATATTGACAAGAGAAGCGTCATTGTCATAACAGCTATAACAAGAGACATTCCTTTTTTGTCTTTTATTGAGATTATTTTTTTGTATTTTTTATAAATTTTCAACATATTAATTTAAAAAGTAATCTATGTAATTAATATCATATAATCTCTCTGAAAGAGAATATACTCTGTTTTGACCAGCTTCTTGCCATCTTATATTTACAGTAATTTTTAATTCTTTTTCCGGTTGATCAGGGCTCACAGCATCATATTCATCCAATTCACCTTTTTCTAAATAAAATTCTCTAGTAAATTTGGAATAATTATTTGATATAGAATTTCCATATATCACATTTGTTGATGTGGATAATGTTATAGGATTACAATCACCGTTACACTGTTCAAAGACATAAACACCATTGTCCTCTTTTGTCATAATACATTTTGTCTCTATATCATCAACACCTCTAAAACAATCAGAATTTACAGTTATTTGATGTAACCAATTTGCAGAATTCAACAGATTTTCATCTCTTTTATTTTTTAAAACCTCTATTATTTCTTCAGCTAGATATTGGGCAGCTATATTATCTCTACTACTTATAGTACTTCTAAGAGAAAAAGATGATATATATATAGGGCCAGTTATAGCCAAAGTTAATATAAATATAGCTATCAATGATTCAAGTAAAGTAAACCCTTTTTTGTTTTTTGATTTATTTATTATCATATTTTTATTAATTGGTTAGATTTAATAATCTTTGTGATATGTATGTTTGCACAAAAAAATCAGAGGCTTCTACATCTTCTGCACCTGATTTACCTTTTATAGACACGAATACAGACGGTTGACCTTTCAACCCCCCAGACGAATCATCTAGAGGTAATGGTGTTTTTATATCAAAGAATAAACCAGTTATATCTACATTTGTTTTGTCTGTAATACTATAATTAATTGAACCATCCACACTATATACTGTTTTTTGTATATAACCACTACCCTCAACCGGAGTAATTATTTTATATGTAATAACAACATCATTACCAGATATTGTGGATATCAACGTTAAACCATCCAAACACACACCAGGGTTTTTAGGTGAAGATTTTAAAGCATCAACAGTAAAGACAGGTCCATTGTAATTACATCTATAAGAGTACCCGGTTTTTATATCACGTATCATACTGTCTATTGAATAATTTAAATTACTCACAACTGTACTTATGGCCTGATTTTTTTTATTTATATTTATAATAGAAACAGTAACACCACCTGTTATAACTAAAACCACTGAAAACAATGCAAGAGAAACCAATGTTTCTATTAAAGTAAACCCTTTTTTGTTTTTTGATTTATTTATTATCATATTTTTATTCACAATATTTCTTATCTATTTGTATAGCACCTGTCTTATAAACTGTTATCGACCTACATTCACCTCCTTCAAAACCGATATTTAAAGATATAGATCCATTGTGTTGAGAAACAGAATTATCTTCAAAATAATAAAAATAAGATTCTGGATTTGGTCTCTTAAATAAAATATTTAAATCTAATCTCTCTGTACAAGACAATTGATTGTCAAGTAAACATAATCTCAATAATCTACCAGCTCTTTTATTTTCTATATTATATATTTGATTCTCTTCTGAAATATTATAAATACGATCTTTATTTTTGTCAGAGAAAAAAATTAATTGCTCTGGTTTTGATAAATCTATATATATACCTTGATCAGTAGTTGTAGCACCACCACCTTCGACAGAAGAAACTTTTGCACCCAATCCAGATATTTGTGCATCACGCACAATCAAACCTATTTCATAGGCTGTATTTGAAAGTAGTACAGAACTATTTAGTTTTGCATTATTAAATAATGTTAATGTACTTATAATAGCTATGATAGCTATAACTATTATAAGCTCAGCTAATGTAAACCCTTTATATATATTCTTTTTTATTTTTATAAATAGATTATTCATTTTTATTACATACTTGAAGAGATATTATATATAGGTATCAACACTGAGGCTAATAAGAATCCAACACCTAAACCAAGTAAAACAATCATCATAGGCTCAATCAAATCAACTAAAGTATCCACAGCATTCATAACCTCTTTTTGATAAAAACTAGCCAATGTTTTCAATATATCACCAACCTCACCAGTTTCTTCACCAACACGAGTCATAGCAACCAATATACCAGGCATCTGTGGATGTTTACCAAAAGCATCTGATAAAGAGAATCCTGATTTAACATCTTCTATAACTTTATTCATCATATCTTCATATATACTATTGTCGATAACTGATGAAGTTAATTCTAATGATTTTATCATAGGTATACCAGAAGTTAACATAGTATTCATGTTATCAGATATACGTGATAAGT
>JACCDZ010383745.1_pt1 | contig 16159 bp, 18 predicted proteins | sample 7449551 | NCBI WGS metagenome assembly JACCDZ01 (sample SAMN15323452, study PRJNA562643) | freshwater metagenome | isolation source: river surface water | place: USA:Blue River Watershed | collected 2017-08-18 | reverse complement strand
CTCAGAATGATTCAAGTCATTCAAAGCTCTGCGGTCCTTGTGATTGTGATCAATCTCATCTCCATGTGGAAACAAGAATCGCGCGATGCCAAACGCGGCAAACGAAAAGCCGGTGGTTTTGTTGCCAGTTGGAAAGAGTTAATTGCTTTACCCCAAATGCGTCGATTTTTGTGGACTGTCGGCTTAGGTTCACTCGCATTCAGCATGCAAGACATCGTATTGGAGCCTTATGGTGCTGAAATCTTGGGCCTTGACGTAGGCAATACAAGTTCATTGACGGCCTTGGGTGCAGTCGGATCCTTGATCGCCTTTGGTTTGTCAGCCAAATGGTTGGCTTCCGGTTGGCACGCCTGCCGTTTGGCAAGCTTTGGCGTCTTGATGGGATTGCCTGCATTTGCATTGGTTATTTTTGCTGCACCGACCGAGTCGGTGGCCATGTTCAGAACAGGCGTCGTCTTGATCGGCTTTGGATCTGGTTTATTTTCTGTCGGCATGTTGGTCACGGCCATGTCATTCAAAAACGCTCGCATGAGTGGTCTGATTTTGGGCACTTGGGGCGCTGTACAAGCCACCGCCACTGGCGCTGCCATGGCCATGGGCGGCGCAGTTCGCGATCTTGTTTCAGAGATGGCTTTGGCAGGTCGTTTGGGCGAAGCGCTGAACTCGCCCATCACCGGCTATAGCTTTGTCTATCACTTAGAAATTTATTTGCTATTTGTTGTGTTGATTGCACTGGGGCCTCTGCTCAGAAAAAGTCGTCACGAACCTTCTCAACCCATTTTGAAATTTGGTTTGGCAGAGTTGCCCAACTGAAATGCATTGATTTAAAAAGGAGCAGTCTTATGGAAACAGGCGCTATTACTCAGTATGTCGACGTTGCACAAATTGTGCTTTATATTTTTTGGGCGTTTTTTGCCGGCCTCATTTATTATCTTTTGCGAGAAAATCATCGCGAAGGCTATCCCATGGATTCCGGACGTGAGAACGGCCCCAAGCAAGAAGGCTGGCCACCCGTTCCTTCGCCTGTGACTTACAAAACCATGGATGGCCATGTGATGTTGTCACCCGACCTGAATCGTCCTGACGGTGAATACAGTGCGCAACCCACGACGAACTGGAACGGTGCTCCCATTGAACCTGTTGGCGATCCTTTGCTAGCAGGTGTTGGCCCTGGCGCTTGGGCCATGCGTGCCGATGTCCCTGACATGGAACATGGTGCCCCCAAAATTGTGCCTTTGCGTTTGGCGCCCCAATTCAATGTGGCGCATCAAGACGTTGAACCCAGAGGTTTGGCGGTTGTCGGTGCAGATCGCAATGTGGCGGGTCATGTGGTGGAACTGTGGGTTGACCGTATGGAAATGGTCTTCCGTTACATCGAAGTGAAGTTGGAAGGCACAGACAAAACTGTGTTGCTGCCCATGAACTTTGCAAAGATTAAAAAGCAAGGCATTTATGTGCACTCTTTATTGGCCCATCAATTTGCCAATGTGCCGCAAACCAAATCGCCTGATCAAATTACTTTGTTAGAAGAAGAAAAGATCACGGCTTATTTTGGTGCAGGCACTTTGTACGCAACCCCTGAACGTCAGGAGCCATTGCTGTGAAAGCCAAAACTGTCAGCGCCACGCACGAGCATGAGTGGGAAGCAGCCCCTGGGCTGCCATCTACTTTGCCCGCCGGTGAACGAATTGTGTGGCAGGGTTCGCCCGACTGGAAACAGTTGGCTGTTCATGCCTTTCATGTCCGCAAGATTGCCGTTTACTTTGCCCTGATGGTTGGTATTCAATTCTCACAATTGTGGGCTGAAGGACTTTCTGGCAAAGAACTGCTGGTGCCCATCGTGGTTAGCAGTTCTTTGGCCCTTCTGGCACTGGCTTTGTTGACGACTTGTGCATGGTTTGCCGGTAAAAGTTCGCTCTATACCTTTACCAACAAACGAGTGGTCATGCGCATTGGCATTGTGCTCACTCTCACCTTTAACCTGCCCTATCGTCGCATTGCGGGTGCATCTTCTAAAGACTACGCCAACGGCTGCCAAGACATTGCTTTAGAACTTTATCCCGAAGATCGCATTGGCTGGGCGCATCTGTGGCCACACCAAAAAGCCTGGCATGTGAAGCATCCACAGCCTACTTTGCGCTGTGTACCCAACGGCAAAGAAGTCAGCGAAATGCTTTTCACCATGTGGCGCGAGCACCATCAGGCTGAAAAAATTGTGGCCGGCGCCACCGATTTGAATTCAGCCAATGACAGTCACAGCAATCACCCACAAGGCGCAATGGCATGAGCACACACGCTGCTTTGCCTGCCAACAAACATTCACTGCCACTGGCAGTGAAGTTGCTTGGCAGCATGTTGTTTGTCATTTTGCTGGCCGTTGGTTTTGCAAGATGGCAAGGCGTCATGAGCAAGCAAGCAGATGCTGCCACCGTCTGGCAGCGTGATTTGATTTTTGCAGATGGGCCCAACGGCAGTGTTGTTGTGAAAGATGCACTAAGCCAATCGGAGATTGCTCAATTTGACGGTGAACAAGGTTTTTTAAGAAGCACATTGCGCGCTTTGGTTCGGGAACGTAAGCGGCAAAACATTGGCCCTGACGCGCCCATGCAATTGCTTGGTCGCGCCGATGGCCGCCTCACCTTGATTGACCCCAGCACCCAACAACGAATCGATTTAGAAGCGTTTGGACCCGGTAATGCCGCCGTTTTTGCGGGATTGCAAACGGCAGGTCTGGCAACGCAACAAAACATTCAAATTTTAGAAAATAACAGGAGCTCACGATGACCGCCAATGCTGTTCGCAGTATCGAAACCATTGAAGACGCCAATCAAAAAGCGATTCATGACGACTTGATCAGCCCCCGCTTTTACACCACTGACTTTGCTGAGATGGACCGTCTCAACATTGAACCGGTCCGTGCCGAGTGGGACCGCATGATGGCCGAATACGAAGGTGACAACAACCACGATCACTTTCAGCGCGACGCTGCATTTGCAGATGAAGTGCGTGACAACATGGCCAAACTCTCGCCTGAGATGCGTCAAGAGTTCATGGACTTTTTGGTCAGTTCACTCACCTCTGAGTTTTCGGGCTGCGTTCTCTACAACGAGATTCGCAAAAATGTGACCAACCCAGACATCAAACAACTGATGACCTACTTGGCTCGCGATGAATCGCGCCATGCTGGTTTCATCAACTTGTCTTTGCGTGATTTCAATTTGGGCATTGACTTAGGTAACTTAAAACGAACCAAAAAATACACCTACTTCAAACCTAAGTACATCTACTACGCAACGTACCTCTCCGAGAAGATTGGCTATGCACGCTACATCACTATCTTCCGTCAACTGGAAAAGCACCCAGAGAAACGTTTTCACCCCATCTTCCGTTGGTTTGAACTTTGGTGCAATGACGAATTCCGCCATGGCGAGTCGTTTGCATTGATCATGCGCGCCAATCCGAATCTTTTGCGCGGTGGCAATAAGTTGTGGATTCGCTTTTTCTTGTTGGCCGTGTATGCAACCATGTATGTGCGCGACCACACACGCCCCATGCTTCACGAAGCCATGGGCTTAGATTCAAGCGAATACGACTACCAAGTATTTCGCATTACCACGGCCATCACGCAGCAGGTGTTTCCCTTGGCGCTGGACACAGACAATCCCAAGTTCCGCCGCGGCCTCGAGCGATTGTTTGCCATTTCACAGGCCATGGAAAAAGCCAAAGCACGCGGTGGTGTCATTGGTAAATTGCAGCAAGGCGTGTGTGCTGCCAAGGCAGTTGTCACTTTCGCAGGTCTTTACATGATGCCCGTCATCAAGCAAGACTTGTCGCCGCAAGTTCGCATGGAACCCGCATGGTAATTGACGTCGTTTGGGCCTGTGTTTTCACAGCCATGTGCTGGTGGTTTGGCACGGGCGTGATTTTATGGCTCGATCGTTTGCCACCAGCAAGCTTCAGATGGAGCTTGCTTGGCTGGACCATGCTTTTGATCTTGAGTTTCAAAGGTGTGTATGAAAGCATGCGTGAAGTCAGTGTTGCCAATGCCTATTTGGCTTTTGGCAGTGTGATTGTGATGTGGGGCTGGCATGAGTTGGCATTTCTCACTGGATGGATTACTGGCCCCCGAAAAGTCGCTTTGACTGAAGGCGCAAAGGGTTGGCCACGTTTCAAAGAATCGGTGCAAGTCATGCTGCACCATGAATTGGCATTGCTCCTTAACTTTGGCGTTTTGTGGTTGATGCAAATCGATCAGCCCAATCATTTGGCGCTGTGTACATTTGCCTTGCTGTGGTTCATGCGCCTGTCTGCCAAGTTGAATTTATTTTTTGGTGTGCCACAAAACGGGGCGCAGTATTTACCGCCGCATTTGGTTTATTTGGCCAGCTATTTCAAAACACGTCTCATCACGCCTTGGTTTGTGATCTCCATCAGTGCTGCCATTGGCGCATGGTGTTGGTTGGTGTGGCAAGCACAGCAAGGCGCCATGGCCATTACAGCGGGTTGGGTCATGTTGGCCACCCTTTTGGGCTTGGCCATTGTTGAACACCTCATCATGATTTTCCCTTGGCCACTCGAACGGCTTTGGGGCTGGGCCATGGGCCAGTCCTCGGTGGAATCACCACTCACCACCCCACCCTAAGGCTCTCATGAACGCATTCAACGCCAATGGTTTTTCACATCCAGGTCTGCAATCTCGGCAGCCCGGTGGCAATGGCCGTGGCGCTGATTCACGCCCAATGGCTGTCATCATTGGCAGCGGCTTTGGCGGACTGGCAGCCGCCATTCGCCTTAGCGTAAAGGGCTACCAAGTGAAGGTGCTTGAAAAGCTGGACGCACCTGGCGGCAGAGCTTATGTCCATCGTCAAGATGGTTTTACATTTGACGCTGGACCGACCATCATCACGGCGCCCTTTTTATTGGAAGAGCTTTGGACGCTTTGCGGCAAGACTTTTGCTGACGATGTCACATTGATCCCAATGGATCCGTTTTACAGAATTCGCTTTGACGATGGCACCTGGTTTGATTACAGCGCAGACGAAGCCAAAATGTTGGACGAGGTGGCACGCTTCTGTCCTGAGGATGTCCAGGGTTACCTTGACTTTGTCAAAGACGCAGAAAGATGCAAAACATTGGGCTTTGAAGGCTTAGGTTCTATTGCCTTTGACACCTTGGGCGACTTGATCAAAGCCATTCCCTCTTTCCTCAAGATGGGCGCTTGGCGCAGTATTTACACATTGGTGGCCAAGCACTTTAGCAATGACAAGCTTCGCACTGTCATGAGCTTTCACCCCTTACTGATTGGCGGCAACCCATTCTCAGTGACTGCAGCCTATGCCCTCATCAACTCACTTGAAAGAACGTGGGGTGTGCATTCTGCAATGGGTGGCACCGGCGCGATAGTCAAAGCCATGGTGGGCTTATTGGAATCGCGTGGTATTCAGTTGCGTTGCAATGCACCCGTGACCCAAATTCGAATTGAAAACGGCAAAGCGTGTGGCGTTGAATTGGATTCGGGTGAGTTCATTGCGGCAGACATTGTGGTGAGCAATGCGGACACGGCTTGGACCTATAAAAATTTGGTTGCGCCACAGCACCGTCGCCATTGGACCAATCGCAAAATTGAAAATGGGCGTTATTCCATGGGTCTGTTTGTTTGGTACTTTGGTACCTCCAAACAATACCATGATGTCCCTCATCACATGATGGTGCTTGGTCCGCGCTACAAAGGTTTGCTCACTGATATTTTCAAACGTCACCATCTTGCCAAAGATTTCAGTTTGTACTTACACCGCCCTACAGCCACAGACCCTTCATTGGCGCCAGAGGGTTGCGACACTTTTTATGCGCTTTCTCCCGTGCCGCACCTAGACAGTGGCACCGATTGGGCCAGCTACGCAGAGACCTATCGTGCAGCCATTGCAGAAGCGTTAGAGGCTTCGGTGTTGCCCGGACTGCGCGAGTCCATTGTGACTTCCAAGGTGAGTACACCCCAAGATTTTCATGATCGTTTGTGGTCTTATAAAGGTGCAGGTTTTGGCCTTGAGCCTTTGCTTTTACAAAGCGCTTGGTTCCGTCCTCACAACCGCAGTGAAGACATCCCTGGTTTGTACATGGTGGGTGCAGGCACACATCCAGGTGCAGGCGTACCGGGTGTCTTAATGTCTGCCAAGGCGCTTGAAACGGTGGTTCCCCATGTTTCAGTTTAATCCCACCTCCAACACAGCCAACCTAGAGGCCTGTGTGGCCATGATGAAGGGTGGCTCGAAAACTTTTTTTGCAGCCAGCCGTTTACTTCCCCCTCGAATTCGCACAGCGTCGATTGCTTTGTATGCGTTTTGCAGAGTGGCCGATGATTTGGTAGACGAAGCTTTGCCAGGCGAAGCGCCACTCGATGTACTGCGTGATCGCTTAGATGCCATTTACGCAGGCACGCCCAAAGACCATGTTGAAGACCACGCCTTAAGCATGGTGGTGCAGCAGTATGAGTTGCCCCGTCATTTTTTAGATGCACTCATTGAAGGTTTTGCTTGGGATGCCAAAGGCAAAACATACAACAGCATTGAAGAAGTCCATGACTATGCGGCCCGTGTGGCTGGCAGTGTGGGCGCCATGATGTGCTGGATCATGGGTCCACAAAATACCGATACGCTCGAAAGAGCTTGTGAATTGGGCGTGGCCATGCAGTTGACCAACATTGCACGCGATGTGGGCGCAGATGCGGCAATCGGTCGCATTTATCTGCCCAGAAGATGGTTAATTGAAGCAGGCGTTCAACCCGAAACTTGGCTCAAAAATCCTTGCATGACGCCTGGGATCAAAATTGTTGTGGCACGCCTTCTCGATGAAGCGGACCGGCTCTACAAACAATCGCAACCTGGCATTGCTGCATTGCCGCCAGATTGCCGAGCAGCCATTTTGGCGGCGAGCTTGATCTATCGAGAAATTGGCGTTCAACTGAAACGTGATGGTCTTGATTCAGTGTCAACTCGCACCGTGGTCAGCACCACTCGCAAGTTGGTTTTATTGGCTTCTGCGTGGACGCAGGCCGCCTGGATTCGAACCGCTGAAACACCGGCATCGCCACTTCATGCCATTCAATTTTTGGCATTGCACAAGCAAGACACACAGGCCAGCGCGCAATGGGCGGGCGCCTATTTTCCCAATCGTGCCATGCCACAACGCGTGGCCTGGGTCTTCGATTTACTAGAACGACGTGAAAACGAACGACTGCAAGGTCGCCAACGGCTTCATTCTTAAATCAGCAATTCATTTATCAAGGAGAAAATGATGAAACTTCAAAGCGGACTGAGCGTTGTCAGTGCTTTCTTTTGGACTTTTTGGGCAACGCTGTCATTGGCTGGTTTGATTCAACACAGTGACACAGCTTATTTTTACGTCTTTGGCGCAGCCTTGGTGGCATGCGTGGGCATGCACAAAGTGACCATGAAAGCCATTCAGAAATTCATGGCCATGCAGGCCAGCAAGTCAGCCACACATTGAGAGTGCGGCAAGAATGCGCATCAAGTTGATTGGAAAACAATCAACTTGATGGCGAGGCTATTGTCAAATAGCCAAGATGAAGGGCGCGCCTTATTTGCGTGGTCGATTGAACCAGTTTGCCAAAAAGAACAGGCAGAACACCACGTACAAAATGATGAGAATGTGAGTCGTTTGCATCGTATCTTCCTTTACCAATGGCTATTTAATGTGAATTTCGAAGTAAGGGCCGCATGGCGACCAAGGTGAGTATCAGCATCAGGACTTCGATGCCATAGACAGTTGTGTAACCCGTCACAGAATCCGTCCATTGTGCCACGCCATCGCGCAGTAGGCCACCCAAAGCCACGCCAATGCCTGCTGCGGTGGCTTGTACAGCCCCCCAGGCCCCCATGGCCAAGCCGGTTTGGTCGGGTGGCGCTAGGTTCATACTGGCAGTGAGGGTGCCATGAGCAAACAGTCCGCCGCCCAAGCCAATCAAGAAAATGCCTAGTACGAAGAGGGGTACTGACATCAGAGGGGCGGCCAAAATGACACATATAAATGCAGGCAAGCCGGTCAAAGCACCCCAACTGGCCATCTGGTAGGGATCTGCTCCCCGGGTAATGACACGCGATGCCCAGGCAAACCCCATCAAACCGCCCAAGGCCAAAGTGAAAGTCAGCATGGTGGTCGAGGAGACGCTGAGCTTCAAAATTTCGCCGCCGTAGGGCTCCAACAGAACGTCTTCCATGGTGAAGGCCATCGAACCCAAGCCGACCACTGTGAGCCTGCGAAGGGTGTGTGGCCCTTCACAAAACACTCTCCAGGAATTTTGAAAAGACTCTTCAAGAGGAGAGCCTGGTTGGCGTTGTCGACTGCGAGCTTCTTGCTTCCACACCGCAATGACATTCAAAACCAAAGTGGTCACAGCCACGGCTTGTACCACCCGAATGAGGGTTCCTGGGCTGTAATCGGCCAACAAATCGCCCAATAAAAGAGCGCTGCCCATCATGCCCAAGAGTTGCATCACATACATCAGGCCCACCACTTTGGCCTGTTTATCTTGTGGTGCTAAATCGGTTGCCAAAGCCAAACCTGCAGTTTGCGTGGTGTGCATGCCAATGCCCACCAGAATGAAGGCCACAGCCGCACCAAATTGACCCACCCATTGAGGCGCTTGTGCAGACTGACCGGCGCCAGACAAAACCAGCAATGCAAATGGCATGATTGAAAAACCACCAAACTGCATCAGGGTGCCCATCCAGATGTAGGGAACTCTGCGCCAACCTAAATGGGAACGGTGGTGATCCGATTGAAATCCAATCAGGGCTCTAAAAGGTGCAATCAACAAGGGCAAGGCCACCATGAATGACACCAAACTTGTGGGAACACCCAGCTCGACAATCATGACGCGATTGAGGGTCCCCACCAGCATGACCATGGCCATGCCGACTGAAATTTGAAACAAAGAAAGTCGCAACAAACGCGACAGTGGAAGATCTTCCCTGGCTGCGTCGGCGAACGGTAAAAAACGTGGACCTAGCTGGCTGGCCCAAGAAAATACCTTGTTGGAACGAGTTCGATTCATTTTAAAAAATCAAAAGAAAGTACCAAGCGCGGTAAAGCGCTTGGTCTTTCGTCGGGTTTCACCCCGTTACTTTTTGACAGCAGGTTCTGCTGCAGGAGCCGCCGCAACGACCTTACCTGCACTGCCATTCAAAAAGCCTTTCACCCAAGTGGTGTTCAGCGTCAGCGCCAAGTGCACGCTGAATGAGGCAATTGCCACAGCAGCGATGAACACTGGAATACCAACTGAAGGTTTGACCACGGTCCACATTTTTGCGTAAATCATGGTGTCTCCTTACTTAAGCCAGGGTGAATAGATGTAGGCCAACAGATGGGCAAATGCGGCAATCATGCCGAAAATCTGTGTGCCTTGGATGAGATTACGGTGAATCTCTTCCGACTCGGCCTCGGTCAAACCGCTGGGCCCTACTTTGTCTGAATTAGACATTGCGTTCTCCTAGGAGGAAGACGTGCACAACCCGCACGAGGGTATCCATGGTCGGATGACCACGAATTCGGAACATCACGCAGCGTCAACTGCATGATTGAATGACTTAAAAACTTGATCAACATTCAAGCTTTCCTTGGCATTCGAAATGGAAGCATCGCCTGCACCACAGGCGATAACAAACGCGGCACCGACAAAGTCTCATGAAACGCCAACAGCTTTTCGCCGGCATACGAAAACTTCAACAATGCGCGCTGATAAAAAGGTGTGTCTTCAAGTTGCTCATGCAACTTGACGGGATCATCGCTGCGCATGCGTCTGGCAATTTGCCAGCCTGTTTTGTGCAGCGATTGAATGGGGGCTGCAGGCATGGCCTCAACCTGGCCTTGCGTTGTAAAGCGCAGTGACAACAATTTGTCCTCTTGCCCAGGCCATGTCATGTCGTAGAACACCAAGCTGCTGTTGTCTTGCATCTTGGCACGCGACCAATTCCACGTGTGAAAAGCATCCGTGATCGGTTCGTCGCCTTCATTGGAATCCAAATAGGCTTGGCCTTTCCAATGCAAATTGGGTGAGTCCAAGTTAACTTCAACCCTGGCAGAAGGCGCCAAAGGTCCCCAACGATGCGCCCCTCGTTGGTCAATGGGCACAGAGAAATTAAACAACTGATCCGGCCAAACGCGAATTTCTCCCTTGATACTTTGCAGCCAAGGGGTTGAGATTTCATCAATCCGAATTCGAAGTGAGTCACCATCCCATGAGACAGCACTTGGACCAATGACAAACTCATTTTTGTCACGGCTGCAACTGTTTCTGCCACGCTCAGTCATGGCCCAACGGCCAGCACCCTTGCTGTAAATGGCCACATTCAATGCGCAATGATTTTCAGGATCGGCCTGACCATTGCGTCTGGCCCATGTGTAATAGGGCGAGAACACACTGCCCACAAATGCAATGAGTGTCATGCCGTGTTGTCCATCGTCACTCATAGCATCGATGTACCACCAGAGGTAGCCGTTAGGGGGAACAGCTTGATCGAAGCGTGGCTCGCCATGAGGGCCTCGGCCGCCAAACGCCCGGACATCGCTGCCATGGGTACGCCAGGCCCCGGGTGCACGCTGCCCCCGGCTAGAAACAGGCCCGTGAGGGGCGTTTTCGATCCAGGACGAGAGAACAGGCTGGTCCATCCGTGTGTTGCCTGTCCATACAGAGCGCCCCCAGACGCTGGAAAGCGCTGGTGAAATTCTGCTGGACTGGTTCGCACACAATTGAAGGGCGTGATTTCCAGTTTCAAGCCCAAGCGTTCTAGGTGTTGGAAGCTCTCGGTTTGACATTGGGCTAAAGCCTCCTCATTCAACACGTTTTGATCGCCCAGAGCGGGTGCATTGACCAAACAAAGAAGTCGCTGGGGTTCGTCTTGCGCAACATGCCCTGGCTGATCTTGTGCGCACACATAAACAGTCGGTTGATGAGGCAATTTGTGATGTTTGAAAATGTCTTCAAACTCACTTGAATAATTGGCATGAAAAAAGACGTTGTGCCGATCAAGCGACACGCCTTGTGCTTTCGCATACACCGACCATGTCAGTGCAGACAAAGACCGTGGCGGTGCTTTGGTAGGGACAGCTTTTTGCAGTTCGGGGGATAGCAAACCATCACGCAAGGCAGATGCATCACCATTGAACACAATCGCATCTGCAGGAATGACTTCACCAGAATTCAACATCACACCCGTCACACGTCCGTGCGATTGCAAAATTTGTTGGCAAGGTGCATTGAATTTAAATTCAGCACCACGCGCTTGCGACAAACGCATCAACGCACTCGACAAGGCTGTCATTCCGCCCTTGGCAGACCAAACACCAGCCATCTCAACTTGTGCAATGAGCAACAAGGTTGCAGGTGCCTCCCAAGGAGATGAGCCGCAATAAGTGGCATAACGTGCAAACAATTGGCGCAGACGCTCATCCTTGAATTGCAAGCACATTTGCTGCCAAAGCGTTCGCATGGGGCCCAATTGGGCAAGTTGCCCCAAACCACGTGGCCCTAAGCTGCCCATGAGTGACAACATGTTGGGTCTTGGCGAGCGAATGACGGGTCCTTCTAAGCTGTTGTAGGTGTCTTGCGCTGTTTGGCAAAATTTTCGAAACAGCAAAGCTTCGGAAGGGCTGGACCACTTTTCGATATTGGCTTCGCTCTCTTGCGCATTGGCTGACAAATCAAGCATGCTGCCATCGGGCCAAAAATGTCTGGCCAGAACTGACAGTGGCGTCAGCGTGAGCTCTTGTGAAAGGCTGGTGCCGACCTCTTGAAAGAGTTCTTCGAAGACCCAGCGCATGGTGAAAACGGTCGGACCACTGTCAATCTTGGCACCACCAACTTCACGGGTGTGAACTTTACCGCCCGGTACACCGGCGGCTTCTACAACCGTGACGTCATAGCCGTGATGCGACAAACGCAGGGCACTGGTCAGCCCGCCCATGCCGGCACCCACAATGACCACACGCGGACTAGACATGTGCCACCTCGTTCACTTTTGAGGTGCCAGATTGGTCTTGAGACGACGGATTCAAGGCCAGATCATCGCCAAAATCGTGTCCCATCCATTGACCGCTCATGCCAAGGACTTGCATATGCACGAACATGGACTCTGAGAAAAAATCGTTTCGATAGGCTGCCGAAATAGCGGCTTGATGTGCACCTTGAAATGCATAGTCGCGCATCGAAGATTTGTCTTGCCACAAACTAAAGGTGCATTGTCTGACCAGCGGAATTTCTCCCAAGCCCATGGACAACAAGCAACCTTTGGAATGTTTCAAATCGGCTTGGGCAGCAGGCGCATAGCGCCAAAAAGCCATGGTTTTTGAAGGCACAATGCTGGCCCGCGTAAGAACGGCCAAGGGCTGTACCTTGTTGCCAGACAAGATATCGCCATACTTGCGACTGAATTCGTCCGTCAATGGCCAAGCCGATTGATCCCAGGAGCCTCGCGACGATGTGACGGCCAAAAGACCACACCAGCTTTCACGCGCTCTTTCACGCATGCCACTCACATGGCTACTTTGTAAAAACTTCAGGGCAGTATCAACGTTTTTAAAGCGACATATCACGCCTTGGTGCGAAGGACTGGGGCGCAAACTGAAACCGCCGCCGTGGCCACTTCCCATGACCTTGGCAAATAACAATCCAGGAACTTGCTTGAACGCAGAGGGGCCTGCCATGAGGCGCATCCATCCCCAGCTTCTGTACTGACGCAAGTAGTCGACCACCACCACCACCACCACGCCTGAGACGTCTGTATTGACAAGATCAAGCGTGGTCATGACGAAACTTTGGCCGAAATAATTTGTAACAATTACTTGGCAGCAACCGTGGTGTTCGAAGCAGCAGCTTGACCGCCTAGCTCTGGGAAGTCTTTGGCCATCTTGGCGCCATACAAAGGCTTGTAAGCGCCTTGGTGGCAGGTTGCACAATTGACTTTGGCAACGTCGCCCAACTCACCTTTGCGATGCGCAGGGAAGACTTCAGTCAAAGGTTCCATGTAAGCCACATTGAGGTCACGTGCCATGCGAATGCCATACCAAGCCGTCACACGCTGGGGTGGGTTGCCCTTCCAACTGGTGAAAGATTGTGTGTTGTGGCAGTAAGTACAGTTCACACCCAATGAGGTCGACATGTGTGTCATCAAACCGTAGGTCCACTCTGCTTGTTTGATGGACTGCACATTGCCGGCAGGTAATGCTGTCGTTGCGCCAACACGAATGTTTTCTTTGCCCAACAAAAAGGGCGTGAAGGGATCGTTGGGCAATGAACTTAAGTTGACCACTTTTGAAGGGTCGTTCTGACCCGCTTTGTCACCCATAAAGTTGGAACCATAGGGTTGGTGGTTGGCTTTAAACCAAATTTCTTGGGGCACTGGCTGACCACGATGGCAAGTGTGACAAGTGACACCCGTGGTGCTGACGTGCGGCTGCCAGTCCTTGTTGATGTGACGTGTCATTTCGATCATTCGGCGTGCCACCACTTTGGTGTACTTGGTGTCTTCCGCAAAATTCACGGGGTTGTGACAGTAAGTGCATCCTTCAGTAGGTGCAACCCAAGAAGTCATTGAAACCATCAAGCGGGTGAACTCACCCACACTTAAGTCACCAAGCAACTTGACGTTTTTATAAACAGCAGAAGCCTTTGGACCTGAGCTGTCACCCGCAGGCAAAGCAAATGGTGGTGCATTTTTTTCAGCATTGGCCTCGATGGATGTCGGGTTGTAAATCTGAACCATGCCCGTACCGCGATAACCACTTTGAACGGACTCCATGGGCGGCCGCTCACATGCCGATAACAACATGGCCATCAGAATAACAAGGATTCCCATCAGTCCGCGGTTGCGCATTGACAGGGCACCGGCTTGATCAGAAGAATGAGTTGGTCTTAATAAATTCATGGTTTCACTCCTGATCCAATGGCCGGATCAACCACCATTGGGAATACGTCGGGGTAAGGTGGGACAACGCCATGTTTGATGGCCCACAAATACCAGTTGTCCACCACCGTGCCGGTTAACAAAATACCAATACCACCGGTAATAGGACACAAGACAGCAAACCACCAAGCCCAACGGTGAATCGACTCCATCGTGGCGTTGAAGCCCATGGTCCAGCGCCAGAACAAGGCAGCGCGCTCGGACGCTGTACCGCGATCGGTAATTTGTTCAATTTCGCGCTCACCACCAAAGCGAGTCACCGCCAAAATGGTGGCACCGTGCATGGCAAACAACAAGGCAGAGCCATACAGGAACACAATCGACAACGCGTGGAAGGGGTTGTAGAAAAGATTGCCGTATCGCAATGAGAATGCGGCCGTCCAATCAAGGTGCGGGAAGATGCCATAAGGCACTGCCTCGCCCCACGAACCCATCAAAATTGGGCGGAACAAACCTAAAACCAAGTACAACCAAATGGCGGCAGCAAAGGCCCAGGCCACATGCGTGCCCATGCCCAATTCGCGGGCACGTCGATAGGTGCGAGCCCACCAGAAGAACAAGGAGGCGGTTAGAAAGACACCTGTGATTAACCACCAACCACCCTGATTGAGCGGAGGAATTTGCAAACCATAGCTAGGCGGTGGTGGCTCAAGGGCTAACCAAAATAATTGGCGAACAAATTGAATGGGATCGTAGTTGACCGATGCCAACATGTTGAAACCAATGGTGACAAAAGCAATCAAGCCACACAAGAGTGATGCGATGCCCAAACCGCCCAAATAAATGGGGCCCAGTTGTGCATTGCCAATTTTGCCAATCCAATAGTTCAGAATGGGCTCGCCTAAGCGCGGGCTGTTGCCCTTGCCCAGAGGCACGCCATCGTGAATTGGGCCAGTGGCTTGAACGGTGGTGAATAGGTTTTGATATTGCGCCATTTTCTCGCTCCAACTTATTTCGTCACGGGCCACTGTGACCAGATGGGTAGGTTCAACCACCAGCTCCACCATTCAGGCCATCCTTTACTCCAGAATGGACCACTGAGCACAATGCACAATGCGCTGAAAAGAACAGCCGCCAAGGCCAAGAACAATCCCAAGCGGTGAATGCCTAAGGTGCCGATGGAATAACCAATGATGTCGCGGAAGAAAGTGTCTTCATGCTCTGGCGTACGAACCGTTTCGCCAGGTGCTGGATTGGTTGAAGAAAGAATCAAACCACCGTGCAATGACAAAGCAAACACGCTGGCAAAAAAGAAACTCACCGCAATCATGTGTGCGGGGTTGTAATGGAAGTGAAGGTATTGATAACCCACGTTGGACACCCAGTCCAGATGGCTATAGATACCGTAGGGGAAACCGTGACCCCAAGCGCCCATTAGCACAGGTCGAATGACGACCAAGGTGACGTAACCAAAAATAGCAACACCAAATGCAAACGGGACGTGATAGCCCATGCCCAGTTTTCTACATATTTCAACTTCGCGCAGCATCCACGATACGAATGCGCCGATGGCACAAATCGTGATCAGTTGCCACAAGCCACCTTCAAGCAGTGGCGCAAAGCCCAGGCCGTATGAAATATCGGGCGGTGCAATGCTAATTTGCCATAGATTCCAAGTCGGGCCTTGTGAGGCACCCCACAAAATCATGGCTGTTCCTAAGAACGAAAAGAAGATGGTGGTGATTCCAAAAAATCCCACATAAAAAGGACCGACCCAAAAGTCAAATAAATCCCCGCCCACCAAGGTTCCACCTCGGACGCGATATTTTTTTTCAAAGTTCAGCATGGCCATGGTTCGGTCTCCAGCTTTTAATACTTAATCAGGTGCTGCTTCTGCAGGACGTACACAAACAGCACCCGTACTTCATTGATCTAATTAGGACTTAGCAGCAGGAACCGGCGCAGGCATCGGCGAGTTTTGTGCCGATGTTGCGACAGGCTTCTTCGCACCGTCTAACCAATTAAATTTGTTGGTGCTGAGCAAAATGAGGTGAATCATTGCTGCCAGACCAAACAAGAAAATCCCTTGAACCACCATGGCTCGCAGAGGATCGAAAAGTCGCCAAATTCGCCACATGATGTATCTCCTAAATGATGTGGGACATGAAGGTATAAACCGCAGATTTCACACCTTGGCTCATGCTCTTTGCATCTTCAGCACCGGGCAAATAATTTCGCCAATG
>JACCDZ011823905.1_pt1 | contig 16160 bp, 16 predicted proteins | sample 7449551 | NCBI WGS metagenome assembly JACCDZ01 (sample SAMN15323452, study PRJNA562643) | freshwater metagenome | isolation source: river surface water | place: USA:Blue River Watershed | collected 2017-08-18 | reverse complement strand
TGTTCAAATGGCGATTCAGCGTTTAATTGGTTTTGGGAAAAAAGAAGAGTTTAAGGAAATTTTGGCAATTTTAAGAAAGCAGAATCCTGATAGGATAAGGGTTCTGTGAAATTTGTCGTGTACAGAGCAGATTTTCAATAGGTTTCATCAAACGGGTATTGGACTGACTCGCATCACGTAGTTTCAGTGTGCTTTGTTCACTGTTCTCTACTTGTTGATTATGTGGATCAGCTTCAAGCTTGGTTTCTTGTTTAAATAGGGTCTTAAATGTTTCGACTTGTTTTGGCTCACCCGCCATCAACAGACGATAATCAATACGACTCCCAACCTGAATGGCATTCGTTTTCGCAATATCTGCTTGATGAATAATAACGGTCGGTGAAAAACCTGAAAAGCCCAATTCCTGATTAGAATCATGCTCAATAATGCCTGTTACTTTAAATTTTCCATCAGCAATTGCAACCTGATCCCCCAGTTTTACTTTTAACAGATCAATTGCTCTTGGACTTAACCAAACTTCACCTTGTTGAATAGATTTCGCTCTCGGTTGAATCTCTAATTTACCACGCAGTGGAAAATGCTCATCGACAGCTTTGACATTGACCATCACAAATTGGTCTTGGGTATGTGCCATTGATCCAAACAAAGTGACAGGTGTCTGTTTTAGATGAAGTTGTTGGGCATTTTGTACCCACTTTGATTGGATAGGGTCATTATCAGACAAAACTAAATCTGCACCCAGCATTTCGGCAGCTTGCAATGAAACGGCATTTTGAACTTGAGTATTACTAAATTTTAATGCGGTGGTGGCACTTATAGCTAAAGACAGGGCAATAATCAGTAAATATAACCCTCCTGTGCGGAAACTTTGCAAAAGTAGTGGTTTGAGAGCTGAACTCATACCCCCTCCTGCACTTTTACAATTTCTTGGATTTGACCATCAAGCAATTTGACATGCCGTTGACACAAGGCTGCCAAATTTTGATCATGCGTTACAAGGATTAAAGTTGTTCCAAGTTCTTTGTTTAAATCAAATAACAGTTGCTCAATTTCTGCTGCGGTTTGCCCGTCCAGATTACCTGTCGGTTCATCTGCAAAAATAATCTTAGGCTCAGCAATTAAGGCTCGAGCAATCGCAACACGTTGTTGCTCACCACCCGATAAAACTTTAGGCGTTTGCTGTGCTTGGCGAACTAATCCAACACGCTCTAGCCATTGCAATGCCTTATTTTCAGCTTGCCTAAAATTGAAATCAGGCTGAAGACGTAAGGGTAACATCACATTTTCGAGTGCACTGAGTTGTGGTAAAAGCTGAAAAGATTGAAACACGAAACCAATATTTTCTAAACGGACCTGAGCACGCTGCTCTTCAGTTAAAGTATGCACCGCTTGTCCACAGACCCACAATTCACCCATACTTGGTCGATCAAGTGTTGCTAGAATACCTAATAGAGTGGATTTTCCAGAACCTGAACGACCTGTAATCGCAATCTGTTCCCCCTGATAAATATCTAAATCGATATTTTTTAAGATGGTTAATGTTTGCTGATTAATGTGGATATTTTGTGTAACTTTTTGGGCAGAAATAATCGGCTGTGGCATCATGTCACGTATCCTTTAGGACAAATTTAAAGTGCAATGCAAATATCTAAAGTTTTATTTTCGCTATCCAAAACATCTGGAATCATCACGATTTGCTCATTACCCGCTTTCGCATCAGCAAAGACTATTTTAATTTTGGGTGACAGTCTCAGTGCAGGTTATGGCATAGATGCCAAACAAGGCTGGGTAAACCTATTACAACAGCGTTTAGATCAACAGTATCCGAAACAGCATAAAGTGGTCAATGCAAGCGTCAGTGGTGAAACTACAAGTGGTGCTTTGGCAAGATTGCCTAAATTATTACAAACTTATCAGCCTGAAATTGTTGTAATTGAGTTAGGTGGAAATGATGGCTTACGAGGTCAACCCCATCAAATGATTCAAAAAAATTTAGCACAATTGGTACAACTCAGCCAAAAGCAGAAAGCCTCTGTTTTACTATTTGGCATGAAAATACCACCCAATTATGGGACGGCGTATAGCAGCGCTTTTGAAAAAAATTATAAAGTTGTAAGCCAACAATATAAGGTGAAATTATTGCCTTTCTTTTTAGAAGGGATCGCTGGACATAAAAATTTAATTCAAAACGATCAAATTCACCCAAATGCTAAAGCCCAACCTATTCTATTAAATTTAGCTTATCCATACATAAAAGGTGCCCTTTAGGCACCTCTTATTTTTTAGAGTCTGAGATTTTAATTAAAAATCAAAGAATGTCACTTCACCTGTTTCAAGCGAATATTCTGCGCCAACAACAATCATTTTGCCTTTTTCAATTAAACCTTCTAATACAGCTGAGCCATGACGTAGCTGATTCACTGAAGCAAATACATTTGAACGTACTGCATGCGCAGACAATTTTTTCAAATCATCCTTTAACTCAGTTTGCATTAAGATTTCAACAGATGGGCGTACACGATTTACGATTGACATCAAGTTTGAAGATGGTGCTTGATCCGGATGTTTGAGTGTATCAATCGTTGCTTGAATCGCACCGCAATGACTATGTCCTAATACAACAACCACAGCACAATCATAACGTTCAGCAGCAAATTCAACACTACCAACCTGAGAGGGTGCAACAATATTTCCAGCAACTCGGATAACAAACAAGTCACCTAACCCCTGATCAAATACCATTTCCGCAGGCACTCTAGAATCAGAACATCCTAAGACGATAGCAAAAGGATTTTGTTCACTTGCCATTTCAGCACGCTCTTGGTGAGTGAGCAATTTTTGCTGGGTCGTTTCCCCTTTAACAAAACGAGCATTACCAGATTTTAAACGTTCTAAGGCTTCTTGAGCGGTGAGCATGCTTACATCCATCTATGATTGACATGAAAAACTAGTTTAATGTGGGGATGCTAGATTGTCACTGACAAAAATAAAAACTCTCAGACAATTAAGTGTCCTGATATCAAGAAAAATAATGGAAAATTAATCATTTTATTGGCAAGAATTTCCATACATCTGTAGATTATGCAAATGACTGCATTCCAAACTTCTACAATAATCAATTGGTTTAAAAATAAATCAAGGATAGAAAAATCATGACCAAAACACTGTTTTCAACACCATTCCGAAAAACGATCACTGCCACTTTGCTCTCATTCAGCTTAGCAACAATTGCTGTAAGTTCTACTCAAGCTGCTGAAATAGAAATGAGTTTCCAAAATGTATTACAACAAGAACGTGCTTGGGCTGGCTTACAGACCAAGACTTTAAAAGTAGGAGATATTAGCTGGTCATATAGTGAAGGTGGTCAAGCAGGAAAACCTATTGTTATTTTAATTCATGGTTTAGCAGGTAGTCGTGATAACTGGAATCGTGTCGCACATGCATTAACCGCAAATTACCATGTTATTATCCCTGACTTACCAGCGAGTGGCGAAACGCAAGTTCCTAACGACTTTGATTATTCAGTTCCGAATGTGACTGAAAAATTACGTCGTTTTATCGAAGCCGCAAATTTGACAGGTCCAGCACATATTGCAGGTCACTCACTTGGTGGATCGATTGCAATGCTATACGCAGGTCAATATCCTTTTGAAACGAAAAGCCTATTCTTGGTCGATGCTGCTGGTGTGTACAAAGCAGCAACAACACCTTATCTAAAAGATCCGAACCATGTGAAAAACATGATCGTCAGTAAAAAAGGCGACTTCAATTTCTTGATGCAACAGGCGATGTATGCTCCGCCATTTATTCCAAAAGAAATTGCTCAAGCACAGGAAAAAATGATGATTGGTCAAGTTGAGCAAACCCAAAAAATGGTGGATCAAGTGATCGCACTCAATAAACTGTTTACTCCAGATTCTTTTGCTCTGCTTGCAAAATCAATTGATGCACCCACCCTGATTTTATGGGGCAAGCAAGATAAAATTATTAATGTCGAAGTGGCACCTGAGTTAAAATCATTATTGAAAAATGCGCAAGCACCTGTGATTTTAGATAATGTGGGACATATGCCAATCTTGGAAGCAGATCAATTGGTGGTTCAACAATATCTACCTTTCTTGAGCAAAATCCAGACACAAAAGCCTGCAACTGCACCATCTCCATAAGTTTAGTAAGAATTTGAGGTTTTATGTCTAAACATCCAATGATAGAACAGCTAATTGATGCACAACTTGATTTTTTAGATCAAGAGTTTTCACAATCAGAAACCATTCAATATGAGTTTAAGCAATTCTATCATTGGTTACGGTTGCAACAGCTACAACATATTTGGTCATTTGAACAGATTTTTAAACTGATCGAAAAGCAAATTCTAACAACGCCCGCCAGTCCATTTCTCATTGAGCAAATTGCTGAGCATATTCGTTTTGCATTGATTCATCCACTGAACGATAACACCACAATTGAAGAGGTTATTCCTGTATTAACCATCGACTCAATTGCACAATACGTCGCAGGAAAAGCTGAACATCGGCAACGTTTAATTCAAACTATCGTCAATAATCCAGCCTTTTCAGCCTTGATTACGCAGCTTATACAACACTCCATCCAAGATTACTTAGATAATTCGGTCATGTCTAAACGCGTTCCTGGCGTAGGACATTTCATGAAAATGGGAAAATCCGTTTTAGAAACCGTTACGGATTCCAATCTGAATGAAACGATTGGTCATTATCTGCAAAAGAATATTTTAAAAATTAGCCAAATGAGCGAAAAAGTTTTGAATCAACATTTTAATGATGACAAGCTCTATCACTTCCAAGCAAATCTTTGGCATAAAATCAAACTGATGCCGATTTCAGTATTGCGAAATTATTTTGAAGTCCAAGACCTACCTCAAACTGTGGGATTAGGTCATGAAATTTGGGATCATATTCGCCAAACGCCTTACTTGAAACAGCAGATTCATGATGGGGTCTATGCATGGTACGCAAGAAACCAAGAGAGAACTTTCGATTTGTTACTGCGTGATCTAAATATTGATGAAGATTTAATTCAGAATGAATTGAATAATTTACTTACACCCGTGCTACAGCAAGTGATTCAAACTGGGTATTTAAGACAACGAGCACGCGCACATCTAGAAAAATTTTATTACTCAGAACAAGTCCATGAAATACTAAAAAAACAAGGCACTTAAAGTGCCTTGTTTTATCGTCGTTTGCTTAGAATGAATATTTTAAACTTGCATAATAAGCCCGACCTGGTTCGTTGTATGTTTGACTGATTGAATTACTATCTCTTAAAATTTGTTTATCAAATAAATTACTTACACCAAGACGAGTGCTGAATTGGCTGTTAAATTTATAGCCCATATTTAAACCGACTAAGCTATAACTTTTTACATCACTTGGCTTAATCGCACTACTTGTACCACCTGAACCCACACCTGCTTCAATCCTATTTTCTGCGAATTGACGTGATTTTTGACGACCATATTGAGTGTAAACAAAATTCACATCCAATTGATCCGTGATGTCATAATCGAAAATTGAGTTAATCGTATACTTTGGAACAAGTGACAAAGGATTTCCTGTTTTCTTATCCTTAGAGTCCATCATATAAGTGAAATTGTTGGTCCAGCGGATATTGCCATAATCTAGTCCTAAACTCCCTTCAAACCCTTGAATCAATGCCTCTGGTGTATTATCCCAACGAAGAATATTCCAAGTCGTTTGCGTAACCCCTCCGTTTGCATTTGTACTTGAACCATTCACAGTCCCAACAATGTCTGTTCCAGCAACAATCTTATTTTTATAATCATTACGGAACCAAGCTAAGCTGGCATTCACAACATCTTTTTGGAATTGAATCCCAATTTCTTTGTTGATTGAAGTTTCTGGTTTTAAATCGCCATTACCTTGTAATAAACAGCGCGAAGCAATATTTGTAGGACAACCATTACCATTGGTACTCAATAAATAACCTTCAGCATTTTGGTACATATTCGGGGCTTTATAGGCTTTGGCAATCCCCCCTTTCAAAGTAAAATGATCATTTAATTTTTGCGTTATGTTTAAACTTGGACTCCAGTTTGAGCCTGATTTATTATGATCATCAAAACGTAAACCGACCACAACATCGGTCATATCTGTAACTTTGAAATTATCTTCAATATATGCCGATGCAATTCGTGATTCCATTTTACTACGATCACCTTTAGCAAGCTGATCGCCATAGCCAGCACCACTTTGATCCTTACCTTGTGTTGTAGAAGTCTGATCAGTGAATTTGTCTTCCACCCACTCGACACCCAAGGTCAATGCTTGTGGCAGATAATATTCAAGTGGAATATTTAGCTCGCCATTCAATCTTAAAGTGTCTAGTTTAGATGTAACACGATCATTTAAATTATTAATTTTTCCTTCAACACTTCCTGCTAAACCCTCTGGAAGTCTTTTATTACGTGTTTTATCGTACTGCGCAACCAATTTGCTTTTGCCCCAATCCCAATCTCCCTCATGAGTTAGCGCCAAGCTATCTCGATACATAGTATTGGTTTCTTTCCCAATAAGTTGAGAAAGAATTGGGTCGGTTTCTGCATTTGAATTTAATTGAGAGTCTCCAGAATAAATATTGCCTTGGCGACCAGAAGAAATATCAAGCAATACTGTTTGTTCATCAGTTGCTTGCCAAGCTAAGCGCCCAGCAATATCTTTATTTTTAACCCCTTCTCGACCAGCAGCCTGACTGCCAATTGATTTATTAATATCTACTGCATCTGCATCAGTTTTATTGTAATTACCATATAAACGATAAGATAAAATGTCTTTAATGATTGGGCCACTTAGATTGAAACTTGCTCGAGTAGAATCGCCTTCTTTAGAATCTTCAGGTTGATTGGTATATAGCTCAACGGAACCATGTGTCTCATTCGTTACTTTCTTAGTAATAATATTGACTACACCACCCGCCGCTCCAGAACCATAACGAGCTGCTGCTGGACCTCGTAAAACCTCAATAGACCCGATTGCTTCTACTGGCACCCAATTTGAATCTCCCCGTGTGTCACGCTCTCCTTTCCAACCATAGCGTACAGAGTTACGTGAGGACACAGGCTTTCCATCAATCAAAATGAGTGTATTCTCAGGCCCCATACCACGAATATCAATTTGACGATTATTTCCACGCTGACCTGTTGCACTATTCCCTGTTAAGTTAACGCCTGGCATACGACGAACGTATTCAGAAATATCATTACGTACTGGAATTTTTTCTAAATCTTCGGCAGTGATCTTAGAAACTCCGAGAGATTGTTTAATTTGTTCCTCTGCTGTTAGAACAATTTTCTCCAATTTAACAACATCGTTTTCATTTGATTTTTCAACCAATCCACTTTGATTAACTGTAGTTTCTGCTGCATATGCAAACGTCATCATGCCACTCAGAATAGAAGTCGCGAGTAATGTATGGCGTGCTATTTTATTAGACATATTCCCACCTAATTAAGATAAATCATAAGATTTGCTAAAAAACTAGGCTAGATTCTAACAAAGAAACAATAAAACTAAATATAAATGATAATAATTATTATTTAATTCAGAACACACATTCCTGAACATAATGATGAAATAAAATTTGATTAAATGAATAATAAAAAAAGCCCTATTCAGGGCTTTTATAATGCAATAAATTTCAAGTTTTATTACTTGAAGTACGCACCTTCTGACTGAGAGTGATCAGTTTGGTCAACCACACGCTTTAATTCTGGGACATGCTGTTGTAAAGTCGTTTCAACACCTTGTTTAAGGGTAACATCAATTGCTGAGCAACCTTGGCAACCACCACCAAATTTCAATACAGCAGTAAGACCATGCTCTGGATCATCTTTCACTTCGACTAAACTACAATTACCGCCATGACCCTCTAAACCTGGATTGATCTCAGATTGTAAAATGTAGGTAATTCGTTCTTCAATTGACGCATCTGGGCCAACACGCGGCACTTTCGAATTTGGTGCACGGAAAGTTAATTGACCACCAAAACGGTCTTTGTTGTAGTCAATGACTGCATCTAATAAATATGGAATGGATGGTGCATCAACATAAGCAGGAAAATCAGGATATTCCTGTTTGTAGTCTGTTGGTACTACTTCATCAGGTGCGCTATATGCCATACAACATTCTGCACGCGGTGTACCTGGATGTTCTACAAAAACACGAACGCCAATCCCTGGAGTATTTTGCTTTGATAATAAATCACTTAAATACTCTTGCGCAGATGGAGTAATCAAAAGGTTTGGGATTTCTTCTGCAATGGCAGTGTTGGTGTTCTCAGTCGACATAACAATATTCCTCAAGCTGATGTCGTTATCTTAACCGAAGATGGAGTGTAATAAAAAAAAATCAACCATTTTTGTAGGAATTCTATGCAAGATCATTGTTTATTAAGTTTTTAATGGCATTATTGCTGAGACACTGATCAATTTTAAAACATTTATGTTACATCTACCCTTTAGTCATACTGTGACACTGATCATCATTACAGTTGCCATTTCCTTGTTAGCCTTCTCAAATCAAACGGTGATGAATCGTTTAATTTTTTGGCCACCTGCACTGCAACGTGGGCAGTATGACCGCTTTATTACACATGGTTTTGTTCATGCTGATGGTACTCATTTACTCTTTAACATGATCACGCTGTTCTTCTTTGGCAATATTATTGAAAGCTTTTATCGTCAGTTTTTTTATGACACAGGCTTTGTCTTATTTTATTTAGGTGGGTTAATTGCAGCAATTTTACCAAGCTATTTAAAACATCGACATGATATTCGTTGGGCAAGTTTAGGTGCGTCTGGTGCTGTTTCTGCAGTATTATTTGCTTATATTCTGTTTCAACCATGGAAGCTCATTTTCGTTTTCTTTATTCCCGTTCCAGCCATTATTTTTGCCATTTTATATGTCGCTTACAGTATTTGGTCTGGCAAAAGAGGCAACACAAATATCAACCATAGTGCTCACTTATGGGGAGCAGCGTATGGTGTGGTCATGACAATTTTATTAGAACCTAAAGTGCTGCCGCACTTTTTAAATCAACTCACTCAAATACCATTTTAATTTTTATCATACACGCCCCTTTTTTGGGGCTTTTCTTTTTTTAAGATTAACAATCAAATTTTAATTATTTTTATCATAAAAATCATCGCTCTAAACTCGTCATAATTCTTCTATAAAATTAAGTCGATTCTAATGTCTCATAATAGTCTCCTTAGCACACTTTCTATTGCATTATTTAGCTTGTCAATTTCAGCTTGCAGCAATGATTCTGATCATTCAAATACTGTGGTTGAAACCAAGAAGCAACCCAACATTTTATTCATTATGGCTGATGACTTAGGCTATTCAGACTTAGGCGCTTTTGGTGGGGAAATTCATACACCCAATATTGATGAGCTGACCCGAGCAGGTCGTATTTTAACGGATTATCATACTGCCCCGACCTGCTCACCGACACGCTCACAATTGATTTCGGGAACTGACCATCATTTAGCGGGGATTGGTGCAATGGCTGAACTCACACCCGAGCATCTAAAAGGTCAACCCGGTTATGAGGGCTATTTAAATGAACGTTCACTCTCTATTGCAGAAGTCCTCAAAGACAATGGCTACCGAACCTATATCAGTGGTAAATGGCACTTAGGCTTGACCGATGCAACCAACGCACATGCTAAAGGATTCGATCACTCATTTACGTTATTGCAAGGCTTAGACCTACATTTTAAACAAGCACCGAGTGCCTATAAGCGTAATGCGACGTATACGGAAGACGGCAAACAAGTTCCGATTTCATCCTTACCCGATGATTTCTTCTCTACCAATTACTTCACAGACAAATTGATCAGTTATATTGAGTCAGGTAAAAACTCAGGCAAGCCATTCTTTGCTTATGCTGCTTACACCGCGCCGCATTGGCCTTTACAAGCACCCGCTGAATATCGCGATCGTTATCGCGGTGTTTATGACGCAGGCTATGATGTGATTCGTGATGCGCGTATAGCTCGCCAAAAACAACTCGGATTAATTCCAGCCAACTTTAAGGCGGCTGAACCAATCGCCACGCAAAATGCACCGCAAAAATATGGCAAGTGGAATGAACTTTCAACCGAGCAAAAAGTGCTAGAAGCACGCAGAATGGAAATCTATGCAGGCATGGTCGAAAATCTGGATGCCAATATTGGTCGGGTGATTCAATATTTAAAACGCAATAATCTATATGACAATACATTAATCTTCTTTGTCTCAGACAATGGTGCAGAAGGCTTTATCCGTGGCAATTACGGTGCTGAATCAGGTTTTGATAACGGCGTGAATAATGTGGGGACATCAAGCTCTTATCACTATGTTGGACCACGTTGGGCGGAAGTCAGTGCTGCGCCCTTCCATCTATGGAAAGATACTGCAGGTGAAGGTGCAACCATCGCACCTGCAATTGTGAAGCTCCCTTATCAAAGCAAAGCCCAAGCCATGCATCATGGTTTTGCCTCAGTCTTGGATGTGTTCCCAACCGTGCTCGACTACGCAAATATTGCCGTCCCACAAGGTCAATACAAAGGCCGTCAAATCAATACACCAAGCGGCTATTCATGGAAACCTGTACTCGACAATAAAGTGCAAGCGATCCGCCCCGTTAACTTTAGCTTTGCCGATGAATTACATGGCAGTAAATATGCCCGTCAAGGGGACTGGAAAATTGCATTACAAGGTAAATCAGAACTCGGAACAGGTGCATGGGAATTGTATAACCTCAAAAATGATCGAGGCGAAACGCAAAACCTTGCTCAAGATAATCCGGCCAAATTACAAGAGCTGATAAATGTATATAATCAATATACCCAGCAAAATGGGGTTAAGGAATATTTCCTTAAATGAAATGGGTATGCATTTTAGTTTCACTGATCAGTCTGTCCCTCGTGACAGGCTGTAGCAAAGTTAAGCCTGCTGCCACTCAATCACATAGACAAAACAGCACCTTGGCTCCATTGGGCTCATTACAGCAATGCCAACAGTATTCGGGCTTACCTGAGGCATGGCAAAACAGTAAAACTGCAGGTATGGTCTGGATTCCTGAAGGTTCATTTCAACTGGGTTCAAATCTTGCCTATCCTGATGAATTGAATTTTGGCAAACCACAACGTCAGGTCAAAGGATTTTGGATCGATCAAACCGAGGTGACAGTTGCTCAATTCTCCAGTTTTGTCAAAGCCACAGGCTATATCACTGATGCAGAAAAGCAGAAACAGGCTGCAGTATTTTCACCTGATGTGAACAACCCAAAACAATGGTGGCAGCTGAAATCAGATTACACATGGAAAACGCCGAATGGTGCCCAGGGTCAGCCTCCATTACCGTCTGAACCTGTTCGCTATGTCACTAAAAATGATGCTGAACACTATGCCGTTTGGTTAGGTCGGGACTTACCTACAGAGCAAGAATGGGAATATGCAGCCAAAGCAGGTTCGAAAAGTGATACGCCTTTACACCAAGCGCCACAAGATACGCATCAACATCCACAAGCCAATTATTGGCAAGGTGAATTTCCTTTCGATAATACGGTTGAAGATCATTTCCAAAGTGTGGCGCCTGTCGGCTGTTATGCATCCAATGCTTTTAAGTTATTCGATATGATTGGCAATGTCTGGGAATGGACCTCTTCTGCTTATCACGGCGCACATGATCAGCACATGGGCAATTATGCGGAACTTCGTCAACAAAACAGCACCGCAACGCAATATGTACTTAAAGGCGGTTCTTTTCTTTGTGCCTCCAACTTTTGCGCACGCTATCGAAACAGTAGTCGTTATCCACAAGAATTTGATTTGGCAGCAACCCATGTGGGATTTAGAACTATTTTACGTACAGTCGAATGATACAAATCTCTATTAAAAACATGCGTCATTACGCTAGTCGAAAAGTGAGGATCAATTTAAAGTAAATGAGAAAGCAATAAAAAGAGGATGCAATGATGAAAATAATACTGCTTTGCTTCAGTACTTTAATCACATTTAGCTTTTCGGCCTGTGCCGTGCATACTCCTCATGGCAGTGTGATTGTTGATCCAGACAACCACCATGATGGTCATAGTGATTTTTGTCCTCCAGGACAGGCTAAAAAAGGACGTTGTTAAATTCAATCTCGCCTAGGCTTTGATAGGGCTTAGGCATTTTCATCAAATGATAAAGTTTATTCAATTTTTTCTTTCAAATAATTCATCTCATCAAATTATATAAATAAAACTAGAATATATTTCAGTTACTGATTTCATTTCATAAAAACCCATATAAACTACATGGAAATGTATTCTATTTATTTTAATGGGATTTTTGAATGGATCTAAGCCAACAAAGCACTGTCATGGAAATCTTGAATAAGGTGCAGCATGCTGATGATTGGATTATTTTATTAGAACAACTGAATCAACATTTTAATCTACAAGCCTCTCAACTACTCGCCGTTGATCTTGAAGTACAAGCGCTATCTTTTAGTGTTCATCATGGCGTTGATTTTGATGAACATCAACTTGAACAAGCCGCACTAAAACAAATTCGTTTAGATATAGATGATGATCCTCGTTTAAACAAAATGTTAGTGGCTCCAATGCAAGGTTGGATGCATTGTTTTCAACATTTCACAGAAGATGAAATTCTTCAAACTCAAGTCTATCAACAAGTATTAAAACCTCTAAATTTACGTTTTTGTTCAGCAATACAAATTCTTTATGATCATAAAGTTTGTATCATACTTTCATTTCTGACTAGCCCCGAACGAGGTGCTTTGAGTTGTTCTGAATTACAACCGATTTATGAATTATTACCGATACTACAGCAAAAAATTCAACAATATCGACATCATTTTGAATACTCGACAATGACCTTACTCGGGTCCCAATTAATTCAAAAAATGAATCAGCCCATTGCGATTATTAATTTGAATGGCGATATTCTTGAATTGAATATAGAAGCAAAACAGCTATTGGAAAATAGTAAACTGATCCAAATCAAACAACGTCGTTTTGCATTCAATGAAAGTAGCCAACAACAATTTGAGTTAAACCTGATTGAGCTAGAACGCCTACATAAACGCCATCATGACTTAAGCTACGCTGAACGCAGTAAAATTATGATGATTGATGATCATTTATTCTTAACACTGGATTTATTAAGTCCAGAAAAAACACACAAGATTTTTGGTCTACGTCCAGTTTTACTCGCCACATTTTCTGGTTTAAAACATAAACCTAAATATCAACGAGAAATATGTACTCAGCTTTTTATGTTCACACCTGTAGAACACAAAATATGTGAGCAATTACTTGAGGGTAAAACCACCAAAGAAATTGCTCTCTCACACGATATTCAGGCTGATACTGTCAAAAAACATCTACAAGCGATTTTCAAGAAAACCAAAACGCATCGACAAAGTGAGTTAATTCAATTATTGATGCAGTTTTTATAAGCATGTAAAGATGAAAGTTTCTAAGCAATCTCCGCTGGGAAAGTAATCACTTGATCAATTTTCATCTTATTCATCGCAACCATCAGTAAACGATCAATTCCAAGTGCAATCCCTGAGCATTCTGGCATGTGGGGTAAAGCTGCTAACAAGTGTTGATCAGTTGGAATGACGGGTAATCCTTGTTGAGCACGTTCGATATTATCGGCGTCAAAACGTTCAGCTAAAACTTTGGCATCTAAAAGCTCATCATAGGCATTGGCAAGCTCTAAACCCTCAATGTATACCTCGAAGCGTGCTGCGACTAATTCACCATCCTCATCTGTTTTCACCTTAGCCAACGATGCCATTTCAGGCGGAAAATCAGTTAAAAATACAGGTGCATCAAAGCCTAAACTTGGTTCAACGAAATGCGAAAACAATAAATCGATATAACCCAAGCGATCATTTCCTAAATCAAGATTGAGTCCTACACGATTCGCAGTTTCTTTAAGTTGCTTTAAACTCGCTTGTAAAGGATTAATCTCTAAACGATCTTGAAAAGCATGCTTATAACTCAAAATATACGGACGGACTTCACCAAAACGATGTGCCAAACACACTTCTAGTAAATCTGCTGTTTCATGCATTAAACCTTTTAAATCTAAACCAGGTCGATACCATTCCAGCATGGTAAATTCACTATTATGCTTACGCCCATGCTCATCATCACGGAATACTTTACAGATTTGATAAATTGCTCCACTACCACTGGCCAATAAACGTTTCATTGGAAATTCAGGTGAAGTCTGTAAGTATTGAGTATTTAATTTGCCATGAATATGACGTTGTACTTGTACAGATGCCAAATGAACATCGGTTACAGCAGCTTGAGACAAAACAGGCGTTTCAACCTCTAATACCTTACGCTCCGCAAAAAACTGACGAATCTTTTGATACATCTCAGCACGTGCTTTTAATGCCTCAATAGAACAAGTCGGTTGATAGGATTTCATATCTTGGCTCATGCTTTTGGTCCACCGTGTGCCGCCCATTCACGGCGTAAAGGATAGTTTTTACGAAGTAAATCAAATGCTTTTTGTTCAACTTTAGCATTTTGAACACAAGCTCTTAATTGTTTATCATCTTCAGCAATATCGTAAATCTGAGTAAGATGTTGTTTAAGGACAGCTTTTAAATCCTGCTGCCCGAAATATTGTTCCACCTGAGGCAATTGACTCTCAAAACGCTTTGAGGCTTCATAAGAAAATTTATCGCAAAATGCCTCATAAATCATCTGCGTTCCTCTCGCTTTGCCTTCAAGGCTATACCCTGCAATATGTGGGGTAGCTAAAGCCAATAAATTCAGCAATTGCGCTGGAATCTCTGGTTCAAACTCAAAGACATCCAAGACAACTTTACGATTATTTTTTTTAATATCGTTCATCAAAGCAGATTGTTGAATCACTGGACCACGCGCACTATTAATCAAAATTGCGGATGCTTTCATTGCAGCAAACGTAGCATCATTAAACAAATGTTGTGTTGGATAATCACCAGCTAAGGTTAAAGGGACATGAATTGAAATCGCATCAGCCTGTTTTAACAACTCCTGAAAGGATACATTTTCAATGCCAGCGAGTTGCACATAAGGGTCATAGCCAATCACATTCCAGCCCAACAATTGAGCCATCACTGCGAGTCGACTCCCTACATTGCCCAAGCCAACAATTGCTAATGTAAAAGCTCTCTCTTGTTCTAATAAGTCGATATTCAAATGCAATAAAGCAGTAATCACATATTCAGCAACGGCTTGCGCATTGCAGCCCGCAGCATTACTCCATGCGATATGCTGCTGTTCCAAAGCTTGAATATCAAGATGATCTGTACCAATTGTCGCACTGCCAACAAATTGAAGCTTGGTCTGATCAATTAAGGCATGATTCACTTTAGTCACCGAACGAACCAAAAGTGCATCAGCATCTTGGACATCATTATGAGTCAAGGTGCGCCCTGCTTTATGCTGTATTTCAGCAAAATCTGCAAAAAAATAATCGGTAAATGCCAAATTTTCATCTGCGATAATTTTCATGCAATTCTTTCCATCGATTTGTATGTGCTTATTATCCTTAGCGCAAAGGAAATTGACAAATCAAATCTGAAAGTTCCAGTTAAAATGTCGAGAAACACTACAGTTTTGATGCAATCATGCGACTTATTGCCAATCCTCTGTCTTACTTTTAATTTTATAATAGTAGTGTTTTCTTCATAAGCAGTTTTATTATGACGCCTTACTCTCCCTACAAAGGCAAAAGTGGTATCAAACGTATTTTTAATGCAACAGGCTATTCCATTGCAGGGTTTAAAGCTGCATTTAGCCATGAAGCCGCTTTTAGACAAGTCCTTTTGCTTAATTTAATTTTGATCCCAATCAGTTTTTCTGTTGATGTCTCAGCCCTAGAACAAGCACTGATGGTGGCTGTTTGTTTGCTTGCAATTATTGTTGAACTATTTAATTCAGCAATTGAAGCTGTAGTTGATCGTATTTCTGAACCGTACCGGGTTTGTCGGAGAGTCAATATTCTGAGAGACTATCCCGATGACAAAACCAAACTATACCCCCGAAATTAGAGAAAGAGCGGTTCAATTACTAATTGAATCTGAAAAAGATTA
>JACCDZ011505103.1_pt1 | contig 16162 bp, 29 predicted proteins | sample 7449551 | NCBI WGS metagenome assembly JACCDZ01 (sample SAMN15323452, study PRJNA562643) | freshwater metagenome | isolation source: river surface water | place: USA:Blue River Watershed | collected 2017-08-18 | reverse complement strand
TGAGCGGGGTGAGCGGCTTGTACTGCGCCAACTCGTAGAAGGCCGAGGACACCAGGGCAGCGGAGAGCCCGGAGTGACCTTGCTTGGCGAACACGTCCACCAGCTCAAGGATTGCCGTGCCAAGCATGCCGTCGTAGGCGCTGTCGGCGTCACACAGCCCAGCTAGCTCGACCTCGCGCGTGGCGAACTCGACGAAGCTCACAATGCCTCCAGGATGTAGGTCTCCATCGCGTGGAAGTTGACCAGGTCGATGACCTCCTCGCGCTTGTAGGTCCGCAGCTCGTGCGGGTCGTACTCGGTCCACTGGTTGCCGTGCTCGATGGACCCCTTCACGAACTTCTCACGGCACTCCAGGTGCCCGATGGTGCGGAGCGTGGCCTCGAAGTCGCGCACGATGTCGCGGATGCACAGCTCGGTCAGGAGCGTGGGCTCCATCAGGTTGAACAGCCGGTTGGCCTTGCGGGCGATGTCGCCGTCACTCAACGGGAACCTCGATCTTGTTCAGGTAGCAGTACAGGTACAGGTGGCGAAGCGCGTCGCGGTTGTGCTCCACCTCGGAGCGTGGCAGGGTAACACCGTGCTTGGCCAGCAGTGCGTCAGCCACCTTCTTCTGGGCGGGGCTCTGGGTCTCGATCTGCACGTGGTGCCCGTTGAGCTGGGCCAGCCAGCAGCACATGCGGATGCACCCGATGCCCTGCGAGGACTGCATGTCCGACCCCAGCAGCTCCTTGGCCGACGAGGCCCGCAGCAACCAGGTCTCGTAGATGACGATGTCGTATGGGCTCTCGCCGGTCATGGTCTTGTGCAGCGCCAGGCTCAGGTCTTTCCACGGGGACCACCCGTGGACCACGTCGGTGAGCACGTTGTCGCGGATCACGCCACGTGCCCACCCAGTCTGGTGCCCGGGGTCAAGCGCGATGATGCGCTTGTCACTCAAGCCCGTACTCCATGGCGTGCTCGTCGAGCAGCACCTTGGCGTAGTTGGCGATGGCCTCGATGGACATGTACGGGGGCCCCCACGTCTTGGCGAACAGCTCGCCCTCGGAGTCGTGCAGCTCGTACGCCGCCTCGTCCTCGTTGTACACGATGCTCAGGATGGTCACTCGGGGTACCTCGGTAGGTTGGTGTGCTCAAGTGCATGGCAGTTGTAGCACAGCACCAGGCACTTGTCAATCTCGGCCATCAGCTGCGCGGCCGAGTACTTGCGGGGGGCGTCCAGCGCGCGCTCGATGATGAACGACTTGGTGGACGGGTCCTTGTGGTGGAACGTGAGGATGCGCCAGTCGGACTCGGCGCACTCGGCGCACCGCTTGCCCTCAAGCAGGTGGTACTTGCGCCAGTTACGCGGTCGCACGGTAGATGCCGGGGTCCAGCACGGCGTTGCGCACGGCCTCGGCCCCCGAGGTGGACAGGTCGGCCACCACGAACTCGCCGTCGCGGAGGGCCCGGACGACCCGGACCCTCCCCTTACGGTCATACCGTGCCACGTACAGGTCGCAGTGGTCGTCCGACTGGTTCAGCACCAGGTGGGCAGGCTCAGTCACTTGTCAGCTCTCTTACGTCGGCGTCACTCCAAGAAGTGTGGACTCTGAGGTGGCAATTGGCACACAGCACCGTACACTCACGTGCCTCTTGAGCCACCTTCTCACTCCACTTTGCGTACCTACCTATGGTGTGCTCCTTTGTGACTGTGCCGTGATGGAATTGCAAGACACGTGGGTCAGGCTCACCGCACGCGGCGCAGCTGCGGCCATCAAGTAAGCGCAGCTTGCGTCGGATTCGTGAGCGACGGGCGGCGCGCCGATTGGCTTCTTGCCCAGCTGATGTCTTACGGTACTCACGCATGTACTCTGTCTGGGTTACACTCATACTGCGTAGTATAGCAGATCTACTTGGCTTCCGAGTAACTCCCGTGGCACACGGTCCCGGCCACCTTGAGTTCCAGCCCGCCCTTGGCGGCCAGGTTCTGGGCGCTGCGCATGCGGGCGCAGATCTCGTCCAGGGCCTTGTCGGCCACGTCGGTGGGAACCTCGCACACGATTTCGTCGTGCACCGTGAGCAGGATGTACCCGCCGATGGTCTGGATGTACTCGTGCACCTGCACCATGGCGTACTTCATGATGTCGGCCGCGCTGCCCTGGATGAGGGCGTTGAGCCCGACGTACGCCTTGTCGTACGGCACGTAGTTGTGCCGCCCGGCCAGCGTCTTGACGTACCCGCGGGTCCTGACCCGCTGGGTGATGGCGTCGGTCAGCTGCTTGTAGTTGGGGTTGAGGGTGGCCTTGATGCGCTTGATGATCTCACGGCCCTCCTCGGCCGTGAGACCACCGCCCACGGTGTCGGCGAACTTGGGCCCGCCCGCGCCGTAGGTCATGGCGTAGAACCCGTTCTTGAGCGGTTGCCTGGGCACGGGCCAGTTGGCGGGGTCGGGGTCACCGAACACCTGTTCGCCCAGCCACATGAAGGGGTCGCCGCTGTTGATCACGTCCCACAGCCCCTGGTGGCCCATGTAGTACGCCAGCAGCCGCAGCTCGATGGAGCTGTAGTCGGCCACCACCAAGCTGTACCCCGGGCGGGGCACGAACATCTCACGCACCTCGGGACCCGAGCGCACGGGGATGTTCTGCATGTTGGGGCGGGCGCACGACTGGCGGCCGGTCCACGCCTGCACCTGACGGAAGTCGGGGTGCACGGCCTCGCGGCCCATCATGGGCTCGATGTACGTGGACAGGAACTTGGCGTGGGACCGTGCCTCCATGAGCGTGTCCACGATCTCGGGTACCAGGTCGTTGTCCGAGAACCGCGCGGCCTTGAGCAGCGCCGCCTTGTGCACGGCCAGCTGCCCCGACTGCGTGTGCTCGGTCAGCTCCACGCCCTGCGCCTCCATCAGCTGGCGCGTGCACTCGGCCGAGGTGGGCATGAACTCGGGGTCGCCACTCCACTCCACCAGCTTGTCGAACACCTCGGCGTACTCGGTGGTGTGCTTGGTGTGCAGGGCGGCCACCTTGGCGTGGTCCAGCGCGGTGCCGCGCTGCTCCATGCGAACCAGCACGGGCAGCACATCGCACTCCAGCTTGAACACGTTGGACGTGGACTCGTTGAGCTTGGGCTTGAGCACGTGGTACAGGTCGTACGTGAGGCGGGTGTCCTTGAGGGCGTACGCCTCGACCACCTGCGGGTACGCGTCCCACACGTCCTTGTGGAACCCCATGGGCAGGAAGTCCTGCTCGACGCGCTGGATCAGGCCCATGGCCTTGCCCTTCTCGCGCAGCTCCGTCTCGTCGTCCTTGGCGTCGGCCGACACGAAGATGGACCCGAGGGTCTTGAGGCGGAAGTTGGGCACGTCGTGCTGGGGCAGCGTGAGACGGGCCAGCACCTCGGTGTCGTGCACCTCGCGGGCGAACACCTCGTCGTAGGTGAACACCCCGGAGGCGATCAGGTGGTGGATGTCGAACTTGGCGTTGTGGAACACCCACACGTCGGCACCGAGGGCCAGCTCGCGGAACTCGGCGATCTGCGCGGGGTCGTCACAGCGGAACAGCAGGTCGGACGCGTGGTCCGACGCGGTGATGATGAAGGGGCGGCAGCCATCGAACCAGTCGAACCCGTCGGTCTCGGTGTCGATGGCCAGCACGTACGGGTTGGACATCAAGTACTCCGGTCGCGTGAACTTGGGGTGGGTGGGGCCCACGAGGGGCCCCACAGTGGTGTTGACCTCGGCGGTCAACTAGATGTCCACTCCCGGCGGGAGCACCGGCTGCGCGGCGGGCTCGGAGCTGCCACCCAGGCTCAGGCCGAGCGCCAGCATGCGCTTGGCGCACTCCAGGTGCTCGGGGTCCGGCGTGGGGTTCAGCTTCGGCGACAGCGCGTAGTACTGCTGCTTGGACTTCTGCCCGATCTTCTGCTGCACCCCGAAGGTGACGCACAGAGGGTCGGTCTGGCCACGCATCTCCGCCTGGAGGATGTAGGTGTTGATGCGCTTGGCCACGGGGCCGCCAGCCGTCTTCCACAGCATGAGCCGCGCAGGCAGGAGGTCGTTGACCTCGGGGACGGCGACGAGGTAGTTGAACCCCTCCCACACGTCCTGCTCGCCCGGGACCCGCGTGTAGTCGTCCGGGAGCCACTCGATGTCGCCGCCCGACTCGGTGCGGGCCACGAACCGCTTGCGCGCCAGGATGAACGCGTCGAAGCTCTTGCGACCCTCGGGGCCACCGATGAGCCACGTGGGGTCGGCGTCGTCGGGACCCAGCGCCATGATCACGTCACCCGGCTCGGTGACGCGGGCCTTCACCAGCTGCGACAGGTCGGCCTGCACGTAGATCCGCTGGACCTCGATGTCGGCGGCGGTGATGCCACCCGAACCACGGTCGTACAGCGCGGGGAGCGCCGGGGTCTCGGTGGTGGCGACTTCGGTCTTGGGCATGCTTGTCTCCTTGTGTTACTTGTTGGACCTGCGGTAGTGCTTGTACGGCCTACTATAGTAGGCCATGTCTCCTTGTCTCACTTGCTCGTGCGCGAGACGTACTCGCGGTCGTAGAAGTCAACGCCGGGAGGGAGTTCCTGCCCGTCGTCGATCATCTGACGGACCAGCTCGTTGAGCCGAGCGTTCACCTCCTTGCGCTGCGTGTAGTCCTCCAGCAGCCCCGCTTCCTCGGCCCACCGCAGAAACGCCTCGCGGTTGGTGATGGACCCGTACCTCGTGGACTTGCGCACCCAGGTCTCACCCTCGGTGCCGTAGGACGTTGTGCCCTTGTCCTTCATGTACTGGAACACGGAGTGCTGGAACCTGTCGTGCTCGTCCTTCACCTTGTCGTGGGCCTTCTTGGCCTCGGTCACTGCGTCACGGAGTTCGCCAAGGCGTGCGAACATCTCTCGTTCGGTCATGGTCACGGTGTCACCGTAGCACCCAGGCCGGGGCGTGTCAAGCCCCAAGCCAAACGCGCGTGTTCTCCAGTGACACCCACGCCTGGTTGGCAACCCCATGGATGTACACCAGCCCGGTCTCCTGCACCGAGCCTCCCGGACGGTTGTACCCGGCGACGGTGTTGTACCCGGCCCAGGAGATCTCGGCCCGCCACTTCGGTGTGGCCCAGTCAGGAACTGTAGCGCACACGTCAGACGTAGCCAACGCAACACTCAACATCCCAGTGAACACCAGCCACCCGTCTGGAGTCACGCCGTACGAGGGTGGGTGCCACACCGTGGCCCCCGCCACGGTGTTGTAGTCGGCCCACCCGTTGAGCAGTCTGAGCTTGTACCACTTGAGCGTGAAGTTGTGCCTGTACAGCTGGAGCTGGTCGCTCTGCATTACCCTCCGATCAGGGCGCGCTTGAGCGCGGCCTTGGTCTCCACGGTGGGGATGACGTTCCACGCGTCCACCGTGTCACGCGCGATGATACGCGTGATGGTAACAGGCCGGTCCTGCCCGATGCGGTACACACGGTCTGCGGCCTGCTCCATGGACGTGGGGTCCCAGCTGGACTCCACGAAGATGAGGTCGGCCGCGGCGTGCAGCGTGACGCCCTCGCCCAGCGTGCTGATGGTGGCCACCAGCACCTTGACCGATGGCTTGGTCTGGAAGTCCTCGATGATGACGGCGCGGTCGCCGTGCTTGGTGTCGCCCGTGATCCCCACGTTGGTGATCCCGGCCTTGGTAAGACGGTCACACATGGCGCGCACGGCGGCCTTGTGCCAGCAGAACACCACGGTCTTGTACGGGAGTGTGTCCTGGATGAGGTCCATGGCCAAGTCCAGCTTGGAGCTGTCGGTGAACCCCTCGCCCAGCAGGTCCAGGCCCGAGGCGATCTGGCGCAGCTTGGTGAGCCGCGCAATCACTGCCGTGGTGAGCACCAGCTCGCCGTCCGGCAGCTCGGCCATGAACGTGCGCTCCATCTCGTCGTACACGCGGCGCTGCGCTGGCGTGAGGTCCACGTACAAGTCCTGCTCGGTCTTGACCGGCAGGTCCAGGTGGTCCTCGCGCTTGAGCACGTGCATCCACGCGCCCAGCTCGTACCTGAACTCGTCGCGCATCTCGGGCTTGACGCCCACGCAGATCTCGCCGTGGGACCCGCTGATGTACCGCAGGAACCGGTTGTTCCAGTCCTTCCACTTGCTCTTGTACCGGTCGGGGAACAGCAGGTGGGCCTGGCCGAACACGTCCTCGGGGCCGTTGGTCATCACGGACCCGGTCAGCTCCAGCTTGTACGTGGCGTTGATCTGCTTGAGGGCCTTGTAGAACTGCGGCACCCCGCGCCCACGCGCCGCGCCCTTGGCCAGGCGGTGCGCCTCGTCCACGATGAGCTGGTCGCACGGCACCTTGGCCCACTCGAACAGCCGTAGGGCCTCGTAGTGCACCAGGAGGATCTTGGGGTGATTGGCCTCCGGCACGCTAAACTCGCGCAGGGCCTTCTCGCGCTTGGCCTTGGACCCCTCGATCACGTAGATGTCGCGGTCGTGCCAGTACCCGCTGCCCCACTTGATCACCTCGGGCCGCCACACGCTCAGCTTGGTGGTGTTGGGCATCACCACGATGGTGTGCCCGCCGCCCAGGGCCATGGCCCACGTGAGCGCGCCGATGGTCTTGCCCATGCCGCGCGGCCACGCCATGCTGGACCCACCGTCGGCGCGTGCGCGCGCAACGGCGTACACCACGCCCACGGCCTGGTACGTGTACAGCAGGTTCTTGGTGGGCACGCGGTCGGGGATGCCGTCGCGCGGGTCGTCGTACGCCGAGGCCACCCACGGCGAGGCGTGGTCCACGGGGCGCACCTCGTCGAACAGCGCGGCCACGTCCACGATCTCGTGGAACACGGGGAACAGCGTGACCAGCACGAACTTGGTGTCGTCGTCGGCCTTGTCCAGGTCGAGCCACCACGCGCCGTTCTCGAAGAAGCTGCCGTGGACGGCGCGGGCGAGGTCTCGCTTGTGCCACTCGTCGGTGATCTTGACGAGCCCGCCCGACGCCGCCACTGCGTCACCCACCGTGGGCCTTGCCGTGGTCATCGCCGTCCAGGGTCACCTTGAAGGACTGCCGGGACTGCGGGTGGAACACGATGAGCCCCTCGGGGTTGTCGAAGTCGTTCACGTAGCTGCCGTACGTGCGCAGGTCGTGCAGACACGACTTGATCAGCCGCGTGTCGAACCGCTCGTACACGCCCAGCACGGGCACCACGGTGCACACCGTGAGACCGTTGGGCTCACCCGTGATGTCCTCGTGCCACCGGCTCACGTTGAACAGCGCGAACTGGCGGTCGTCCAGCCCGTACCCGCGCTGGATGCCCTTGCCGAACCACTCGCCGTAGTGGCGTCCGGGTCCCAGCTCGGCGCGCAGGGCGTCGGAGTTCTCCTCCACCCACGCGGCGAACCCGAAGTTGTCCGTGCTCTTGCCGGGGGAGATCCAGCGAGTACGGCAGCCAGCCAGCAGCGGCTGGTCGGGGTCGTCGGGCACCAGGATCTGTGCGTTGGTGCCGTCGATCTTCTCGGTCACGATGGTCTCGCGGTTGAGCCGCCCGATCTTGGGCCAGGCCCTGAACTCGTGGTCAGCCATGTGTCACCACCTTGGTGATGAACCGCGCGTAGTCCTCGGCCGTGGGGTACCCTCCGTAGGACTTGTGGGTGTGCTTCTCGGCGGCGAACCGGAGCAGTGCGTCGCGGTCGCGGTTGAGCGTGGAGACGTCGTGGTCCTCGAACGGCGTCGGGCACGAGCACCCAGTGTCGTGTGCCCACAGCAGGGTCCCGGCCGCGTCGCTCCACACCACGATGGTGTTGAATTCGTAGCTCCCCGACGAGCACTCAAGCTCCGCTACGGGCGTCAGCCCGAAGGCCTCGGGGTTGTAGTACACGTTGGGCATGTCAGTCCTCATGGGGGTCGCGGGTGTTGGAAGGGGCCATGCACACGATGAGCGGGCGCAGGCGGTGGGCCGTGGTGATGCCCGGGTGGGCGGCCAGCACGGGGTCCAGGTCACGGTACACGAACGGGGACTCGTCGAGGTCACCCCCGCGCAGCTCCACACCGTGGTACCTGACCGTGTCGAACATCATGGCAGGGGTCACCACGCCCTTCTTGGTGCCCTTGCGGTTGCCCTTGGCCTGGCTGCGGCTCATGATGCGGCCGGACCCGTGCGGGGCGCTGTTGAGCGACTCCGGCAGGTCGGCCACGCACTCCACGATGGCGGCACCGTCCGTCATGGACCCGCCGATGTACGCGCGCTGGCCGAGCTTCATCGGGGTGGCACCCTTGCGCACCACGTACAGCCCGTCCTCGTACCAGTAGTCGTTGTGGTGCACGTTGACACGGTCGGCCACGTGCACGTCGAGGATGTTACACACCTTGTCGTTGACGTACTGACGCGCGAAGTACGCGTAGTCCGACGCCAGCTCCTTGCTGGCGTGGTACTCCCACCCCAGGGGTGACTCGGCCTTGATCAGGCGCGGCGGCGCGTCCATGTCGTCCTTGAAGCTGGCGTCGTACGAGTCACCGCCAGCCAGGTTGAGGAACCCGGTGGCCACCTTGTGCCCCAGGCCGCGCGACCCGAAGTGGTTGCACACCCACACACGGTCGCGCGAGTCGGCCATCACGTTGACGTAGTGGTTGCCGCCGCCCACGGTGCTGAACTGCTCGCGGGCCTGGTCGCGCAGCTTGCGCACCCACGGCGGGACCTCGGCCCACAGCGGGTTGTCGTGCACGGCGTGGTCTTGGGCGTCGCGGTCGTTTGACACGCGGCCCACACCGAAGCTGATCTTCTCGGCGATCTCGTCGGCCAGCTGCGCCCACTCGTCGGGCTCGAAGTCGTCCACGTAGGCGTCGGTGAGCACGGCCTCGTTGCCACACCCGATGTCGAACCCGACGCCGGAGGGCGAGAGGTACCCGTCGTAGGCCACCACGCCGCCGATGGGCATGGAGTACCCCTTGTGGTGGTCGGCCATGAGTGCACCGGCCACGGCGGCCTCGTGGTCGAGGCACCGGTACAGCTGCGCCAGTGCGGCACCGTCGGCCGCCTGTCCGCCCGCGGCGAACACGCCGCGGACTTTGTCGTTGAGGCTCATGGAGCCATCCTCTCACACGTCGGTGATGGTGTCAAGTGGTGGTCAGGGTACACTGCCGTATGTCCCTATGTGGGTGGCCCCTAGCCCCCTAGGGGGCGTAGGGGCCACAGATAGACGCGGCCCCCTGGATTTCAGGACTCGCCGGAGCGTTTGGCGGTCTTGCGGCCGAGCCGGAAGAACCACCGCCAGCAGTCGTCGCAGTAGGGCGTGTGCCACCCGTACTCGTTGTCCATGAGCAGGTTGGCCTCGAACTCCTTCTCGGTCACGCGCCCGTCAACGGGGCAGTACCGCACCCTCACGAGTGGCTCCCCGAGTACTCCACGGCCCTGGCCGACACCAGGTCGGCGGGGTCCGAGTACTGCCGGGTGATGCGCACCGACTTGGCCACGGCCTCATCGGCCGACGTGGCCGTGACGTACTCGGTCCACGTCTCGATGGACCTGGCGTCAACGTCCACGCGCTCCACCTCAACCTCGTACATCTTGTACGGCATGCTCACCCCTTACGGTGTCAGTTAGCTAACAGGAGGCCACTGTACGTAGCCCCTCTTACGTACCATGCGCCCGTCGTTACACGGTCGCACAAGGTCGCGTGTTACTACACGCTCGCGGCCCTTGATACGTAACACGGCGTCACCCTTACGGTTCCACCTCACGAACTCGGCCGAGGCCAGGTCGCGCCTGTTACGTCGCACGCGCACGTACGTGATGCTGTCGCCCGCCTCGGCCTCGAACGGCGGGTCAGAACTCGGCATCGTCGTCCTCGTCTTGGGCCACCAGCACGGGGCCGAACGTCACCTTGACGCGGGTGGGGTCCTCTTGACGCGGTACCACCGTGACACTGCCGCCCATGGCGGCCCCGTTACGGAGGGTGAACCCGAAGTTGCGTTGCTTGCGCTTCTCGGGGTTCCCGTCTGCGATGCACGCGTTGTTCCGGTACATGGAGCAGATGGAGTCCACGTCGGCCCCGAACCGCTGGGTGCCGCTCATGCTGTACGGGTTGGCCGTGTTGTTGTTGGCCTTGTTGTTGTGGTGCACGAACACCACGGTGAACCCACGGGACTGGAGGGTCTCGAACGACCCCAGCACCATGTCCATCTCCGCGGCCGAGTTGATGTCGGCCTTGCCCGTCATGCGCTGCACGGGGTCGAACACCAGCACCTTGGCACCCGCCTGGTCGGCGGCCTCGTTGACCTGGTCGGCGAACTCGTCGCTGGCCTTGAGCCTGCACCACTCGCCGTTGGCGATGTTGTACACGTGCGCGTGGTTGGCGAACGACTCGCGCTCGGGCACGGTCATGTCGGCCATGGCGCTCATCACGCGTGACTGGAAGTCGAACGGTGGCACCTCGTACTGGAACATCAGCACGTCGGTGGGCTGGTCCCGGAGGTACCCGTAGTTGCTGGCCCACGCCGTGCCCGTGGCCAGCGCCCGCATGAGGTCCAGCACCACGAACGACTTGAGCGACTTCATACCACCGTGCACGGCCATGATGCCGCCGATGGGCAGCACGCCCTGGTCGAAGTAGTGGTTGTCCTCGTACGTGCCCAGGTCGGCCGTCACGAGTTCCCTGATGGAGAACACGTGCTTGGTGCGCTCAACAGCCTCCAGCCTGAGCGTGCCCTCGTTGGCCACCAGCTCGCACACGTCCTTGTGCTCGCCGTAGTTGCCCCGTACCACCGTGGCCTCGGCGGGGAGGTGGTCCATCAGCAGCTTGGCCCCGGCGTCGCCAGCATCGTCGGTGTCCAGCAGCAGCCACACCTCGCGGTAGTGGGACAGCTGGTCCTTGGCGTACTTGGGCACGAACTTGGCCCCGGCGGGCAGCACGGCAACGTCCACGTCGTCCCACGTCATGGTGACGGCGGCGGCGTCGGTCTCGCCCTCCACGATGGCCACCTTGGAGGCGGCCCCCTTGGTGCACGGCACGATCTTGAGGTACTGCCACTCCACACCCTCGGAGTTCCAGCGGTGACCGTTGGTCACGTCGCGGTACTTGATGCCCTCCGCGAAGCTGTACCCGATGGTGGTGTGGTTGAGGATGCGCGCGCCCGCCCTGGATAGGGCGTCCGCGGTGAGCCCCTTTTCAGAGGCCCACCGCTTGACTGCCGGGAACTCGTCCAGCTTGCTCATGGGGGCCGTGGCCCCCACGAACTCGTCGATCAGGCGTCGTGCCCTCTCGTTGGGGGCGTTGCCCCAGTCTCCATCGGATGCCATGCTCCTCCTAGCTGGGGTACGTGGCCAGGGCCTCGGCCGTGGCCGTGCCAGCCGCCACCACGCGGGTGCGCAGCTGTGTCATGGTCTGCGTGATCGCGTCCGCGATGTCCTTGGCCTCGCCCAGGCTGATGGCCGAGGTGGACAGCTTGGCCTTAATGGTGGCCAGCTGCGCCTCGTACTGCTGGATGCGCGGGTCCTCGGTGGGGTCCGGCGGCGGAGGCGGGGGCGGGGGCGGCGTGAGCCCGAACAGCTCCTGCGGCCCGTACCCGTCGTACACGCCCGACCGGGTGAAGTCCCCGTTGGTCGGGTCCTTGAACCCGGGGTTGAGCGGCTGCGTGGCCGCGCGGATGCCCGAGAGGGCCACGCCGGGCAGCGACCCGGGGATGATGCTGCCGGGCAGCACCAGCGAGTCCCTGACGGCGCAGTTACGCACGGGGCGCGGCGGCGAGGCGTTGGGGGTCCAGGTCTCGATCACGCTGCCAGTGCGGGACGCGAGGATCATGCCCGTGAACACGTTGTTCTCGGACACGTAGAACCCATCGCTCCACTGGCCGCCCGTGGTGGACAGCCCCACGGACCCGTTCTGCTTGAGGTTCTCACCCGAGAACGTGATGGCCCTGACACCGCCCCACACCACGGTGCGGTCGATGATGCCGTTGCGCGCGTACGGGTACAGGTGGAACGGGTAGTACCCGCCGTCGCTGACGATGCAGTCGGCCACGTAGAACCCGAAGGGGCTCTTGAGGTACAGCGCGTGGTCGTACTGCGTGCCAGCGGCACCCGTGGCCCCCAGGCGGCAACGCACCAGCGTGAACCCCGAGGCGTTGTTCAGGACGGTGATACCGATCTGACGTCCGCCGTCGTTGCGGCGGTGCCACGTGGCACTGTCGTACAGCTTGACGTTGTTGGACTGCACCAGGAAGGCGTTGATGCTTGGCGCGCCCGAGGTGTCGTGGTACACGCCGAACAGGCCCACGTCCGTGGCGGACGTGGTGAGGGTGTTGGTGATTCGCACCCCGAGCCCCTGACCACGGTGTCCCGTGGTGCCCTTGAGCACGCGGCCCTCGGCCCAGTCCTCGGCGACGTAGTTCACGCCCGACTTGAGGGTGAGGGTGTACGGGTTGGCGATGGGGTCGGCGTACGCCTTGAGGATGATGGTGTCCCCAGCCACTGACTGGGACACCACCGCCGCAAGGTTGGTACGGTCGGCCGAACGAGTGGTCGGCATTGGACCTCCTAGTAGGTGTCCGTCAGAGGCTACCACACCTGCCCTGGCAGGCGCGAGTCGGAGTGTGCCAGGTTGTCCTCGGTGGACTCCCTGACCGTGGGACCCTGCACGTCGCGCGTCTTGACGTTGTCGGGGTCCATCTGCATGTACCGCCACACGAGCCACACGCTTCCCTTGGGGCTCTTGGGCACCCACACCAACTCACCCTTGACGGGCGCGATGAGGTGCGTGCGGCGCTGGTTGTTGATCCACGCCTCCAGCTGCGCCGTGTAGTCGGGCGGCGGGGGCGCGGGGGGCTCCTGGGCGTCCTTGCCGAGGAGCCTCCGCAGGCGCTGAATCACGGGCGCTGGTCCTGGAGCTTGCGCGCCAGATCGCGGGCGTCGGCCTGGTTGACCACGGGGTGGCCCGCGAGGCCGATGATGGTCAGCGCGATGCTGGCGCAGTGCAGGTCGGACAGCTCCACCGTGATGGGGAGGTCGGGGGAGGGCTCGGTGCCCACGGTGTGCTCGATGGCGTCGGCGAACGCCTTGTCGAACCGGGTGCCGAGCGGGTCGAACCCGCCGCCGGACAGCAGTGCGGCCAGCTTGAGCTTGGCCACGGTGATGGCGTCGGCGTACGTCAGGTTGTACGTCTGGGGAGTGAGGACGCTCACTTGGAGGTCTCCTTGTTGTAGTCGATGATGGCGCGGACGACGCCGCGGTGGACCAGCGCCTCGACCTCGGCGATTTCGAGGTCGGGGTCGATGTCGCGCAGGCTGACGGCGATCAAGTCCTGCTTGCTCACCGCGGTCTGGTGGGTGGTGGTGACGGTGACACCGTCAACCACGTCCGTCAGCGACATCAGACGAGGGCCCAGAGCGTGGCGCGGACGCCCGTGCTGGACTTCTCGGTGCCCTTGGCCACGGCACCCAGCTCGTGGCGGCGGGTACGCGCCGACGACTCGGTCATGGGGTGACCGATGGCCTTGGCGTAGTGGCGGATGGCGTGGTCCGAGCACGGGCCGAGGTTGCGCAGGATGTACGCGACTGCGGCACGGTCGGTGCTGAACCGCTGGGGAAGGGTCTGCTGCTTGGCCATGCTTACGAACTCCTTGATGGTTGGGGTACTACAGTGGAGCAGGGGGGAGTCGAACCCCCGTCCGACAGCAGTTCCGCGTGCGGTCTTACTGCGTCGAAACCCGGTCTGCCCCAGGGTGGCGACCTAGCGGTCGCCGTTGTACACCAGGTACCGGTTCATGTTCAGTCCTTGTCGGGGCCGTCGAGGTCGTACGGCTCGAAGTCGAGGTCGTCGTGGACGTACGCCTGCAACAGACGGTCGAAGATGTACATACGCCCGTCGTCCACGATGTTCTGGATGGCGGCGTCCACCACGTTGTCGGAGTCGCGCGCCCAGATGAGCAGGTCCACGGGCACCTCGAAGGTGACGGTGCCCGTGACACGGTAGCCGGTGCTCATCAGGTGAACAGCTCGCAGTACAGCCCCGTGAACTTGTCGCGCAGGGCCTTGTCGGCGGCCTCGTCCTCGTCCGTAGACTCCCACCCGGTGTTAGGCTGGTTGACGCCCGCCCGCTGGAGCGCGCTGTACAGCGGCTCCTGAGTCTCAGGGCGGAACCCCTGGCGTGAGAACCCCTGGCGTGAGAACGGGCCGGTGGTGTGGGCCCCGCCGATGTGGCCCAGCAGGTACTGCAACTGCACGGCGGACTCGTACGGGATGGTGATGGTCACGGACTCGTCGAACTTGACCTCGGTCGCGACGTACGGGATGGTGATGGTCACGGACTCGTTGAACTTGACCTCGGTCGCGACGACCTTGGTGCCCTGGTTGACGACTGCGGTGAACTCACTCATACGTGGTGTACCCCTTGTTGTGTCGGTGGTAGCCCCAGGTGATGGCCTGGACCTCCGCGGGGAACCGCCCCACGGTTGCGGCTGCGGCCGTGATGGCCACTGATGCGTCGGCCACCTTGGAGAGCCCGGTGAGGGCGTGCATGTGGCGGTCCACCGTGACGATGGACATGTCGCCCTTGATGTTGGCCGCGAACGCCGTGACCTTGGGGCCGGTGACCCCTTGGCCGTCGAGGGCGCGCGCGACTGCGTCACGCCGTGACTGCATGGCGGGCAGGGCCCGCAGGCGGGAGTTGAACCCCTTGATGGTCTTGACCCCGCGCACCAGCTTGAGGGCCTTCTCGGCCAGGCGGCGGTTCTCGTCCCACCCCTTCATGGGGGACAGGGCGGCCACCACGTCGGCCACGACGCGGGGGTCACGGTCGTACTTGGCACCCATGCCCATACACCACCCCCACGCCTCGGGGTAGAACGCACCCCACTTGATGCAGTCGGTGTGCAGCTGCGCGTGGTAGTACGCGTCGCGCACCTTGGTGATGGCCCGGGTGAGCTGGTCGTTGTCGCACGTGACCATCGCTACGCCCTGGTCAGGGAGAACGCGAGGGCCTGCACCTGATCGCGCGTGAGGTAGATGGCGCTCTCGATGCGGCCGGACACGAGCGCCACGCGCAGCGCGCCGTCGGTGTCGTACTTCCTGGCCACGTGAAGCTCGTCGTTCAGCCTGTCAGGGTCGTACTGGTACCCTTCGAGCACGGCGGGGTCCTGCTTGAACACGCGCTTCTCCTCGGGCACGTACCCGTCCTGGTACAAGTCGCTGATGCTCACGTTGCGTTGACCTCCTCGTCGGTCCACCTGAGTTCGGCGGGCACCACGTACACGCGGAGCCCGGGGCCCATGGTCTTGTTGTGGGTGTCGCAGTGCCGCACGGCGGCCTCGTAGTCGTCGGTGTGGCCGATGGCCACGGGAGGGGCGTTCTGGTCGGCCCCGATGGCGGGCTCGCGGCAGATGTAGTACTTGGTCACAGCCCACGCTCGTCGTCGGGGTGCATGCGGCCGGGGGCGTGGTCCCTGTAGTGCACGTCGTCGTTCTCAGCGGCCACGACCAGGTACGTGTCACCGCTCTTGATGAAGATGGTGCGCGCGCTGTCGGGGCGGTCCAGCTTGGACAGCAGCACGCGCAGGTTGCGTCGTGACAGCGTGACCCCGACGGCCTCGGGTGTGTTGTGGTCCAGCCTCATGAGATCGTGTGCTCCCACTCCCACGTGTTGGGGTTCCAGAGGTGCAGGATGGTGGTCCCGGCGTAGTACCCGCCCCACCGGTACAGCTCCTCAAGGGCGGTGTCGCCCTCGTCCGAGTCGGGGAAGCACACGCCGTGGTAGTAGATGACCCGGTCGTCGTCGGACAGCCGGAACAGCACGGGGTCACCGCACTCCGGCCATTCCAGTTTTCTGGACGACCGGGTACCGATGACGCGGTCGGGGTCGTCGGGCGGGTTGTCCCAGCGCGAGTGCGTTACGGCCCAGGCTCGGACGCGCATGGCTAGTCCCCCTTGGTGTGGAAGGTGACCATGGCCGGGATGCGGGCGATCACCACGACCTCCTGGTCGAACACGGTGTGGAAGATGTCCGCGATGGTCACGGCGTCCTCGTACTTGCCCGTGAAGATGGTGAACCCCTCCTCGGTACCCCACTCGCGCGTGATGCCCAGCGAGTCCACCAGGGTGCAGTCGATGCCCGCGTCGGCGATCTGCGCGCTGACCAGCGGGTACTTGACCTGCCAGCTGCCGTACCCCTCGGGCACGGCCGCAATGATCATGTACAGAAAGTCCATCACCT
>JACCDZ010969666.1_pt1 | contig 16163 bp, 16 predicted proteins | sample 7449551 | NCBI WGS metagenome assembly JACCDZ01 (sample SAMN15323452, study PRJNA562643) | freshwater metagenome | isolation source: river surface water | place: USA:Blue River Watershed | collected 2017-08-18 | reverse complement strand
TAGGTTCTGTGAACCAAAAAAACTACATGAACTGAAATTAGATTAATTTAGTTAAAAAATGATTTGAAAAATTGCAATCCTTGAGTTGAAATATAATTGTGAAAACAACAAAAGGATTGCGAAATGGATTATTACATAAATGATTATGTTTGGGAAAAGATTTATATGTTTTTAACGACTGTAAAAGGGATACATTGCAGAAGCAGCGAGTCACTACGGACGTTTATAGAAGGTGTTTACTACGTCTTACGAACGGGTTGTCAATGGCGCATGCTTCCCAAGTGTTATGGTGATTGGATAGCAGTTGATAAACGTTTTAAGCATTGGGCAGAACGGGGTATTTGGGAGGAATTAATGGAAAGTGTTAGCGATGTAGATATGCAAGATGCCATGATTGACTCGACTATTGTTAGAGCGCATGCTTGTGCTGCTGGCTATGAGAAGGATGGGAATGCGGCACAGGCGCTGGGTAAAAGCAAGGGCGGTTTTACAACACAAATTCACCACGCACTGGTTGACGCTTTAGGTTTACCTGTCAAATTTATCCTGACGGGAGGCCAGGTGCATGATAGCACACAGTCAAAGGATTTACTGAGAGATGTAAGCAATGCAAACGTACTTGCAGATAAAGCGTATTATTCAAAAGATTTGCATTCTTTCTTACTTGAAAGAGGCTGCAATATAGTCATTCCTCCTAAAAGTAATGCAAAAGAGCCCCACGAATATGATAAAGAAATTTACAAAGAGAGGCATCTTATTGAATGTTTTTTCTCAAAGCTTAAGCACTTTCGTAGAGTTTTTTCAAGATTTGATAAGACAATAATCAGTTTTAGTGGATTTTTAAATATTGCTGGGAGTTTGATATGGCTGCGGTAAAAAAATTGGTTCACAGAACCTAGTAATGGTGTACAGATCCTGATCTAGCACTGATGTGCGTAGATAAGAGTGTACTTCAGGGTTAAAATTTAAAATAAGGTAATGAGATAACAATGTTAAATTATGTGAGACATAATGTTGGGGAAGATCACTCTTAAAGACATAGCTACGCTTGTAATTATTCCCGCTAGAGCTGGCTCTAAAGGCATTTACAAGAAAAATCTAAAAATGCTAAATAACAAACCGCTAATCCAGCATACTATAGATTTTGCTAAAACGGTGCAAGAGGTCTCTGCCATAGTGGTTTCAACTGATGATAAGGAAATAGAACAGCTTTCATTGTCCCTAGGTGTGGATGTAGTACAAAGACCTAAAGATCTTTCAACCGATGTATCTATCGTAAAAGATGCAATTCAATATACCGTTAGAAAATTGGAAGAAGATGGCTACATAATTCATAATATTTTGTTGTTAGAACCTACTTCTCCTTTGAGAAAAGCGAGTGATATTATAGAAGTCATTAGTAAGTTGGAAAGTGGTGACGTAGACAGTGTTGCAACATTTTCCAAATCTTCAATAAGTCCAGGTAGACTATGGAAAATAGATGGTGGTAGATTATCTGTCTATTTAGATGGTTCTAATCCATGGTTGCCAAGGCAACAGCAGCCGGTAGCGTATGAACTCAATGGTTTAGTGTACGGTTTTAGTCGAGAGTCTCTCATGAAATATGAAAGTGAAAACTCTATTCTAGTAGGTAATATTGACTATGTGCTTATTAACAGGGATACGGTAGATATAGATAATGAGTTAGATTTTTTAATAGCAGAAAAGATAATTGAAAGTGGAGGAATAAGATGAGGAGCTTACAAGAATTACTCAGTTTAGATGGGAAAACAGCATTCATAAGTGGTGGAGCTGGTTACTTAGGGGAAGCTATATGTGAAGCTTTAGCGGAGCAAGGTGCTAATATTGTCATCGGATCACGCGATAAATTAAAGTGTGATAAATTTGCCGAGCGTTTGAAAATTGATTATGGCATTGATGCTACTGGTGTCGAGCTAAACATCTTAGACCTTGATAGTCTTAAAAAAGTAGCTAGCCTGATAGCTGATAAATTTGGTCGCTTGGATATTCTAATAAATAACGCCTGGTCAGGGAAAAAAAACAGTTTTGAATCAATAACATACGATGACTGGAGATACGATATTGATATGTGTTTAAATGCGATTTTTTATACAGTAAAGGAAATGATCGAGTTAATAAAGAAAACACAGGGGACTATCGTTAATATTGCTTCTATGTATGGGCATACGGCACCTGACTACAGAATATATCATGGTAATGAGTTTGCAAACCCACCAAGCTATGGTGCAGCAAAGGCTGGAGTTATTCAGTTAACCAAATATTTAGCTAGCTTTTTATCCCCTCACAACATAAGAGTAAATGCTATTAGTCCTGGAGCATTTCCTTTTCCTGAGACGCAAAAGGATATAGATTTTATAGATCAATTATCATCAAGGAATATGATGAATAGAATTGGTCAACCAGAAGAGCTAAAGGGAATAATTGCTTTATTATGCAGTGATGCATCGAGTTATATTACAGGTCAAAATATATGTGTTGATGGGGGTTGGACTGCATGGTAAATGAAGTACGACTTGGTATCATTGGTATTTCTGATGGAAATGGACATCCATATTCATTCAGTGCAATTATAAATGGGTATAACCAGGAGTATATGAAGAAATCAGGCTGGGACAGGATTTATAATTATCTAGAAACGAGGCATGAGTCTGATTTTTTAATCAATATAGCTAGAGTTACGCACATATGGACTCAAGATCACGACGAAAGCAAACGAATTGCTTTGGCAACACAAATTGAATGTGTCTGCCATGCTATTGAGGATATGATTGAGCATGTGGATGGTGTTATTATTGCTCGAGATGATTTCGAAACACATTATAAGTATGCTAAGCTTTTTTTGGATGCGGGCTTGTGTGTCTTTGTTGATAAGCCTTTATCAATATTAGAGAATGAGCTTCAATTTTTTAAGGAGTACATGCTAAGGGGACAGCTCATGTCATGTTCTGGCTTTAGGTATGCTAGGGAGTTAGATCCTATTAGAAGTGTGGTCCACTTAGAAGAAAAGAGTAAAACTCTTAAGTTAATAAGAGGTTCAGTCGTTGGTACGTGGGAAAAATATGGTGTCCATATGCTAGATGCCATATTTGGTATGGTTGATTTTAATGTAAGAAGTGTATGCGCCGTAAGGAGCAACATTATGCATGTGATTATAAATAATGGTGATTATAATATCGAGGTCGATGCGCTTTATAGCACAGCTCCGACATTTGATGTGTCGGTTTGGGGACAGAGCTTCAAAGAGCATGTTAGTATACATGATAACTTTATAGCATTTCGACGTACGTTGTATATGTTCATTAAGATGATTAAAACAAGAATATCATCGATAGATCCAGAACTAACACTTGGTATTATGAAAATCTTAATAGCAGCAAACCTGTCTGCAAAAGAACATAGAGAGGTGCTTTTACATGAAATCAGAGTTTAAGTTTAGTTTGTTAGATAATGTAATCGTGGTGTCAGGTGGAGCAGGTCTGCTTGGGAAAGCCTTTGTAAAATCTATCGTCGAGCACGAAGGTATTGCTGTCATTGCGGATAGTAATATTGAACATGCAATAAATGTATCTAAAGAGCTGTCATTGACTTTGAAAACCGATAAAATTTTCCCCATTCAAATGGATATAACTTCCAGGTCTTCACTTTCTCATGTGATTGAAAACATACACCAAAAATATGGTAAAATTGATGCGTTAGTAAATAATGCCTACCCTAGGAATAAAAACTATGGGAGGCATTTTTTTGACGTAACCTACGAAGATTTTGGTGAGAATACGGGTATGAATTTAGGGGGCTATTTTTTGACTTCACAACAGTTTGCTAAGTATTTCAAAGAACAGGGGTGGGGAAATATTGTCAATATCGCATCAATTTATGGTGTGATTGCACCAAGGTTTGAAATTTACGAAGGTACTAGTATGACAACGCCTGTAGAGTACGCCGCAATAAAGTCGGGAGTTATTCATTTAACTAGGTATATGGCTGCATATTTTAAGGGTTTAAATATTCGCGTGAATGCAATTAGCCCAGGAGGTATATATGATCAGCAACCTGAGAGTTGTGTTCCAGCCTATAAAAAGCACTGCTTGAATAAGGGGATGTTGGATGCACAAGATTTATGTGGAACTTTAATCTATTTGCTAAGTGATATGAGTAAATATGTTAATGGGCAGAATATTGTTGTGGATGACGGGTTTAATGTTTGATTGTAAGGGAGAATATAAGAGATGAGGAATATTCTTTCTTTTATTAGTAGGATATATACTTGCAGCACAAAAGCAATAGAAAAAAATGCTGATGCCGTAGTATCTGTTTGCGAATGTGAGCACTCGCCTTTATGGGCGAATACTTTGCCACCAGATGGGCGTATGGATCGTTTCATTTCTGATGAGATTAAAAATATCAGAGGACAAGATCTTCCAACCTATTACAGGTTAAACGGAGCAATTTATATTGCCAAAGTTGCGGAGTTATTGAAGCAACAAACTTTTATGCTACGAAATAAAATTTTTGCCTACAGAATGGATCAGGCTAGTAGTGTTGATGTTGATACAGCAATGGATCTTCTTTTTGCCAATTATTCATTGACATTCAACGAGAAGGCTTAAATTTCATGGGACAAAAGGTTGGCTCTAAGAGGAAGACATTTTTAGGTAATATTCTCTTTTACTGTTTAGTGTTAATACCAGTAAGTTGGGGATCGTTTTCAATTAATTATACTTATGTAATATGTTATTTGAGAGGGTCTTATAAAAGAATTTCAAATCCTATTTTGGCAATTTTCCCTCTATATCTATTCATTTGTTATTTTTTGAGTTTTTTTGGTGCTAGTGGAAATATGTCTGTCAGGCAGTTATTGAGTTTTCTGGTATACTTTTTAGGAATTGGGTTATTATATGTTTACTTTTCTGAAGAATCCATAGAAAGCCTGATAAAAGCAGTGATCTTCGTGTCAATATGTTATTGCTTATGGGTGGGTATCATACTGTTGGTGTACAATGCCTATTTTAATCTGAGTGATATTTACTCTTTAAAATCCTCGCTTCGCACTTACGTTTGGGCATGGCCACAGTCCTTTTTGCCACTAGTTGTATTTTCTTTTTTAGTGATATATGGTCGGCGGAGCAAGAGGATGGGGTGGTTGTCATACAGTGTTTTACTATTATTGCTCGTCATATTATATTTCTCAGCAACTCGTTCAGCATATATTAGTTTGTTGGTGGGGTTGTTAGGGTATATTGCGGGCGTTATCTTGAAAAGAGATCGTAATCGTTATAGAGAGATGTTTTTCGTACTGAGTGCTTCGGCATTGCTTGTCGCCATTCTTTCTGTATATAGTGAAACGCATATAGTTCACAATTTAGTTAATTTGTTTGAGCGTATATATAGTGCCATTAGTAATTTTGTTTTAGGGAAAGCTCCTGAGATTGGTTCGGATGCTCAAAGGATTGATGAATGGACAGTTGCTATTCAAACTCTTATCAACTATGCCAATATTTTAACAGGGACAGGATTTATTGGTGTATACAATTATATTAGTGCTCAAGGCAGTTTGGACAGTCAATATTTTGGACTTTTGTTCAAAGTGGGGATTTTAGGATTGCTTTTTTTTGTATATGGATTTATCAAATTGCTGAGATTCTGGTATTACCGTGATTTGGCTGTATTTGCAGGAATTCTGTCAATATTTGTGTATGGGGCTTTCAATGAGACTTTGCAATTACCTTATACGATGTTTTTAATCATGGCATTGTTAAGTCATTGTGATAGTCATAGTAAAGAGGGTGCATGTGTTGGAATTACGAAATAAAAATGGTTCCCTTATCGAAATGCATACTTTGTTAAAGTGCGTTCCTCTGTCAATTTTTGAGTCACGAAATCACGTTGAAACTTGCCTTGTTTTATCAGCTGAGAGGTATGCATTTGAAGATTCCAGAAAAAAGTTATATGTAAATCTTCTGATGACTTCTTCGTTGGTCGCGAGATACATTACGGCGATTTGGTTTTTAGTGTGCAAGGGCAGCCGTCATGATTTTTCTCTTCTAAAATTGCCTTGCAACATATATTCCTTGTGCGACTGGGATGTTTTTTTTGACAAAAAACTAACTGTTTGCAGCGACAATACAGCTCTCACCTCTTTTTTAAACAAGCCAAAATTCTTGAACCTCTTTTTAAAAGTTCTTGGACATCGGTGTTATAGATTGCTTGGATTTTTACTGCACAGGAAAGTAAAAAGAAGTGGATCTATAGTTAGATGCTATGTCGAAGTGACGGAGAGATTGTTTAGAGAACAGATGCGACACAGCTTGTGTGTATTTTTCCCCTTTCCTTTAAAGTGGACTCGGCAGTTTGCCTTTTATAAGTATTGCAGGGCGAAAGGATATGATGTAGCTGTCTCTGGTATTCCCTATTCATTCAAAGAGATGTGGGCAATATATGTAGGTGCTTTTCGAGATGATAAATTGTTAGGGTTTGAGTATTCGGCGTATAAAAAACATGGTCAAGAGTTGAGTCAGCTTGACATTGTGGCTTATTACACAGAGGATGATTATATTCCTGCTTCTTTTCTAGTGGCGGATGAGCTGAAAGAGAATGGTTGCCATGTTACTCATATGTCACATGGTGTTGGACAAAGGATTCCTTATGTCAGTGCTACAAGTTTTTATGTTTTAACTCAAGTTCAAAAGAAGTGTTACGAAACTTGGAGTCACCATAAAATATTAAATCTAGGCTTTCAGAAACTGAACTTAAGTTTAAGTAAGGCTGGCAACTATAAAGAGGTGAAGTTTATTTTTATCCACCAAAATTTTGAAGACAATAACATAGCTTATGAAGGCTCTTTGCAGAGGAAAATAATTGCCTCATTGGAGCGCTTATCTCAAAGTACTCAAACACAGGTTTACATAAAATGGCATCCTAATACGCAAATACATGTAGACACAAGGCTTGCTACATGTCTTGACTTTCCTTCTGATAGTAGCACGTTAAATGTTTGTTTGACACTGAACTCAACAACTTACTACACACGTGCGCAGTTTGATCTTTTTATTTTCATCGGTGATGACTTGTGCAACCCGTACGACATGATGGAGGATAATCTTTTGTTTTATCATGTAGAAAATTTAAACCAAATTATCTCTTTGTATAGTGATGTGAAAACAGCTGTTCTTGCGCTAGAAAGGCAGATTCAATTACTGTCTGTTGGAAGGTGATGTAATGAAACAAAATTTGAAGAAAATTTTAAAAATCTTGAGAATGTTCATATTAACAAATATTAAATACAAGTTTAAGTCAATTGGTAAGCAAGTTTATTTAGCAAAAGCCTTGTATATTCGACCAAACACAATTGAGTTGGCAGATGAGGTTTATATAGGTCCATATGCCTATTTATCCGTTCCATCGCTGAAAATAGGGAAGTATACTATGTTAGCTGCACATGTTGCTGTGGTTGGTGGAGATTACACTTATGATCGAGTTGGTAGAGCGCTCATATATTCAGGTAAGGAGTTCATCAGTAAAACAGAACAAAAACCTGTCGTTATTGGTGCAGATGTATGGGTGGGGCATGGGGTCATTATTATGCATGGTGTGACAATAGGAGATGGGGCTATAGTGGCTGCTGGTTCAGTTGTAACTAAAGACGTTAAGCCATTTACAATAGTTGCTGGAGTGCCTGCAAAGCATCTTAAAAATAGGTTTGCATCATATGCTGAGATTTGCGAACATAAGCGACTTTTAGGAATATGAGAAAATAATAATGAATAGACACTTCCAAATTTGCACAAACTGTGTCATGGATACAACAGATAGTAAAATTACCTTTGATGAGAAAGGGGTTTGTGATCATTGCAATACTTTTTATAGGGATATACAGCCGTATTGGCACACGGATGAAAGAGGAAAAAAGGAGTTACAAAAGATTGCTGATAAGATAAAGCAAGCAGGTAAAGGAAAAGACTTTGATTGCATTATTGGTATGAGTGGCGGCATAGATAGCTCATATTTAACCTGGTATGCTAAGGAGAAACTTGGTCTAAGACCACTAGTTTTTCATGTAGATGCAGGCTGGAACTCGCAGCAAGCTGTACATAATATTGAACGAATGGTTGATAATCTAGGGCTTGATTTATATACAGAAGTAATTGATTGGGAGGAAATGAAGGACTTGCAACTGGCATTTTTTAAATCTGGAGTGCCACATATTGACACCCCTCAAGATCATGCGTTTTTTGCAACGATGTATAAATTTGCGCATAAATACAAGGTGAAGCACATATTAACAGGGGGAAATTATTCCACAGAATGTATTCGTAATCCGTTGGAATGGATGTACTATCAATCTGATTCAAGGCAAATAAAAGATATTCATAGACAATTCGGCAGCCAGCCACTTAAGAAATTCCCTCTTACAAATATTTTATGGCACAAAGTGTACCTTCGATATATTGAAAAAATTAAACTAATTAGACCTTTGGATTTTATCCCTTATGTGAAGGAGGAGGCAACTCAATTTTTAGAGAGTAAGTTAGGTTATCAGCGTTATGCACAAAAGCACTTTGAGTCACGGTTTACAAAGTTTTATGAAGGCTATTGGCTGCCGGAGAAATTTGGTTATGATACGAGGAAAGTCCAATATTCAAGCCTTATTTTAACAGGGCAGATGACGCGAGAGGAGGCGTTGGAAAAGCTTAAAAAACCAGCATATGACTCTGCAATGATTAAACATGACTTTGAATACATTGCTAATAAACTAGATATTTCAGTTAATGAGCTTCACCAATACTTTGATATGCCAAATAAAACGTACAAGGACTACAAATCTCAACAGGGGGTCTATGATCTTGGTGCTAGGGTGATGAGGACGCTAAAGTTTGAAAAAGGTGGTAAACGGTGATCGGTATTATTGATTATGGCGTTGGAAATATTGAAGCCTTTGCAACTATATACAAGCAGTTAAATATGCCGTTTAAAATCATTAGGACAAAACATGATTTTGAATGTGTTAATAAACTTATTTTGCCTGGAGTGGGCGCATTTGATCATACTATGCAAAAACTCAACAACTCGGGATTGCGCGCAAGATTAGAGCATTTGGTCTTGGTAGAGAAAATGCCAATATTAGGGATTTGTGTTGGAATGCAGTTATTAGCACACTCAAGTCAAGAAGGTACGTTAGCTGGGTTAGGATGGATTAAAGGGAAAGTTAAGTCACTGATTGAAGTTGTTCAAGCAAAACATTTACCCTTACCTCATATGGGTTGGAATGAGTTAAAACTTAAGCAGGCACAGCATCCCTTGTTTCATAATTTTAATGGTCATCATAGGTTTTATTTTCTGCACTCTTATTATTTCGAATGTGAAAACCCTGAGAATGATATAGCCTCTGCATTTTATGGCGATAACTTTAGTGCTGTAATTCAAGCAGGGCATATTTTTGGGATGCAATGTCATCCTGAGAAGAGTCACCATAACGGTGTGCAGTTTTTGAAAAATTTTGGGGAGTTATAACATGGTATTGCCAAGAATTATTCCATGTTTATTAGTGCACAATAAGGGATTGGTAAAAACCGTTAGATTTAAAGAGCCAAAATATGTGGGTGATCCTTTAAATGCTGTAAAGATTTTTAATGAAAAAGAAGCCGATGAATTGATGGTGTTAGATATTGATGCTACGGTTCAAGGCAAAGAGCCCAGTTATAGGATGATTGAAAATTTAGCAGCTGAATGCAGAATGCCCTTGTGTTATGGTGGCGGTATTACAAATGCAGAACAGGCAAGCAGAATCTTTTCTTTAGGCGTTGAAAAAATTGCGATTAGCTCGGCATTAATTGCTAATCCAAATTTAATTGAGGATATTTCGAGCAAAGTCGGGGCGCAAAGCGTTGTAGCTGTGTTAGATATTAAAAAGAATATTTTTGGCAAATATTCAATCTATACACATAATGGAACTCGAAAAGTTGATTTAGACCTATTTGACATGGTTCAAAGGCTAAAGTCATCAGGTGTTGGTGAGATTGTTATTAACTCAATTGATCATGATGGCATGATGAAAGGATATGATTTTGATTTAGTTGAGAAAATTAAAGCAAATCTATCCGTGCCCTTGACCGTTTTAGGTGGAGCAGGCAGTCTTGATGATATTGCTAAGCTTGTAGTTAAATACCCTATCATAGGGGCAGCAGCAGGTAGCTTATTTGTGTTTAAAGGTAAATACAAAGCAGTTTTGATCAGTTATCCAAATCACAGTGAGAAACAAAGCTTGGTAAAACACCTAAGTTATGATGATTGATTGAATCAATCAGAAGTTTAATGGTAAATACACATGAAACAACTTTTACAATCCCTAAAAACAGGGGAAACCCTTCTTGAAGATGTGCCTTGCCCTATGAACGGCAAAGGCAGTTTGCTGATTGAAACGCGTAAAACCCTGGTTTCAGCTGGCACCGAGCGTATGTTAGTTGAATTTGGCAAAGCCAGTTTACTTGGCAAAATTAAGCAGCAGCCAGATAAAGTTAAAACGGTGTTAGATAAAATTAAAACCGACGGTTTAGCAACAACGCTTGAAGCAGTAAAGTCAAAGCTGGAACAACCTATTCCCTTAGGATATTGTAATGTTGGCACAGTTCTTGAGATTGGCGGTGGGGTAAGCGGTTTTGAGACCACGATGCGGGTAATATCCAATGGTAATCATGCGGAGATCGTGCGTGTACCCAAGAACCTTTGCGCCAAAGTGCCAGAAAATGTTTCTGATGATGAGGCAGTATTTACCGTTCTTGCAGCAATTGCCCTTCAAGGCGTGCGCTTGTCACAACCTACACTTGGCGAAAGTTATGCGGTGATCGGTTTAGGGTTGATTGGTCTTATCACGGTACAGCTTTTAGGTGCTAATGGATGTCGGGTGATTGCCGCTGATTTTGATAGCAAAAAATGTGAGTTTGCTAAAGCCTTTGGGGCGGAAGTGGTTGATTTAAGTCAAGGTGGCGATGTTATTGCAAGTGCTAAGCAATTCTCTCGTGGGAAAGGTATTGATGCCGTTATTATCACTGCCTCAACAAAAAGTAATGAGCCATTGCACCAAGCTGCAACCATGTGCCGCAAACGCGGGCGCATCGTTCTTGTGGGTGTGATTGGCAATGAGTTTTCACGTGCTGATTTTTATGAAAAGGAACTCACTTTTCAGGTTTCTTGTTCGTATGGTCCAGGGCGATATGACGAAACTTATGAACAACAAGGTCAAGATTACCCGATTGGTTTTGTCAGATGGACCGAACAGCGTAACTTTGAAGCGATTTTGGAGATGATGTCTACAGGGGCGCTTGATGTTAAGCCGCTGATTACACATTATTTCGATATTACCGAAGCCGTCAGTGCTTATCAGACGCTTGAGAAGGATAAAACTGCCTTGGGGATTATTTTAAATTATCCTTTAGATAATGTAACTTCGAGCAAGCTTAAAAAGGAAGTACTAATTCCCGAGCATCAGGCTGTGGCTTCAAACGGTAAAGTGAATGTAGGTTTCATTGGGGCAGGGAATTATGGTGCCAGAATGTTGGCACCAGCCTTTAACTCGGCAGGAGCCAAGCTTGTCAGTGTAGTTTCAAGTCAAGGCATCAGTGGTAAGCTCCTTGCTAAAAAACTTGGGTTTGCCAAGGCACTAACGGATGAAGCTGGGCTTTTGCAGGATGAGAGTATCCAAGTGGCTGTGATTGCTACACGCCATAACCTGCACTCCTCACAGGTGATTGAATCACTGAGGGCTGGTAAGCACGTTTTTGTTGAAAAGCCTTTGTGTCTTACTCAAGAAGAGCTTGGAAAGATTGAAGAAGCGTACAATAGTGTGAGTGTCGATTCAGAAGACAGAAGACAGAGGACAGATGACAGAAATCAACACCCAACATCCGATACCCAATACTCAATACCAAATACCCAACACCCAACACTACTTATGTTAGGCTTCAACCGCCGTTTTGCTCCCCAAGTCCAAACGATGAAAAAATTACTGGGTTCCGTCAGTACGCCTAAGTCTTTTATCATGACCATAAATGCAGGTGAAATTTCAGAAGAACACTGGACGCAGGATATGCAGGTTGGAGGTGGCAGGATTTTGGGCGAAGCTTGCCACTTCATTGATTTATTACGCTTTTTGGCTGGAAGTAAAATTAGCGCTTGGCAGGCGGTTTGTGTTGATAGTATCGGAGTTTGTGATGACAAAGCAATGATAACCTTGAGTTTTGAGGATGGTTCCATAGGTGCTATTCACTATCTTGCCAATGGACATAAGTCGGTTTCAAAGGAAAGGCTTGAAGTCTTTTGTGCTGGCAGAACACTGCATTTGGATAACTTCAGGAAACTACAAGGTTACGGTTGGTCTTTGTTTAAGAAGCAGAATTTACGCAAGCAGGATAAGGGGCAAAATGCTTGTGTTAAAGCTTTTGTGCGTGCTATTGAAACAGGTGGCGTTTCACCGATTCCATTTAACGAAATCCTAGAGGTTTCACGCGTAAGCATAGAAATTGCTGAATATTTGAGAAAATAGGGGCTTGGGAAAATAATTCGCCCAAGCGTGTCGGTGTGAGTGATCTGTGTCACACCCTCACTGACAACTCACACTTGTTGATGAGTGGGAGGATGGTCATAGCCAAAATAGGTTGGTATTGGGTATTGAAAAACGTTAGAATGAGTCTGCTGTGTCTGAAATAGTAATCTATACATCTCCCCAGGGAGAAATCGAGCTGAAAGTCAGTGTCGACAAAGATACACTCTGGCTTTCCCAGAAGCAGATGAGTGAGCTTTTTAACAAAAATGTGAGAACTGTTTCAGAGCATATAAAAAATATATTTATGGAAGATGAATTGGAAGAAAAATCAGTTATCCGGGAATTCAGGATAACTGCAAATGATTTGGATAAGTCATGAGTAAATTCATCCTATATTATCACACGCTAAAATACTTGAAATGTAAGCAGCTTTTCTTTCGCTTATGGTATAAGTTGTATCACCCTAAAATATCTCTAAGTACTGATGAAATAAAGATTAAAGAGGCTTGGGCAAATAATTCGCCCAAGCGTGTCGGTGTGAGTGATCAGTGTCACACCCTCACTAACAACTCACACTTGTTGATGGGCGGAAGTATGGTCACAACCCTTAAGTTTATACCCAAAAACAAGGTTTATTTTATTAATGAAAAGGCAAATTTTTTAAATCATGCCGCAAGTATTGCATCGAAGCACATTTGGAATGACCCATTACAAGAAAAACTATGGCTTTATAATTTGAATTACTTTGATGCACTGAATGCTTGTGATGCCATGCAACGTGAGTGGGCTTATTCGCTATTACAAAGATGGATAAAAGAAAATCCTTGCGATAAAAAAGGCAATGCCTGGGAACCATATCCTATTTCACTGCGAATTGTGAATATCATCAAATATGCGTTATCGGGGAATACTTTAGATGACGAAGTAAAAAACTCCCTTTATATTCAAGCACGTTTTTTAAATAAAACCTGTGAGTATCATCTTCTTGGGAATCATTTGTTTGAAAACTTCAAAGCCTTATGTTTTGCAGGGCTTTTCTTTGAAGGAATTGAGGCAAATCAATGGTTTAATAAGGGATTACAGGGGCTAAAAAAAGAAGTTAAAGAGCAAATACTAGAAGATGGCGGGCATTTTGAATTAAGTCCCATGTACCATTGTATTATTCTTGAGGGTTTATTGGCGTTAGAACAAGTTTTTACCGTTTATGCGCCCGATAATAAATTCCCTTGGAAAAAAGAGATAGAAAAAATGCTAGTATGGCTTTCCTATATGATGCGTAATGAAGATTCTATTTCATACTTTAATGATGCGGCTGATGGCATTGCGCATACGCCTTGCGAGATTTTTGCCCATGCAAAGCTGTTGGGGTATAGATTTGAAAGTCTCAGTGGTCAGTGTGGAAACAGTGTGGGGGTGAGTGATCGGTGTGTGCCAGAAGACAAAGGACAGAAGACAGAGGGCAGTACTCAACACCCAATACTCACACATCTAAAGGCAAGTGGTTACATTGTGGTAGAAAAGAAACGTATGAAAGCAATCCTTGATGTGGCGCGCATTGGACCTGATTATCTTCCAGGACATGCGCATGCTGATACGCTTTCTTTTGAACTCATGATTGACGGATTCCCTGTTTTTGTGAATTTAGGCACTTCTTGTTATGGCAACTCTGAAAGAAGAATATTTGAAAGATCAACAAAAGCGCATAATACGCTGGTTGTGGATGATGAGAATTCCTCTGAAGTATGGTCGGGTTTTCGCGTAGCAAGGCGAGCAAAACCGGAATTAATTTGTATTGACCAGAAAAGTGAAGGTTTAAGCATTGTTGCTGAGCATGACGGTTATAAAAGACTTACAAAGCCTATTGTACACAAAAGGGTTTGGCAGTTTGCTAAAAATAGGCTCACGGTCACAGATATTCTGGAGAATGAAGTTCAAGCTTGGGCAAATAATCCACCCAAGCGTGTCGATGTGAGTAATCGAAGTCACACTCACACTGACAACTCACACTTAGTAGTGGCTGGTCTAAATGTAGTCACTACCGGATTACATTCAGCAAAAGCCTATTTACATTTACACCCTGACTGTCAAATTGTCAGCCAACAAAATCGATGCGTACTGATTGCATTGCCAAATGGCAAAAGACTGGAGGTTGTGTTCAACGGCGCGTATGAAATACAAGGCAATCAATATGCGGTAAGCTTTGGGCAGCTTGCTGAAACCAAAAGCATATGCTATTTGTGCGAAACGAAAAGTACAACAGTGTCAATAAAGTGGTAGAAAGGATGAAACATATATTGTTTATCAGCGATAATTTTTTCCCTGAGTCTAACGCCTTGGCAAATAGACTCTATGGTCACGCAAGAATCTGGGTGAAAAATGGCTGTGCAGTCACCGTGTTGACTTGCGTTCCCAATTTTCCCAAGGGTAACGTATTTGAGGGTTATAAGAATAAGTGGCGTCAGGTTGAAAATATTGACGGCATTAAGGTCATTCGCATTAAAAGTTATCTTGCCGCAAACAAAGGTTCATTAAAGCGAATTTTGGACTATATGAGTTTTGCCGTACATGCTGCCATACAAGGTCTTTTTGTGAAAAAACCTGACATTGTGGTTGGAACTTCTCCGCAACCTTTTCCTGTTTTTTCTGCTTGGTTTGTAGCGCGTATGAAGCGCAAACCTTTTATATTTGAGTTAAGGGATCTTTGGCCTGAATCTATTATTGCCGTTGATGCGATGGGAAAGGCAAACGTTCTCCTTAGGTTTTTTGGCTGGGGTATCAAACGCATGTACCACGCGGCAGATGTGATCGTCTCAGTGACGGATAGTTTTAAGAAAATTCTCTCTGACGAGAATGGTATCAAGCCTGATAAAATCGTGGTTTGTAAAAATGGCGTGGCACCGAGTGAAGTATCCGTTAATATCGATCCTCAGGTTTTGCGTCAAAGATACCGATTGGAAGGTAAATACCTTGTGGGCTATGTGGGCACCATCGGTATGGCGCATAGTGTTGACACCATTTTGCAAGCAGCCAAGCAATCTACAGATGCAAAAATACATTTTGTTATTATGGGGCAGGGAGCAGATAGCCATAAGATTAAAGAAAAAAGTAACGCACTTGCGAATGTGACTTTCATTGACGGAGGGAATAGGCAGGATGCAGTGAATATCACCAATATGCTGGATGCTTGTATTGTGCATCTTAGAGATACGCCTTTATTTAGAACCGTGATCCCTTCCAAAATTTTCGAGGTAATGGCTTTGGGTAAGCCAATTTTAATGGGTGTGGCGGGAGAGGCTCGAGAAATTGTAATTGATCAAGCTCAGGCGGGGATTCCTTTTCAACCTCAAAATGCGGAAAACTTGAATAGAGCAATAGATAAAGTGAGGACTCTGAGTTTTGATGCAGAGAAAGTCCGCACATTTGTCAAGAGAGAATTTGACAGAGACAAAATAGCGCTTAGAATGCTGGCAGAAATTGGAAGAGCGTTGAGCGTTGAGCGTTGAGCGTTGAGCGTTGAGCGTTGAGCGTTGAGCGTTGAGCGTTGAGCGTTGAGTGTTGAGTGTTGAGTGTTATTATTCCCAATTCCCGATACCCAATACCCAATACC
>JACCDZ011182687.1_pt1 | contig 16165 bp, 10 predicted proteins | sample 7449551 | NCBI WGS metagenome assembly JACCDZ01 (sample SAMN15323452, study PRJNA562643) | freshwater metagenome | isolation source: river surface water | place: USA:Blue River Watershed | collected 2017-08-18 | reverse complement strand
TTTTGTCCATTTTGTATTGCCTTTCTCCTAATGTTTTAAGTGTATTTTGTTTTGCAGTTAAGAAAATCTGTTGTAAAAGTTCCATTTGTTCGTCTTCTGGCAAATTATTGAGTTTTGTCGATTGGTCCGTTTCTGCCTTTTTTTGTTCTGGTTGTTTGTGAACAATTGATTTTTTGACCTTTTCTATTCTTTGCTTAATGATATCTAAATTATCCTTTTCACGCTTCATGTATGTATCTAATTTGAAACCGATATGTTTATCGACTAATACCTCGCCCGTTTCCACAATTTCTTCGATTTCTTCTTCCTGTATTTCGGACAAATTGCTCACAGTCGAACTATCTGCAGTTGGTGGATTGGCTTTTGGCTCTGGTTTCTTTATTTGAACTGTTTCATCTTCATCCACAATCACATCTTCTACGTGAATTTTGTAAGGATCGTTTTCGTCAGGAACGTTTCCATTAGGAGCAGTAGCAGCTAATTCATCGTCCATTTCTAGCATAAGTTTATTTAAATCAGCGATTTTTGCATCAGTTAGCATACTGTCGGTCATAGATTCATGCTGAAAAAGTTCTTTGCTTACATTCATTGCATATCCTAAATTAGATTCTCTGTGGGTTTGTTGTAAATTTTGTTCTTTTGCGATTTCGCGGCACATATGTTCATATGCGGAATTTCTATGTTTTAGGATATCTTCATGTGCATTTATCATATCAGCAAAATCATGCTCGAAAACGCTTTGTTCAGTCGTTTTTTGCTGTTGTGGCTGTGGTTGCTGCTGTTGCTGCTGTGGTTGATGCTGCGTTGAATTAGCGATTTGTTCTATTTGGTGATATGTTTCTGGCGATTGAATTTTTACAATTTCAAGAAGTCTTGATGCCGAATTTTGCCATTTTGAAATTTCAGTATAGCAAAAATTGATTTCTTTAACTATTCGTTCGATAAATTCTGTTGCCATTTTCTGGAAAGATAGTATTGGGTGTATATTTCTTATATAACTTGATATTAACAGGTTTATAAGGCATTTCTGAATGTATAAAATATTTATTCTTAATTGAAATAAAGCATAGTTTAATTGGAGATAGTTTAATCGAAATTTGAATTTATAATAACTATTGATGGAATCGGATATTTATTTATCTTTAATTGATACTTTACTTAATGAGCCGAAAATTGAGCCGAAAATTGAGCCGAAAATTGAACAAAAAAACGAACCAAAAGTTAAAATCCAAATCAAAACCCCAAAATTTGTGAGACAACGCGACGAAAGACGTCTGGATGAGCAATATATCGATGAAACCACAGGCAACGAAGGGTTTTTAAATCTAAATAGAAAGATTTTGGATGATTTGCCAAAAGAAACTAAAATCGGTGTTTTACCTAGTGATGAAATCGATATAAGTTCACTTCCTGTTAAAGATGCACTTTTCTATTTGAAAGATACAGGAGATATAAGGGAATGTATAAAGTATCTTTCTCAGTTAGACTTACCCAGCTTATGTAAAATGCGTCATCCAGTAGCTTCCATTTTTTCCAAGTTACGCAAAATGGCAACAATATCAACAATAAAAGCATTGGTTGTCAAATGTCATAGAATAGGTAACTTACTAAAGTATTCGCCGTTTGCAAAATTTGTTTATCAATATGATTTAGTGAATATTTGTTGGGCTTCTTTGGCTTTTGGTGTTTTGGCAATGTGTAAAACCGAAGAAGATTTTTATAAATTTGCTACGAACGGGGTATCACTACAAAAAGAATTCAAAAAAACATATAATCATCTTAATGATAGAATTTGGCCGTTATATTGTGTCGACGGAATTGTAAATCCAAGATTAGGTGATAAGCGTTTTTCAAAAAGTTACTTAGACCCAAAATTATTTATCCAGCGTTCTTTTGACCTTCTCGCCTACGTTCATCGTTTCAGGCTGGTAAAGAAGAGGCGCCACCGGTTCTAAACGTGTTAAAAGTTGTTCTTCGAGCTCTGCGTTATCTTCTGCGTCTTCTACACAAATGAAAAGTTGGCATTTTGAATTATATTTTTCCCGCCAAACATTTAGTTGATCTTCATTTTTTTTGATTTCTTCGATGGAAAACTTAGTTTCGAGATCTTTCTGATAAAGGCCCGTAATCTCGTCCAGTTCTTGCCGCTCTTTCTCATCAACTCTTTCATATATTTTTTTACATTCCATCAATTGATATTGCAATTGATTATGCATAACAGCGGCGTTATTCTTAAATATCAAATTGAAGCAATACTTTTTCTCATCGAATCGAATGCCTAGAGATTGAATAATATCGTGTTGCTCTGGTGTTAGACTTTTATTAGATATGAGGTTTTTTTGTATGCTATTCAGAACTACGTTGACGTTTAAAGCAAGACTACTGATAAATTTAATCGCTTCCTCGTCTTTTTTGCATTCTTCCGGCACGAAACTTTTCTCACTTTCCATAGCAGTAAGGGTCAAATATTTCTTGACTTTTGCATTTTGGGGTTCATCATTTGGCGTATTTTTCATATCGAAAACTATCCCATCACTGTCGAGCTCATAAAAATCAGGATCGATATCATCGGGTTTGATACCAATAAAATCTGCTATCCATTCGATTATAATTGTATAACTACATGCGTAGCATTTTTCACGCAATGCGTCCAAAAGTTTCTGATGTCCGTCTAAATCCATGGAGGGCAAACTTACTAAACGGCTGATAAAATAGTAGAATATAAATAACATTCAATTGTAGTTTAAATTGAAAAACTTTACTTGAATCGAAAAACTTTTATTTTGCCATAGGTCTTTGAGGAGTAAAAATATAAGATGGACCAAAACTTGCACGCGACTTTAACAAAATTTCGTATCATCGCAAGTATCGAAGTTGGACAGAAAATAGATACAAAAAGCAATGAATTGACAATTCAGCATGTTGATTTTGTGACTCGTTTATATCGAACTTTCAACAGTGATAGCCGGGATTGCACTATTTCTTATTTGGAAGATCTCATTCTTAAATTTCAAGTTCCTTCTGACAATCTTATAAAACAAAATCTATTTCCACAAATACTTGATAGTATAGAAGCACTCCAGGGCTTTGTGCTGGGTATAGGGACTTTGGCAAAAACATATAAATCAGATAAAACTACTGTTCAGAAACTTAAAAGTATCATTAAGGACTACGTGCTACCAATTTATAAAAAGTTGATTTATCACATTTCTCCCGAACTTTTGACAGAAAAAATAAAAGAAGAGCTTTCTTTTAATGGCGATGTGATATTTTCTTATGGCTCGAAGACTCCAGAAAGTTCCAACAGCCCAGCCGATAGTCCTCATTCACAGCTCCAAATAAAGGCGTCAACGCCCGAAAAGATACCACATATGTTGCTGGAAAGTTAATGTTAAATTCGAAAAGTTAAATTCGAAAAGTTAAATTCGAAGAGTTAAATTCGAAAAGTGAAATTTAGATAACTATATAATCATGGCGGAACAAATCAATGAAGCGGCCGCGAGCGAAACCACGAAACGGACAGAAAAGTATATTTATTTTATTATGGACTTGGGTGATATTTTGATGCCGGATTTGAAATGTGCCGCGACAAAAGAAAAAGTCGATGTAACTTTACAAGAAGTAAAAAAACAGCAAGAAAAATATAAACATCTAATAGAAAAATTGCCAGTCATGGGATACCGCGACGTATCGGAAAATAAATTTGCTTATCTTCTAATGAAATTTCCAGAAAAAGTGGCGACACAAATTTGGTCAAATGTTCCGCATTGTGGTGAAAACGATGATTTGTTCATAAAATTGAACGTAAGCACTGAACATCCAAAAGCATTTTCTTACTTTGAACGAATGTATGAAATTTACGGAACATTCGAAAAAGACAAAATAAATTTGCCGAAATATCCATTGGTTAACTTCAAAACACTGAGTGAAAACTTTGATGGAGATATTGATTATCAATTATTTATGGCAGTTATGAAAAATGACCCTTTTGGAAATCAACTTATCGAAACACCCGAAGAAATGGACATTGTAGTCAGTGTTTTAAATATTGCGTGTATTCTTAATTTCGATCCAATGTGTCAAATGGCCTCTGCTTTTCTTGCTTTTACATTTGCACACTATACAGAAATTGTAAAAAACCAAGATAAATTGGCGCAATTATGTGCAGAAACACCGATGAACAAACAAGACTTCGACAAATTTGCAAGAAATTTCGATATGTTCCATGTAGAATTTGACCCGGCGCAAATTGTTCGTGAAGAAATGCAGGACGAAATAGAACAACAACTCATTTTCGAAGCGTATACATCGAAGCAAAAGGTATAAATCAAAGTATATTTTTTTATTGGACGTAATTAGCACTAAAAGGACTGATCTAAACGAACGATGCAAAAGTGAAAAATATTTATGATATAGAAAACTATCTGGAGATTAAATTTAAAGGAAGGTTTTATAACAGATAAATATACGTGTGCCACGCGAAAACCCAACAGAAAAGCACATAAGCATTTCGCAGGAGTAACATATAAACGCCACAAATGGAAGCAAAAAAGAAAGATTTAGTTATCAAGGAATTTCAAACATTACCTCCTGATTGTTTATATGTAGTTGGCGATGCTTTTCTGGAAGAAAAGGGTTTAGTTGACCATCACACCAGAAGTGCAAATGAATTTTATAAAAAAGGTGTCCGACATATCATTACACATGGTTTTAACATTAAAAGAGAAATGCAAAATTTGCGAACTACGACGGAGGAAGATAAGTCCATTGCGAGTATTAGTTGCAGTGTAAATTTTACTAATGTTACCATTTCAAAACCGCAAAGCATTAATACGACGACAAGTCACGAAAATCCTATTATGCCATGTGTTGCATTGGCGTATGGTCGTATCTACAGTGGGAAACTTTCCGTTAGTTTTACGGTTGAAGCGGTTGCTACTCTTGTGGGAACAGGGCAGACCATAAAACGCACCGAAACAGTCCAAGATTATGGAATCGCTAAATTGCCAATCCTCAAAGGTAGTGATTTGTGTCATACGACAGATATGCCAAAAGAAACACTTTATAATTTGGGTGAATCTATCGATGATCCAAATGGCTACTTGATTACGCGTTATGAGTATGGTATTGATTGCACTGAATCTATTGCATTCAACACATTGAAAATTTACAATACGATCAATTATAAAAATGCACTAGTTAGGGCTGATTTCTTATCAAAACCAGGTGATGGTCAGGAAAATTCAGACATGGTTATTCTGACTTATTACAACGATGGTCGTTTTACTATTCAAGTGAGTCGCAATAAACTTATGAAAGTCGAGATACCATTTTATACTTTGTTTCGGGCTCTTGGATGGACCACAGATAAGAAATTTTTCGATTGGATTGTTCAAGACTACAGCGACGATCTTAACAAAAACATTTTTAGCATTTTGGTTGATGCAATGAATGTTTCTTATGGCAAAGTCAATTATCGCGAAATTACTGATTCTGTTGGATGTCTTGAGGCTATTGTGGGTATGATTCCCGATGGTAAGTATCCTTATTTAGACCTTAAAAACAACAAAGATCATATGCATAATGCTATCGAAGATGTCAATAATACATTAGACAAATATTTCTTGCCGCATATTGGCCTGACGAGTGCAACACGCAATGACAAATTGCGATTTTTGGCACGGATGATTCGAAAAGTCCTTATGGTCCATTTGAAGTATGCCCCAGCAACCGATCGTGATAGTTTATCAATCAAGCGTATTCATGCTGCTGGTGAAAATCTCGCAAAGACATTTAAGCAAATTTGGAATCGTTGTGTTGCCATTACGGTCAAGAAACAAATTGGCCGTGTCTTCAAAGAATCTCCTTTTAGTCAAGTCAATCTCGCGCAGATTGTGCGAAATGGTGTTAATGTCGATAATTTCGAAAACACTATCATTCAAACTATTATGTCTGGAAATAAAGCCAATATCAATATTAATCGTGATACAATTGTCAATCGTCTAAAAGCGCAGCAAATTTACCGTCAGAATCCGCTCAAGGTTTTGGCGACTCTGCGCCAAATTAGCAGCACTAATTCGGAAAGCGCTAAACAATCAGAACGTGCCGCAGAAATGCGTCGAGTCCGATTTGATGCGACAGGGTTTATTTGTATGATTCATTCGCCAACAGAAGGTGAGCATGTGGGAATTAACAAACAAATGGCAATGTTCGCCAGTATTGCACCAGCATCATCTAGCAGCACATTAAAACAAATGCTTCAACAAGAGCCAATTCTTGTGATGGAGGAAGATATGAAAAATCCGGAAGAAATATACAGAGAACGCTATACTCCTGTTCATGTCAATGGGCATTTAATTGCATATACAAAAGAAGGCACGAAGCTTGTTAATAAGTATAAACAGCTAAGACGAAATCTTGAAATTGATGCCTACACGACAATTTATTGGGATAGAATTCAAGATGAGATACATTTCTTCGTTGATATTGGACGTATGATTCGTCCGTTAACGATTGTTTATAATAACAAGCGTGATCCCGAAGTGCGATTGAATAATCCAAAGTATGCATTTAGACCGAAAAAAGAGGACTATGCAACGCCAGAAGATTTCGAGAACTTTTATCAATATGTCGCGCTGACATTAGAAGATGTGCGTTTACTCCAAGCTGGTAAAAAGAAAGCTTTTGATTTATTGGTCGAGAAAAAAATCGAATATATTTCGCCAGAAGAACAAGAAAATTGTCTTATTGCGCCTAATTTACGCGTGTTGGAGGAAGCCAAACATAACGCAAAAATACCTTACACACATGTCGATATCGAACAAGCAATTTTAGGTATTACTGCTATGGCAACTCCTTTCGGGCAACACAATCAAGGTGCTAGAACTGTTTATGAAACAGCGCAACGTAAGCAGACTTGCGGAATTTACACTGATAACTATCCCAAGCGGTATGACAAAGACACTTTCGTTTCATACATTTCTGAAAATCCCCTAATTTTGACACGAGCCAATAAATACACGCCTCCCGACGGAAGCAATTGTGTTATGGCTATTGCATGTTATTCTGGCCAAAATCAAGAGGATTCGATTGTTATGTCGAAAGCATCCGAAGAAAGACAGCTTCACCGCGGTTCAAAATTCGATTTTATGCAATTTATTTTAGATACCAAAGAACGCATAGGTATCCCCGATGCACGTAAAACAGAGGGTCGTAAAGACGGCAATTATAGTAAACTTGTAAATGGCATTGTCCAACCAGGAACCATTTTAGAAAATGGCGATATTATGATCGCAAAATATATCGAACTTCCAAAGAGTTCGAGACAAAATGATCGCATTTACCTTGACAAATCTGAAAAATATTCAGAAACAGAACCAGCAATCGTTCAAAAAGTTCTGATTAGCGAACTAAGTGATGAACCATTTGTTAAAATTGGTATTCGCAAAATTAGAAATACTGTTGTTGGTGATAAGTTTTGTTTATTGCCAACAGCGCAAGTTTTGACACAAAATGGATGGAAACAAATCAGTAAAGTTGGGCAAGACGACATGGTTGCGACTCTTATGCCTTCCGGTTATATGTCATATGCAACTCAAAAGGTAGTTTCATTCGATTATTCTGGAAAACTTTATACACAAAAATCAGCGGATTTTATTACTCTCTGCACACCAGAACATAAAAATATGATTCGATTCAATAATGATTCGCAGTTTCAAATGGTTCAAATGCAAGAATGTTTTGGTCGTAAGTTCACTTTTCGAAGTGGTTGTTTGGGATTGACAGAAAAACGAAATAGTCAAAAAACAAAAGATAGGGACGAAAATGGCACGGAAGTTGTCCAACAAATAGATCACCAAACGGATTTGAATGTCCGAAAACTTGGCTTAACATTTGATGAAAATGCAAAAGCTTATCGTATTACAAGCACAAGCTTTAACTTCGATAAATCTCAGCAAGAATTATTGGAAATGGGGTATTGTTTGAGCCAAACTACAATCAATAACGAAAAACTTATTTCTATAACGCCGAATTTTTACGAACATCAGACGAACTCAAAATCAGAAAGATATATTCATTATAATGGCAAAGTTTGGTGCCTGGAAGTCCCTCTGACACATAATTTCTATTATCGAGAATCGCAAGAGAGCTTGCCAATTTGGACAGGAAATTCAACAAGAGCAGGCCAAAAAGGTATAGTCGCTTTAATGATGGATGAAGCAGATATGCCATCCACAGTTAATGGAATTCGCCCAGATATCATTTTTAATCCTCATGGTTTGCCGTCGCGTATGACAATGGCCACGCTTCTTGAAGTTTTGGTGGGTAAGGTTTGTGCCCTCAAAGGTATGTATTATGATGGCACCATTTTTCAGCCAGTAAATGAGAATGAATTTGCCGATCAGCTCGAACAATTGGGTTTTGACAGAGGTGGTTATGATTATCTTATTTCTGGTATTACTGGTGAATTTATTGACACGAAAATATTCTTCGGCCCGACATTTTATCAGCGGCTTCTCAAATTCGTGTTTGATGCCCATTATTCGGTCAGAAAAGCCCATATCGACCCCCTTACGAGACAACCCATGGATGGTCAGGCAAATAATGGAGGTTTACGTATAGGTGAAATGGAGCGAGATGTTTTAATTTCGCATGGAGCTGCATCCATTTTTACTGAGAAATATTATAAACATTCAGATGAATTCGTTGAATATCTTTGCCGTTGTGGTATGCCCGCAATTGCAAATAAACGAACGGGAGTTTATAAATGCAAATTCTGCCGTGATAATGCCGATATTGTTGCCATTAATACTTCATGGTCAGCGCATTTATTTATGCAGGAATTGTTGTCATGTGGTATCGGTATGAGACGTTATATTAAACCATATGAATTTCAGACATTTATTGACGAAGTTCCCGTTCATGAACGCTACAATGATGAGACTATTAAAAACATCATCAGTGCAAACAAGGATATGGTTGGTGGAGTAGATGCCCCACAAGATCAAGAGGATAACGCTGAATAAAATTACAACTCACTTTTAGTTTGGCATTTTAAAAACTTATTTTTTGCTGTTAAATTTAAGACTGTATCTTTTATATAAACTAAAGTCTTCTTTGCGATGGAAAATGATTTTGAAATACCAGCCATTGAATTTGAACATTATAGGAGTATATTAAATCTACTTGCTTATGATAAAAAACCAACAGAAACAAAGGAACAAATTCCCTTCTTTTTCGCATCTTTAGTATGTGGTAAATATCCGCATTTGGTTTTATCTTTCGGAATCAATTACTTATTCAAAGAATTCCCAGAAGAAATGATACGAGCAACGATTATCACAAAAAATACTGTCCTACTTTCGCTGGCAGAAAAATATTACAACACAAACAATTTACAGAACAAAATGAAAGACTCCATTGTTATAAAGGGTTGCATTTTCAGCGATGCTGCATTTTTGAAACAATATCATCACTGTTCTATAAAAATACCACTCAAAATTGAAACATATAAAAACACATACCAAGAAACACTGAATGTTGTAAAGGCTTTTATCGCGTATGAAAAGCAAAAAAAGATATCGGTAATATCCAAAGATGTTTTGGAAGAATCGCAAGAGACTTGGAATAGTATCAAACAAGGGTATGAAACTCTCATAAAATCAAACAATTACATGTGTTTCCTGCGTGACCAGGACTATATCGACGTTTTGCGCGATACTCCTGAAGCTGCACTACCGTTAACTTTGAACATTCACAACTACCATCCACTTTTTAACTTTCGGTTGCGAAAGATAGAATTTGCCGATCTTAGTTGGAACTTAAAAACGAAAGATCATGTTGAGGGTCATGTCGGCATAGTTTTAGATTTGTTGCTCTTGGATAACGATACATACTTAAAAAATTCAGAAAGATATAAAAACCTATTTTTAACAAAACGTGAAACTTATAACACAAACAACACATTTACTACAGAAATTTCGTGGATTAAAATGCGTCATATGTTACCATTAATCTATTTCCATAAAAATTTCAATGAGACTATACTTTGTGAAATCGTTCGGCAAAATCTCAAACAAGACTATGATCTATATTCACCAAACATTTGCCAATTGGCTTGTTATATGGTTTCTATTATGGAGCGTGATCCGTTCCGTGAAAAAGAAATTCCGCAACTTTTAACCAAGTCATTCAAATATTTCTCAGACGTATATAAGGAAAACAACGATGTAAATGACAATTACGACCGGACCGAAAGTGACGATGGTAAAGATGACGTCGATAACTCCGACCATGATAACTCCAACAATGATAACTCCGACGAGGTTGTCCCTCCCGAATTTAAAAATATCCAATTTGAAGAAACTAACATGACACCGACGGAGCCTAAAACTCAGACAGAGTCCAAAACTCAGACAGAGTCCAAAACTCAGACGGAGCCTACATTACAGGATTATGATCTATTAAATGTTATTTTCCCGAAAAGACCTGACCAAAAAAATAGCACAACAAACGTGGAAAGATCAAATTTTGATACCGATGACGATTATATAGAATCTTCTCTAACATCAAAATTGGGTTCCGAATATATCGAAATTTCATATGATAACCATTCTTGTTAAGTGGACTACAAATAAATTACAAGTAAAAGACAAACGCACGTTCGCTTGCATCTGAATTTTTATATGGTCGACGTTCCCAGAATCCTTCTTGAATTTCCTCATTGGTAGTATAACCGACATTTTTTTTCATAAATGACCATTTGCCGACTGTCGTATCATCGATTGAGTTTAACATTTTCCTAATCTTTTTTTCTTGTTTGCTGAAGATTTTATATTCATTTGTATGACTTCCCGAAATATTTTGAATGTCTCGGTAGCGGTCCCGCGTCAAAAGAATCGTCTTTTCACCCAGCAGTTCTGTCATTAAAATGGCCAAATAATCGTCTCTTGCCTTCGATTCTCCGCTACTCACCATAATATGGACAAATGGATTTTTGGCAAGTTTTCTCAATTTGGCTTCATTTTTTTCTTTTTCGGCTTCTTGAGATTCTTTGTTGTAATGTGTTTCATCTTTTACTATAAAATAGATGTGTTTGTTTGGTATTTTTTTGCGTAAAAGTTTGATGGATTTCTCGACATATTCTGTATGGTCGTAATGATTTTTGGGTTTGATATAATGAATGAAATTTGCTCCATCGACGACTACATTTGTAAATTCTTTAGCAAACGAAGGGAGCCGTTTGAAGTATGTGCCTTTGTCTTCATATTCATCGAAACTTATCGGTTGTTTTGCTAAAGGCACTTTTGGATCCATAGCGGCAATATCTTTCTTCTGTTTCTCTTCTGGAGTCATTGGAATTTCTTGTAATTCGAACTCTTTTTCTGACGAACCGCCTGTTTTTTGTGGTAGTTGGACATCTTCATTCTGATCACTTTTTGTCTTTCGTAATACAAAATAATCGTAAAGCCATATTAAAATGATAAAAATCAGAGCAACTAAACAATCTATCGGATCAGCTGCATCTAAAAAACTTAACATTGTTACTATATTAGAAGCAAAAAAATGATAAGAATGATTTTTAACTGTTATGAGATTTTATTTGGCAGCATTACCGCGATTACCAGCAATGCTGGCCAAATCTTTTATCAGTTCTTTGGCTTGTTTGCCATCCGATCCACGGAACATTTTCATAGTTGCCAATGCAATCAGCCCTCCCATAATAATAACTGCAAGAATGACCAAAACGGACATCCACCCGAATTCAGTCAAAAATTCGAAAGGATTGTCAACGGTAGATTCGGCCTTTGCTTTTAATTGTGCATCGATTTTCTGCACAGCTCCTATTTTATTGACAACGTCTTGACATGCTTGATCTAATATGTCGGCGGTCATTTTTTGGTCAAAATTGACGATATTATTGTCTCCATAAATTGCAATTCTTTGTGCAAGTTGAACTTGCGATACTAATTCAGTGATAGTTTTGTTGTCGATTATTGCTTCGACTTCATTTGTGATAGTAGTATTTACTTCTGATGAACTGTTCGCAAGAAGGCCGACAAGACCGACATTTTGTGCTGATGCCGCCGATTCAATTGCGGCTTTAACGTTTTGTTGCAGTTCCATTAGATTTTCTGCTCTATTCAAACAGCTGGCGTCCAATTGAAAAACCATAACTTGCCCTCCAGTAACTCTATTGCCACTACCGACAATTTCTAAACTCTGACTTAAAAGAGCACTTCGGCCACATTTCATCATAGATGTCGACATTGCTTTTGCTACCATTTTTGTTGTCACTGTTTGATTGATCGTTGACGAAGAATCAGAACTGAGACCTAGAATATCCATTAAACCCATTTCAGCAAATTTCAAATATGAAAATTAAACCAAAGATATATTAACCAAAATATTATACCACACAAATTTATATTTTTGCATTATGGATCTCAAAGAAAAGCTGATCGATTTGACATTGGAAAGTCCTTTAGATTTTGCTGACATGACTAAATTTTGCAAAACTATCAAATTGACCGACAATGACTTTGAAATTGAAACGAAAAACGAGTCAGATGAAGTGCCGTTGAAGAGCCAATCACCGTTGAAGAGCCAATCACAGACAAATCCATTCAATGATCTTTTGACTATTTATTTGCCGAACATTGCTGGAGTCGTTGCAGAAAAGCTACGAATTAACACTAACTTTAATGCCGACTTTCTTTTGGCATGTTTTTTATATGAAAACTATATAAAAAAATCATTCGTTAAGGACCAAAAACTTATGCTTTTTCATGCCGGAATCGCGACAAGAACAATCTGTAATACTTTAGTTTTGCTTCATAAATCTCTTTCGGATTTTGGTTTTTTCGGGTGCGATAAACAAAAAGGCGATCCCAGTATTTTCTTAAATGGTCCGAAAGGATCAATAAATGTGTTTGAATTTGAAACCACGAAAGTTATCGAAAAGCAAATCATCGAAAAAATAGGGACTAGACCTTTTGGTGTATATCTGTTCGATATAAAACATACTTCGTTTTTAGAAACTATTAGTTCCCTACGTTTGATGTTCGTTTGTCTCAATAGAAAAGGCACAGCAATCATTCGAATGCCAAATTTTACAACTATATCTTCGATTCAGAAACGCCAATATAACTATCTTTTCCAACTTCTTAATTGCCTTTTTGATAATGTAGAATTGCTAATTTGTCCATGGGCCGAAAAATTCTATTTGATTTGTTCTAAATTTGTCAAATTTAATGATCAACACACGAAGCATTTCGACACACTTTTCAGTAAAACACTGGAAGATGCTGACTTTTATCCCAAAATTTCGACAGAAACTCCTCTCTATGATTGGTTTCCCGATATAGAAAAGGCAACAAAACTGCCTTTTACTTTGACAAAAACTTTGGAGTTGCAAATTTTAGAATTGTTCGATGTTTAAAAAAAAGCCATTCGGAGGATATGTTTTCATTGCAAACATGCTAAGTATTTTGCAATATATAACCCAAAAACAAGTTAATATCATCAGCAATAATGGTCATCCAGATATGACTAAGCATTTCATACAACCGGATCGATATGGCAGACAACCATGCACGATTTTCATCGTCTACGGAATTTGCTTAGGATCCCGTTCATTGTTTAAAATGCAATTTCATGGTTGACCTACATAGTATTATTTTTTGCAATTTAGTATGTTTTTTAACGACCAACTTTAACGACCAATCGTATGTTTTTGTATTTTTATCCAATCGAGATATTTATGGTAAAACGCTTGAATTTTTGTTTCTATTGCGTATGAATGTCTAAGTTAAACATCTCGATTCTATTAATTCAAATAACAACACACATATGAAATATAAAATTCCTTTAAATTTTCCGATGCATAAGTTGTATCTTACCCCCAAAACAAAAATTGAAATTTACTTTGGAAGTTATATAATTTCGACAGATTTTGATGTCTGCCAAGCCAAAGCTCGCCGGAAAGCCAAAAGCAGCTGCCCCCGCAGCAGAAACTATTCAGCCAGCAGCGCTCGCGCCTACGGAAAAACCGGCAGGCAAGGGTAAAGCAAAAGCTGACCCAAAGAAAATTCCCACAGAAGAAACAAAGGAAACCGCGAAACCAAAGGCCAGAGGCAAGGGTAAAGCAAAAGCCGATGCAGCTCCCGATACTAGAACCGAAGAAGAAAAGAAGAAAGAAGCAGAGGCAAAGGCAGAAAAGAAGAAGGAGTTTATTGAAAAGGTAAATAAGGCAATTCATGAATTGGGAGAAAGAGGAATCATTAATCCTAAATTTATTGCGTTTGCTGGACGTGACGAACATGCAAAATACGCGAAGATTTTCACTGGTATGTTGAGAACAATTTTGTTGCATTTCCATGCCGAAAGTTATACTGGCGATGATGATTATACTGCATATCCTCCGTCCGAATATAATTTGTCTTTAAACAAGCCAGCAGCGCCTAAAACAAAACCAACAACTACTCAAGCTGCCCCAGAACCAGCCAACAAAATTTCGAGGAAACCAAAAGTCATTTCTCTCGACGAAAGTGATACAGAACCAGCAGAACAACCAACTGCAACTACCGCAACGCCCGCGTCGAGTTCCATCACGGAAGTGCAAAAAGATACCGACACAAAAACATCAGCAACCACTGAAGATAAAAGAAAAAATTTGCCAACCGCGAACAATGCGTCATGCAAAGGAGTCTTGGGCTATATCATTCATATGTTCTTGCAAAATGCATTAGCAGACATTAATTTTACAGATATGGTAGCAGTCAAATCGAACGAATTCGGTCCAGTTAAAACTGTTACGGAAAATGACGAACATTCCTTCATTCGATCTGTCTTTTATAACATCCCTGCCAACAAAAAACCACGGGTGATGCTTTTGCAATCGGCTGTTGCCGCTGTTCAGAATTTCGATAGCTGTATTAGAAATATCAATTTTACAATGGGCGATTATGCAGAAATTAGCACTATGATTACTGATGCAGAAACTAAACATCCGCAATATTATCGCAAACGAGTCGCAGATTATTTGCACAATTATCTGAAACTGCTGGCATTCCAGGTTTCCAACCAACTTTGGACCTATTCTTCCGCAACAGTTACCGGAGAACATATTATTGCTGCTATGCTAAATTTGGATGGTCTCGGTGGATCAGTTGGCGTTCTTCTGGAACAAGAAGTTTTGAAAGATAACGAGCATTTTAGATATTTCCCTATGTTTAAGAACATTTGCCGCGATGCTGCCGATTACAGTAATGCTTGTTGGCCACGTGCAGTTAAGCCAGCAGAAGATACCGCTAACACCGATAAAAAAACAGAAGATACTGCAGATAAAACTACCAAAAAAGGCAAGACCCAAACACAACCTGCGCCAGCCCCAGCCGCTGAAGACGATGCTGACGACGGTGATGATGCAGCCGAAGGTGATGATGACGCGGCTGAAGGTGATGATGCCGACGATGCAGCTGAAGGCGATGACGAACCAGTAGTTGAGCAAACTAAACCTAAGGCACAAATTCGTAAGAAACATTAATGCAGAATAGTTTGTGGATAACTTTCCAAATTATCATTTAAACTTTTTTTGGCAAAATAGTTTAAATAGTTTTTGTATTTATGCTATTTTTTAGTTTTATATAATATAATCAACCCACATATAATCAAATGCCCCCTAAAGCAAAACCAAAGTCATCTAAAAAAGCGCCTGCTAAAAAAGCGCCCGCCAAAAAAGCGCCTGCTAAAAAAGCTTCAGCATCAAAATCACAAAACGTATCTAAATCCGCAGAAGATTCGATTTTGAATGCGGTGCCAGCGTTAGCACCTGTCATACCATCATTGCCATCTGCTCCTCCTCAACCTGCTACACAGCAACCTGAGACTCTTCAACCAGCAAGCCCCGAAAGCTCCGATGCAGAAATTTCCGATGGAGAAACTGTAGAATCTAAAGAGCCAAAAGTCGAGGGCGGTGCCGAAGTTCATATTGAAAGTAAATCGAAATACTTGAAAATGTGCGTTTGTTCGACACCAAGAGTAGAAGGTCTTGTGGTAAGTGTTTCATTTAATGCAAAAGGAGCAAGTTGTGATATGTTGGCAGCCATGCGTTCACTCGCTCAATGTTTCCCTAAAGGCGCCGACGAAGCTGCCGTTTGTTATG
>JACCDZ010645343.1_pt1 | contig 16165 bp, 13 predicted proteins | sample 7449551 | NCBI WGS metagenome assembly JACCDZ01 (sample SAMN15323452, study PRJNA562643) | freshwater metagenome | isolation source: river surface water | place: USA:Blue River Watershed | collected 2017-08-18 | reverse complement strand
AGATTCTTCTGATTCTTTATCAGATTCTTCATCAGATTCTTTATCAGATTCTTCTGATTCTTTATCAGATTCTTTATCAGATTCTTTATCAGATTCTTCTACGACTGTTTCAGTAGTTTTCTCTTCAGTCGTTTCACTATCAGTTTCTTCTGTTGCGTTTGTGTTAACTCCTTTTTCAGTAGTTTTTTCTTCAGTAGTGTTTGAATCTTCTTTTCCAGTTTCATTAGTTTCAGTAGTTCCTTCTCCTTCTGTTTCTGTACTTTTTTCTTTGGATGCTTCTTCTGGTTTTTCAGATGTATTCTGTTCCTTATCATTTTCTGTAGTTTCAGTTTCTAAAGCTTTATCTGCAACTTCCTTTACTTTATCAAAAGTTTCTTCGGTTTGTTTTTCTACTGTATCTTTAGTTGCTGATTTTACAACTGTGGTGGTTTTTTTAGCCATAATATTATGAATTTAATTGTTCTTTTTGTTTGATTAATTCTTCTAATTTTGGTATTAATTTAAGGTATAAATCATTTTTGTGTCCTTTAAAAATAGCACGTTCATTAATTAATTTCTTTTCAATTTTGATAAATATTCCATCAGTTGTATTATCATATATTCTACCTGTTGGTGTTAAAATATAATTACCATCTGTTTTATATTTATTCCATTTAATCTCATCAACTAATGTTGCAGGTTTACCATTTTCAACTACTATCGAATCAACTTTTCTTTCCGGAGAAATTCCACAAGTAATTATACTATTAGGATATAGTCCAGAAAAGTCAATACCTATCATTGAGTTAACAATCTTTTTTGTTGGATTTTTAACGTAACCACCTAAATATTCTCGTTTAACTGGTTTATTAAATTCTTCTTCCAAAAAGAAAAGATTTTCTTCTCTCAAATTATTATATACCAATGCTTCAGATATTGAATTTTGAGAAATTTTCGAATAAAATATTTTGTTATAATATGCTTCGAAAAAATCAACAGAATATAAATTTGTGGCTCTATGAATTAACATTACTAATATTGTATCAATTAAAGCATAAGCAATAAATTTTAAATATTCTTCTTGATATAATTTTCTCAAATTACCTTCATACATTACTTTTTTAAGGTTCAATACATGTTCGGCACAATTATTTAATGAATATGATTCCAAATTATTATAAATTAATGAATCTTTAAACATTAACATATAATCGCCAATAATTCTATGAGTTGGTATTTCTAAATTTATTGTTTCCGCATTGGAAACTTCAAAACGTTTTTTTGAAATTTTATTTATTGGTGATGCTTTTGAAATTGGTATTCCCAATAATTTACATCTATTCATTATATATAACCAGTCATATCCTAAAAAATTCCAACCAATTATTGATTGAAAATATTTATTAACACAATCTAAAAAAGCATTAAGCATTTCAAATTCTGTTTCAAAAACTTTTATTTGAAAATCATATTTATATTTGTTTTTATATGCATCACCTAATGCTTGGTTAATATAATCTTTTATTTGAATATTTTCAAAATCCGTAAAATTTGGTTGTTCCGGATTTTTTAATACGAAAATTAATGAATTTAAATTGAAATCTGTTATTGAAATCGATAAAATTCTATTTTCCGTTTTATATTGGTCTGAATAACCAAATTCATCGGTTATATCAGTTTCAATATCGACTGAAAATGGTAACGGTATATTTAATGATGATATTTTTTCATATATTTCAGGAAATTCTTCTTTTACTTCATAATTTATAAATTCATTTAAATTATGCTTTGAAAAATATCTATCAGGTTCTCTTTTTATTAATGAGTTCCTTTTAAATGAACGAAGATTTTTTACAATATTTATATTATCTTTTTCAAATTCTTCGGCTGAAACATATTTATAATAACCATATTTTAATGGTATATTAATAATATCAATTTTGTTATTTTCGTTAACATACGATACTGATACATTATCTTTATTTTGAACAATATCTATTAACATTTGTTATAATGTGTTATGATTAAGTTTTGATAAATTATTTTGTTTCGTTTTTTCTACGATTTGCTTGCTCTTGCATTAATTTTTGATATGAAGCATCATCATGTTTATGACCCTTTAAATCTTCAAATAATGGTTTAGGTTCAGATTCTTTACCAACATTTACATCTTTTTTTGATTGTTCTTTTTCCTGTTGTTTTTGTGCGTTATTTTCCATTTTTTAAATGTTTTAATTAATATTCTAATTCAAGTGTACCAGTTAAATTAATATCGGAACTACAATAAACTTCCCATTTATCAGTAGTTTTCAAATAAAAAATATCTAATTGATACGGTATTAATACGGGAGTATTTGTATTAATATTTATATTATTTGTTATCCACAATTTTGCATTAATATAAGGTGGTAAGTTAATATCCCCTATATCTGTTAACAAAAATTCCGTTAATTTTGTTTCACCTATAGATATTGTAAAATTATCTTGTTGAATTTGTTTCGTAAAATTTTTGTATATTTTATTGTTGAAAACCTTGAAAATTTGTTCTCTGTGTTTGTAAAATCTATCATTTAATGTTTGCGTATTATTAAAAATATTTAGATTTTCTTGTGTATTTGTACTTGTTAAAAATGGAATTAAATTATTATCAGTATTCCACAAATAAACTAATCCATCTTTAGTAACTTTTTGTCCTGCTGATTTTAGAGTATTTGGTAAATTATTTAAATCAATATTTGTACGTAAATTATAAATACCAGAATAATATTTCCATGTTGTACCATCATAATAAAAAGCAACATTTAATGGAAATACATATATAATTTTACCAAGTGAAATATAATTATTTAATTCCGTTAAAATATTTTGATATAAGTCAACATATATTCCAAACGTATTAGTAATTATATTATCTGCAAATAATAATTCGGCATTATTAATATCAGTTTTAAATGTATAAAATTTTTTAATATCAGATACGAAAAAAATTAATCCCAAATATCTGTGAAATAATGGTAATTCTTCATCTAAATTTGTTAGTGAAGATATTTTTGTTTTTTTATCTAATGGTAAATCATTTGAAAGATAAAATGATTCAAATCTATTCGTAAAATTATTCATATTAAAATGCTATTAATACTTGTGTATTTGATGAATATTTCCCAAAATTTATTAATGCGAAATAATAAAAGCCATCATTAAATTGTACTTTATTTTCAATATTATTTGTATAATAAATTTTTTCTGATATACTTATAACCAATGTAGAAATAATTTTATTATCATTCTTAAAAATTAAGGAACAAGTTTTATTCAATAAACTTTCGTGAATTAATAATAATGTATTATTTAATGTATCAGTAATTGTTGTTGCTTGAGTATTTAAATTTATCAAATTACTATTCGTAAAATCAGATTTTAATGTTACTTCATTAGCCATTAAATATTGTGCTAACGATGTGCTATTAATATTTGTTTTATAATAAATACTTTTAGTAATATTAAATAAATCAATTATTTGATTCAAATCAAAAAAATACTCAAAAGAATATGTTGTAGCAAAATTTGAATCAACATATGGTTGTCCATTACTATCATTTCGCCAAGTAACGGGAGAAAAAATTTGTGTTAATTTTATATGTTTAATATTACTCCAAATAAAATTAAATGTTATTTCACCATTATTATCAGTATCATCAAAATTTATTTGTGTATTATCATTGTAAACAACAATTAATTTATAATTTACTGTTGGTGTTCTGTCATTATTATTTACTTGATATTGTAAATAACCATTAATATTGCCACCTATGACATTATTTTTTAATCCGGTATTGTAAAATTTAAAAGATACTAATTCAGGATTTTTATATACTGGATTTACATTGGCAAATAATAACTTATCCAAAACTTGTTTAATATTATTATTTGCTAAACTTGTTACCCAAGGAAATTTTGTTGAATTTTGTTTAGTTATTGCTAAATTGGTATCATATTTATCACCTAAATCAACATAATTTTTATTTGCGATTTCATTATCCGTAACAGGATTATCGACGAAAGAATTAATGATTTTATTCTTTCGCATATCAATACCTTGTCTAAATTTTTTGAAAAACATATTAATTAATTATTTGGTAATACATATGATTCTTTTATTCTTTCGAGAATAGATTTTGTTGTAGACATTTCAGGACCTGTGTAACCCCAAGAAGTATCTGGATAACCATCTTTAAATGAACCTTCTCCAGAACTTTTATATGTTGAAATATTTGGATTGTTACAAATAATTTTTATTTTATCTTGTTCCATTTATTTGATATTTAAAATTCCAGTAAAATTATATGGTTGATTATTTTCCCAAAAAGTTAATTCATATGCTTTACCATTATTGTTTGGTAAATCATATCTTCTTTTAATATTTGCATCTATTATTTCACCATTAACAATTTTGATTAAACCATCAGAATCCATTACCGGAATACTATTATTATATTCAAAAGTTCCTTCAACAACTTGAAAAAATGGATTTGTTATATTTGTATATATAATAATCGAACTTTGATTATTAATCATTAATCTTGCCGTTTGAATATCTCCAACAATAATTTTCCATAAAATTAAATTATCTGCTGGATTTGAATTTACTGGAACATTATTAATAGCTTGAAATAATCTATTATTATCATAAACAATATCTCCTTGAACATATTCTTTATTTGATTGATATTGTTCTATTGTAACTTTTTGTGTAAATTTTTTCCAATGTGATAATAAAGAACCATTACCATCTATCAAATAATAATAGCATTCAGCACTTTTTACCCACACTAATTTATGTGGATAATTGTAATTAATATTAAGCGCTATTAAATCGTTAATATTATTTACTTGAGAATCAGATACTAATGGTCCTTTAAATTTTAAATCTAATTGAACATATTGTGGTTGAATATCCATTTGTATTAATTAAAAAGGTATTTTTGATTGTGTATATAGATATTTTTTAATATCGCCATTTGTCATATTTAATGACCAATAAGTCATTTCCCAAAGTCCTTTGAAATCTTGATTATTATAAATTATTTTCCATTCATTAGCAAAACTATCAACATATTGTGAATGAAAATTCTCATCTGTTAATTTTTGTAATTTTGATTCAAATATTTCAAAAAGATATGATAATGAAACATTTTCCTTATTTACTAATTCACTGGTAATTGCATTTACTCTATCAATATCGATAATTGTTTTATCAGATAATCCAAAATAAACATCATTAAATTTACTAAATAATTCAGCCATTAAATCATCAAATGATTTATTCCAAGGATAATCAATAGCAAAATATTCATCAGCTTCTTCTGAATCAAGTTCGTATAATTTATTTACAATTGCTTCACCAGCACCGTAAACATTAGCAATATTCATCATTACTGAATGAAATCTATCTTTTTGAATTGATTTTTCTTGCTTAATATTATATTCGTCAATTACTGCATAAATATCTTCCCAATTAGATTCATCTTCAATATCTGTTTCCATTTCGAAATAAGATTTGAAATTTTCATCTCCTTTTGGTTTTACTACATTATAATTAAAATATGATATAATTTCTGAAATATCATCATAATCAAAACTAAATTTATTATATGAATATTCGAAAGTACCATTATTATTAATTAAAATAAATAAATAATTTCCAAATACAATATAAATAATATTTCCATCAACAAAATAATCATCAACGACTTTTTCATTAGTTGATTTAATTGAATCTTCATCAAGAATATCAATTACTTGAGAAAAAACACTGTTATTATTAGGATTTTCATCTTCATTTTCATCTTCTAAACTTTCAGTTTGATAAGTAACAATATCAGAATATAATTCTTGGAATAAAACATCCATAACTTCTTCACTATTCAAAAATTTACGTATCATTAAACTTTCGGCTGCTGAATAATCAAAAAGTTCATCAAAAGATTTATCAGATAAATTACTAATTAAATTAATAATTACATCTGTTTTTACATTGGCAAAAATTTCAGGATTAATTAATATTTGTTCAACTTCTTTAACAAAATCTACTGATTCATTTAAAGAAATTTTACCATTAAGTATTCTTTTTTCCAATTCTTTAAAATATTGAATAAAATTGGATATTTTAATATTTTCCATATTATTTTGAGTCTTTATATTGTTGTCTTAATGATTGATGAATTTTTTGGAAAACTGTTTTTTTATCTGATGATTTTTTACAAACTTCAATAATAGCATTTCTTTCTTCAGTTGTATAATCTAATTGATAAAGAATATATGTCCATTTATTAAATACGGTTCTAATAAATGATTTAATATCACCATTAATATGATAAATATATAATTCTTTCATTACTTTTGATTTAACGCTTTTTCTATTGTAAAGACGAATAAAATTGTCCCACAAATTAGTGAATTTAATATCCATAATATTTTTATTTTTTATATATATGATTTATTTTTTTAAATTAAACTAGAAAAAGAACTCAGATTTTTTCTGAGTTCTTTATTTTAAATTTATTTATCAATATTATAGAATATCAATAATTTTTTTCAAATCTGCAGTTTGGCTAAATTGTGGTGTTTGTGTTGATAATACATCAGAAAAATTATCATCAACTAAATCGCCACCAAATACTGGTTCAACTGGAGTATTTAAAATTTGTTCAATAGTTTTAGTTGCTTTACGACCTCTTTTCTTAGGTGCAGGAACCATTTGTTGTGGTGTTTGCATTACTACTTGAGCTGGTAATTGCTGTTGTAAAACTTGTTGAGCAGCAAGTTGAACATTACTTTGTCCATTTGCAATATCTTCAATTACTTGTTGTGCAATTTGTTGTTTTTGTTGCGCTGGTAGTTGAAGTTTAGCAAGTGCGGCAGCAAGTGAATCTGTAATAGTTTGACCCATTGCAAGATTTGCTTCAATTTCCGCATTTACGGTTGCAAGTGCTTTAGCTTTAGATTTAATTGCTGAAGCTGATAAATTTTGATAAACACCGATACGAGCTTTTAATTGTTCAATTTTTTCTTTGTTTTTATTAATAGCGAATCTGATGTTTGCTCTTTCTTTAGCAGTAGCAGCATCTTGTAATTTTTGAACAAGAATTCTATTTCTCATTCTAATAGTGTTGATTTCTCTTTGGTGAAGGTCAACACGAGCATTTTTCAATGGAGCAGAACCTGCTGTTGTTCTTCTATTAAATTCTCTTTGAGCAGCAGCAATTTGTGCTGGACTAGCTTGAGGAGAAAGTCCAAGTTGTCTAGCGTAAGCACCAACTTCACCAAGTTGAGCACCTAAAATACCAGCAGTACCTTTAAGTTTTTTATCCTTATTATTAACCGCAGCCATTTTTGCTTTAGCTTTTCTAATAAGTTCAGCTTTAACTTTACTTGGAGATTTAGTTTTAGCAACAATTTTTTCATTAACTTTTGCTCTAACTTTTGCTTTTTTAGCTTCAACAGGTCTAATAGCAGAATCACCATACATGATTACGTAATAGCCAGCTCCTGGAATTTTATATTCTTTTTTAACAGCAGAATCAAAATTCAACATTACTGATTTACCTGATGTGATGTTTCCTTCATCTGTTCCAGCATCTTCTGAATCTGGAAGTGCTAACATTACAACAATATTATTTTTGTTTGTAAATGTTGCTTGATCTTCTGGAGATAAATTCTCCATAAATGATTGTACATCTTCTCTTGCTTTTCCATTAAATTCTTGGAAATTTTTATAAGCAAAAACTTGCATATTACTTTGTTTTTGAAGGGCTTTTTTACCTTTATTTGCAAAAACTGTTGAATATGCGAAAGCAGCAAATTTACCCAAAATATCTTCTCTTTCAGCAAGTAGATTCAATAGTGGTGCTTTCATACCGTGTCCTCTTAGGACCGCTTTAGGATTTTCTTTCAAATCACTAACAATTTGTAAAACGAATTCTTTACGTGTCATTGTAATTAAATTTAATTATTTATTTAAAAAGCTTTGAAATACCTTTTCCCTCAAAATTAATTGAAGTCGTTCAACCATTACTATATTATTTTGTGCACTAAAATAATTTTGTAATTTAATTGAACCGTACGGATTTCTATTTGTTATCAGTTATTTATTTTTTGTTTATTTTCAAAAAAATTTGTTATAAAATTATAAAATTATTGTAAACTATTTTCTACTGAAAGGACTATTGTATGCCATCATAATAGCAATTAATTTGTCAAGTTTATTTCCGAGATTATCAAGATTATCACTACTATTAATAACACCATCATTATTAGTATCAAATTCACTAGCGACATTTTGTTGATTTTTATCTTTAAAGTTATCAATAACAATTGATGTTTCGCCTGATTTGATTTTATTTAATTCTTTTTGATTTTCTTGATTTTTTTGATTTTGTACCATTCCCGGTACTGTTTGTGTTTGTTGTATTTTTTGACCAAAACTACCCATAGTATTTGCAAACATTACTTGATTATTATACTGCGATTGTGCTATAACACCAAATAAATTAACAAATTCTTCTATAACTTGTTTGATATAATTTATATTAGACCTATCCGATAGTTGTTTAACATTAACTTCAAGTGCTGCGGCTTTTTGTAAATCAATTGAATTAATTGATTTTACCATTTTCTGCATGTTTGCCGTTAATATTCTAATATTAGTATGTATTTGTTTCCATTTGCTAGCATCAGATAATCTATCTATGAAAGAGATAAACAAATTACTGTAATCTTTAAATGTATCATAATCTAAATCTTCCCATAATTCATTATAATTCTTAATAGCATCAATTGTTACAAATGCATCTTTAAGTAAATTTAATTTTTTGATTTGTGATAATTTCCAAAAAACATATCCATAAGATTTTGCTGTTTGTGTAACACCATAATAAAAATTATCTGTATTTTGTTTTGATGTTGTAACACCTGTTTTTGTGAAATTAACTATTGAATCAACAAATGGTTTAAAAGCATCATTAATTTTCTTAATATTATCTATACCATTTAAGAATGTGTTATTTTTAAATGGATTTTGAATACTATCTGAACCAATTCTCCAAGTATCATTATTCATACCAATTGCAATAATTGGTTTAATTAATGCCATTAATAATTTACTTATTGATTTTCCAACATTTTCAAAATCAGTAGGTCCAAGTTTTCTAAAACCTGTGGCAACTATTTTACCATCTTTAATACCTAATTCTGTAAATCTAAGATTAGCAATATTTTGTACTGTTTGAGCTAAACTGTTAGCAACATTTATTAATGATAAAATAGATTTAATTCCCGGTTGAGCATTTACTAATGCGTCTTTATGTTTATTAATAGTATTTACAGTACTTGAAACAAATAAACCTAACATAGCATTAAATGTTCCAAGTTTAACAGCATCTAAATTAGTATTACTTATTTTACCTAAAACTAATGAAGCTAAATACATTGTTCCAAGTATTGGTAAAATTGCAACAGATTTTAATGCTGCCTTACCTGCTTTCCACATACTAATTTGGTCATTAAATCCAGTTATTAAATCACCTAAACTTTTTGTAAACATTGGTATTTTAATTCCTAATGATGAACCATTATCAAACGTTAAATCAATTAATTTCAAAATACCAATAGCAACTAATGATATTAATAAAATTGGTAAAGCAGCTCCAGCTGTTACTACAGAAGCAACAGTAGCAATTGGGTCTATGTTAATCCAAGCATTAATTACTTTTTGAATACCATAACTAAATTGAATAAATGATTTTTCAGAATATTTTAATTGTGATATTGCTGAAAGTGCGTGAGCCATTATATATGTAACACCTGCAATAACTAATACCGCTCCAGCACCAACACCAAATAAAACTGCTTGTGGTCCTGTAATCAATAATCCAATTGCCGTAAATACCAATCCTAAAATAACTACACCACCTAAGAATGTTAATGTTCCTTCAAGAGAAAATTTAATTTGTGATACTTGTTGTAATGCTTTTGCTAATGTATATGTGGCAACTCCAATAAGCGCTGTTATTCCAGCACCAATCAATACATTTTTATAAAACATTGGCGCTCCAATAAAAAATAATATTGATGCTATACCACTTAAGAAAAGTAAACTACCTACGACAACTTCAGTAGATAATTTTGCTTTTTGTAATTGAATCAGTGAATAACTTAAAACACCAATCGCAACAGATAAACCAAGTAATGTAAGTATTCCAGTACTACTCATTAATTTCATAGCGAAACCAATACCTAACAATAATACAACTAATTTACCTACTGATTCCCATTGAATTTCAGTTAAAGCATCAAGAACTAATACGAGTAATCCCATACCAAGAGCAAATCCTAACATTCCAGTTGATTTACTTTTTTGTGGCATTAAAAATTTAAATATCAATCCGATTGCTGTCATTAACGCAATTAATTGAAATACTGATTTCCATTCAATTTCACTAACAGCATCTAAAGCTAAAACAAGCAATCCCATACCAAGAGCAAATCCTATCATAGATGGAACTTGAATACTTGATTTACCAGACATACCTAAAAATGATGAAGTTTTTTCTTGGAAAAATACTTTAAATACTAATCCAAGTGCTGCCATCATTAATATTGCTTTACCAACTGATTTCCAAGAAATACCTGAAAATCTTTGAATAGCAAATGTTAGTAAAAATAATCCCAAAGCAAAACCAATCAATCCACCACCTTTAAATCCACCACCTGATAATGAATCAGACATATTATTATATGATTTTGATGAACCAAGTTTACCAAGTACAAATTTATTAATTACAACACCTAATAAACCAACAACACCAATTATTTGAATCATAGACATCCAATTCAATTCTTGGAAATCTAATAATGCTAATCCAAGAACAACAAATCCCATAGCGAGTAATGACAATATAGGAATATCTTTTTTGATTGTTCTTAATGATAAACCAAGACCAGCAATAAATACATTATATTTAATGATATTTTCCCAAGTAATATATTTAAATTCCAATAAAGATAATGTTAATAATAGTAATGAAATTGATAACATATTCATTACTTTAATTTTTTCGAATTTATCAAAACCACCAATATGTAATGCAATTCCTAAAGCACCAATAAATGCAGGTAATTTTAATACCGAATCCCATTTAATATTTTGAGTTTGAAGTAAAGCATGTGTTGTCGCTAAAATGATACCAATTACGATAAATAATTTTGCAGTACTTGTCCAACTATCATCACCACCAGCCATTAATTTAAATGCTATACCCAATGAAATCATTGTTGTAATCAATTTTAAAATTGATTCATAACCAACAAGATTAAACAACACCAATCCAACAGATAATAATAAAATACCTTTACCTAAATTTAAAAATAATTCCGGTAAAGCTTTCATTATCATATAAAATTTAAATAAACCTTTCAAACCACCACCAATTTTTCTAGTTGCGGTTACAATAGCTGATATAAATAAACCAACACCAATACCTAATAATGGAAGCACCATTGCTAATTTTAATACATTAATAAATGATGCAAATTGTAATAACATTATTGAACCTGCTAACATAGCAAATCCTAAGGCTGCTGGTTTTAAAATTTTAGTTATTAATTGTAATTGGGAATTTGTATCTCTAAAGAAATTAACAACAAGATTAAATTTTTGGTCTCTAATATTCATGAATTTATTTAATTCTTTCATGAATTTAATACTATTTTCTATTGTTTCTTTTTTGGTATCTTTAAAGAAATTTAATTCGTAAATATTATTAGCATTAATAATTTTACCACCAAAAGACGCTGATTGATTTTCTTTTTCTGATATTTGTTTTTGAGTAGTTTCAGGTGAATATAAATCAAGTGCTTTATGATTTTTACCTGTAATAGTTTCGAGAAATTTTTGTTGTAATTTCGTAAGTGATAAAATTGTTTTGTGAATATCGAGTTGTACTTTATAACTTAGTTTATCATAATTTACAAAAGAACCTATTCCAATTCTACCTATTGATGTTGATATAGTTCCAATATTATCGGTAAGTGCATCTAACTTATCTAATATTGAACTAAATATTTTTTGTGATTTTTCATTATTATCATTAATAATATTCAATAGTTGAACAACAGAACTAAAGCCCATTTCATTAATAGACTTTAAATCATCAAATTCGTTATTATTTGTTCCTTGCATGTATTTTTGGGAAAAATGATAAAAATGTATTATGAGTCAAAAAACTCACCAAAAATGTAAATTTTTTGAAATTTTTCATTAATGATTATAAGGTTTAAATTTAGCTAAAAAACTGACTTTTTTGGGTAAAAATTTAACTCATATTAGCAAATTTTTAACTTTTTAAGACTTTTTTAGCTAAATTTAGCATTTATAACCATTTTTTAACTTATTTTAGTATTGAATATTCAATTTTCAAGTCAATTTTCAATATAAATAAACTATATTATCTATTTATAAAAATCTATCTTTAAAATTTTCCTAATACAGTTGTCATTTTAGAAATAATTTGTTTACATAATGTTGAAACTTCTGTTAACGAAACTAATTCATATGATTCTTGCGGTGTATGTGCAAACCATGAAACAGTTTTTTCATTATATTCTAAAATAATTGATATTTGATTTGTTGCTCTTTTACCATTAACAAATAATGTAATTGTGGCAATTTGTGGTGTTAAAGCATTTAAAATATATGATACATTTCTTCTTGTTACTGATGATAAATGTCTATCAATATCTAAAAATAAATTATTTGTTAAATCCTTGGAAACATTAATTCGTCGCATAACTTAAAATATTTTATATTTGGAATTAATTTCTTCAAAAGTTTTAGCAATCATTTCAGTTTCCTTACCGTTAATTTTTGCTTCAATTTTAAACATATAAGGTCTTGCATCATAATTACGTTCTTTACCTTCTTTAACAATTACGGTACGAACTCTTTCTTCATAATCACGTTTATCTTTTACATTGTATCTTTGATAATATTGTGGTCTTGTAATATATTGTCTTCCTTTCCTTACATCACCACCTTTAATCAATAAAGCAAAATAACTAATTATAAAATAATCGATATTATTAGATTTACCAATAATTATTTCAGCATTATAATCTTCTTGTTTTTCGAGTTCTGCTAATTTTTTTGTTTCAATTTGAGAATACGTTTTAATAATTTCAAGACCATTTTCATTATTAGTATCTTCAATGTATTCAATCATTTCAATGAAAACTTTTCTCAAATTTCTATGTTTCAAATTATTAAGTAACATTGCATTTTTGATATCAACATCATCAACATCTAATCCAACTGTTTTAAATTTTGAAATATCTTTATTGGTTACTATAATAAGTTTGTTAAAGAAATCTTCCGTATGTAGATACGCAATTTCTAAAGGTGTTTTTTTCTTTAGAAAACCTTCATTAATACGAATTCTCCATGATTCATCAAAATCAGCTTCTAAATAAATATTAACTAAACCTTCACCAACTTGTTTTATGATAACAGATAACCAAGGATTAACACCAGTTATTAATTTCAATTTCAAACCTTTAACAGTTTCAGATTCTTCATCTACTTTAATTGGTTTTACTTTGAAATGTTTACCTTTAATTAATTCCGGAACTAATCTAAGTAAAGGATTTTGAGTATTTTTAAATTGTAATTTTCTTTTTGTTACTTCAATACCTTCATTGTAAAATGAATAAATTAATTTACCAATATATTCAACATCACAAGGAACTTTAGTTACATATTTTGTTCTTGATTCTTGAAGATAAATATATACTTCTTTTGTAGATTCAAAATCATCATGAATTGAAATAATAAACCTATTAAATTTAGATACTTTCATTTTAGTATGGTCTGGTTTGAAAGTATATGAACGTAATGGTAATTTTAATGCACTATCGCGTAATTGAGTCTTATTAATATTTTGAATATTTAAAATATTCATTGTTCTTGGTTTAATAAGATTATCAGATACTTTACGCGCATAAGTTGCAATATCGGAAATTTCTTTAGGTGTATTACCTTTAAATCCTACTACGGTTTTTGTATAACCTTTTTTGGATTTAGTATTAATGATTTCAAAATCTGTTAAAGATATATCATCAGTATTCGGAATATCTTCCAAAATTTCCTGAATATCTTCAATTACTTCAGTAATTTTAATATCTTCAGGTAATTCTTTTTTTGTTTTCTTTTTATATTTGGTTTTAATTTCTTCTTCAATTTCTTCAATTGTTTCAGAAATTTCATTATTACCAATTTCTTGTTTTAATTCAGTACCTAAATCTTCAAGTGATTTTTTCTTTCTTGATTTTTTAGGTTTAATTTCTTCAACAGATTCAGTATCAGTATCTTCTAATTCTTCTGGTAAATTTGCTTCTAATTTATCATCGGTTTCTTGTTCACCTGTTTTATTTAGAATAGCATATATATTACTTTTAAGTGAATTTAAAGAAAACCCAGTTTTTTTAATATTTAAATCTGAATCAATTTCTTTAAGTTCTTGTTGTTTTTGTTTTTCAATTTCTTGTTTAACAAAAACATCACCCACTGATGACGGAATAATAATATCATCAGCAGGCGATAATATGTCGGGTAACATATCGGTTTTTTGTTCTACCGGAACTTGAGCATCTTTTTTACCCATTGATAATAAGTCCAATGCAGATAAATTTGTTAAATCTGTTTTCTTTTTAAGTTTGGATAATTTATCGTTTAAACTACTCATTTCAAATTTTAATTATTTAAATTTCATATTTGGTGGTTTCATTGAAGATTTGAATTTATTCATCATTCCAGAAGTATTTTGTCTCATACCTTCCATATGATTTTTCATTTCTTCATTTTCTGTTCCGGTATTAGCACCATTTTGTTTTGCTTCAGCTTCTAAATATTTATCTAAACCTTTAGATAAAATTATAAATTTCCAAAATGGTAGCTCATCTATTATATTTTGATTATTTGAACTTTTAATTGACATCAACATACAATTTTCATAAAATTTATGTAAATCCGGTATTCTGGACATTTTATAAAAATCTCGTATTGTTGGGAAGTTTGTAGGTACTTCATCAATACCAAGTTCGATTCTTACGGAAGAATCTTCTTTAGTCAAATAATTTTTCAAAAGATTTGTTATCGATAAAGAGATTCTTCCATCCACCGGGAAATTTGATGTCGGTACGTTCTTCATCACCATCAATATCAACAACTAAATATTCTTCATTAGTATGAATCATTTTATTTGCTAAAGTTATATATGCTTTTAAAAGTTTTTCATTTTTTTCAATTTGTTTGAATTTAATATTTAATGATTCAATTTTTTCATTACCTTGTTCATATAAGAAAGGTAAAAGTAATAAAAATTTACGATTAAATTCAGACTTATTAATTTTGGTTTTATTTGTATCTTGAGTTTCACGATACTTATTTACCATATATTTGAAAATCCTTTGAGAAATATCAAGTGTTGGATTTAAAAATACTATTGGTTCTGTTAAACCAAATGATGTTGTTGGAATAGTCCATTTTCTACCATCATAACATTTTAACAATTCTTCTTTGATAGGTTTATATATCAAATTGTGTGCCATTAATGTTACTTGTAACGGTTCTTGTTTTGTCATTGAAATAAATGGAAATTCAATAGGCATATCTTGCATATAGAATTCTCTTAATTTCAAAAAGAAAAATAATCTATCACCATCATTAATTTGTGAAGATGGAACTTGTTTTTCTGTTTCGGTATCTACTATTACATAACATTTTTTGATAAGATTTGTAATAGTATCTTGAATTTTTGGAGCATCTCTTTCATCAATAGTTGAAAATTCAGATACTTCATTTACAGTTGGACATCTAAATGAGAATCTCCATGATTCTGGATAAAGTTTACCAAAATAAGGTAATGATTCATTATCAAGAACTCTATATCCATTTACGGTTTCGTATGTTGGACTATTAGAATACACTATTTCATCATTATCTGAAAGAATCGACATTTCAACAGTTTCATTATTATCTGAAGATTCATTCTCCATTTCATAATATTTATTTTCTGTTGTTTGCTGATTTTCTGTTAATACTGTAATACCTTGATTTGTTGAATCTTCTTCAATT
>JACCDZ010200690.1_pt1 | contig 16179 bp, 10 predicted proteins | sample 7449551 | NCBI WGS metagenome assembly JACCDZ01 (sample SAMN15323452, study PRJNA562643) | freshwater metagenome | isolation source: river surface water | place: USA:Blue River Watershed | collected 2017-08-18 | reverse complement strand
TCCAAACCACCTTCACGTTTCAAATCAAAAAAACTATGGAGAAGCACTTTAACACCATCAAAAACACTTTCGTAATTCAAAACGGAATCAAAGTTTACAATTTCAACTGGTGCTTAAATTACATCGAGTACCAAGGCAAACTCATATACGGTCGTTCTTTCAAAATTGAAGACATTGACCACCAAACCATTTTCAAATTGGTAATTTATGCCATTCGAGACGAAAAAACGGCTTTAAAACTCAATTTAGACCTCGACAAAGGTATTTTATTATCGGGACCAATTGGTTGCGGGAAAACGTCAATAATGGGGTTAATTCGGCCATTTTTTTACCAAAAGCACGACTACAAAATCAAGACCTGTAGAGAAATCTCATTCGAATTCGCAAAAAACGGCTTCGAAGCACTCCAAAATTACACCCAAAAAGAACACACTCAAACTCGTTTAACAGGCTATTGTTTTGACGACTTAGGAGCCGAACAAAACATCAAACATTACGGCAACGACCTCAACGTTATGGCAGAAATTATCATATCGCGATACGAAGATTTTGTGCAAAACCATTCCATCACCCACATCACCACAAACCTCTCCGCAAGTGAAATCGAAGCACTCTATGGCAACCGCCTTCGTTCCAGAATGAGACAAATGTTTAATTTGATTAATTTCAGTAGTGACTCGAGAGATAAACGCTAATCAAATTAAACATTCACGAACACAAAAAATAAAAATATAAAAAAGTGAGTAAATGTTCAACCTTATCACCTTCAGCAATGAGTCAAGGGATAAAAGATAATTTTCTTTCCTATCATTTCGAGCGAAGTCGAGAAACCTACGAAGTAGGCTTCCCTTTTAAGCGCAGCTTAAAACAACAACCCTTAACCTTAAACCTTTAACCCAAAAACCAAAAAAAATGAACAAACAATTAAACCCTCGCCAAATAAAAACCATCCAAAACTTCTGGAACTGGTTTACAGACAATGAACAAACAATCTACAATGCTTGCAAACTAGAAATAAACAAAGACGAAGTTCTATTTCACCTCGAAAGAAACCTCAACTACGTTTCAAAAAGAATTGAACATTTCATTACAAATCAACCACAAGATGAGAACAAACTAAAGATATTCATCACAGCTCACGGCTATAGAAAACTATTCCCTAAAATGAGAGCTTTGGAAGAAAAAATCCCCATTTTAAAATACTTTTCAATTCAAGTGTATATAACTCCTTTGAATCTTGAAAATCCACAAATTCCAAGTATAATGATAGAAACAATCAAAAACACATTCATCAAACTAGAAGATTATAACATAGCTTCTAAAAAAATACTTCTCACACTCTTTTTCAATGAAAATATCATGCAGCAGAAAGAGAAAAAAATCGAACGCCATGCCTATTTGCTGTTACTGTTTACACTTGGCGAACTCAAATACAAAAAACATATTTATGATTTTAAGTTCCAACAAGAACCTGAAAACACATCCGGTTTACTTTCTCTCTCCGAACTCCCAGAATTCATTGACTACCTAGCCAAAATCAACTACAGCAGAAAACTAAAAATCTTCTTCGAATGAGGAAAACCGTACAGAATTTCATAAAACCGTACGGTTTTCCGTATGACCATTCAAAAGATTTGTTTTACTTTTCAAAAAAAATAATATTCAGTTTTTAAAATGGTAGCTTTTCAAGTTGCGGAGGTGTGAAAAATTTCCTATGTTTGAGTTCTTGAAATTTTGTAGAAACAAAGTAGCAATTAGATTTATTTGACCCCAAAAATAAATGCTAATACAGAGCTACTTGAACAAACAATCATAGCATTTCAATACAACGAAAAACACCAAAACAAGCAGTTAAATTGCCTCAAATTAAAAACAAACAAATATCAAATTAGAATGACCAGAGAACAAGAACGCGATGAATTGCACAGAACCATATGGCAAATAGCGAATGATTTAAGAGGAAGTGTAGACGGATGGGATTTTAAATCATATGTGCTAGGCATATTATTTTATCGCTTTATTTCTGAAAATTTAACAAGCCATATCAATAAAGCGGAATGGGAAACCGGAAACAAAACCTTCGATTACGCTAAAATTTCCGATGATGAAGCCGAGTTAGGAAGAGAAGATACTGTAAAAGAAAAAGGGTTTTACATTTTACCTTCGGCTTTGTTTCAAAATGTGCAAAAAAACGCAGAAGGAAATCCTGATTTAAACGTAGAATTAAGAAACATTTTTAAAGAAATTGAAGCTTCTGCTAAAGGAACGGATAGCGAACCTGATTTAGCCGGACTTTTTGATGACGTTGACGTAAACAGCAACAAATTAGGTGGAACCGTTGAACAACGTAACAAGCAATTAATTAAAATTTTAAATGCAATTGCAGGCCTTAAATTAGGAAATTATCAAGACAACAATATTGACGCTTTTGGTGATGCTTATGAGTATCTAATGACCATGTATGCCAGTAATGCAGGAAAATCTGGAGGTGAGTTTTTTACACCGCAAGAAGTTTCTGAATTGTTAGCTGAGATTACAGTGGTTGGTAAAAAGCAAGTAAACAAAGTATATGACCCAGCTTGTGGTTCGGGTTCGTTGTTGTTGAAGTTTGCAAAAGTGTTAGGAAAAGAAAACGTGCGACAAGGGTTTTACGGACAAGAAGTAAACATTACCACTTACAACTTGTGCCGTATCAATATGTTTTTACACGACATTAATTTCGAAAAATTCAATATTACACACGGCGATACGTTAACCGACCCAATGCATTGGGACGATGAACCATTCGATGCCATTGTTTCCAATCCACCGTATTCTATTAAATGGGAAGGCGATGCCAATCCATTATTAATTAACGACCCACGTTTTGCTCCAGCAGGAGTATTAGCACCTAAGTCAAAAGCAGATTTAGCTTTTACGATGCACATGTTATCATGGTTGGCTACTTCTGGAACAGCTGCGATTGTGGAGTTTCCAGGAGTGTTATATCGTGGTGGTGCCGAACAGAAAATTCGTAAGTACTTAATTGATAACAACTATGTGGATGCCGTTATCCAATTACCACCCGATTTATTCTTTGGTACCACCATTGCTACTTGTGTCATTGTGCTGAAGAAAAGTAAAGCCGATAATGCTACATTGTTCATTGATGCTTCTGCCGAGTTTGTTCGTGGTGGAAATAAAAATAAAATAACTGACGACCAACGCAAAAAAATCTTAAACGCCTTTATTGAACGTAAAGACATCGACTATTTTGCAATGTTAGTGCCTATTCAGTTAATTACAGAAAATGATTATAACATTGCAGTAAGCAGTTACATAGAGCAAGAAAATACGGAAGAAGAAACGAACATCAAAGAACTCAACGCTCGTATTGCTCAAATTGTAAAAAAACAAAACGAACTCCGTACAGCCATAGATGCTATTGTATTTGATTTGGAAAATTAATTTTTAGAGATGCGTGACAAGTGCTTAGTAAATAGTAGTACTAGTCACTAAAAACAAAAACTAGTAAAAGTTATGAGTAAAAAGATATCAGACAATAAAATACCGATGCGCTCTTCGGCTGCTGAATATTTAACATTTATTGCTGCTACGGGCGAAAGTGATGTGAATGCAATATATGCAGATGAAAACATTTGGCTCTCGCAAAAAATGATGGGTACACTTTATCAGGTTGAAACGCATACCATTAATTACCATCTAAAAAAAGTTTTTGGTGATAATGAGTTAGATGAAAATTCAGTGGTTCGAAATTTTCGAATAACTGCCACAGATGGTAAAACCTATAATACACAACATTACAACCTTGCTGCTATTATTGCCGTGGGATATAAAGTTAATTCAGAGCGAGCTGTATTGTTTCGCAAGTGGGCTACGCAAATTGTACAAGAGTTTACCATAAAAGGTTTTGCCATGGACGATGAGCGCCTAAAAAACGACGGCACCATTCTGGGGAAACAATATTTTGAAGAACAATTGCAACGCATACGCGAAATACGTTTAAGCGAACGCAAATTTTATCAAAAAATTACCGACATCTACAGCACTGCAATTGATTATGATGTAAAAGCTACCAGCACTCAGCGTTTTTTTGCCACAGTACAAAACAAACTGCACTGGGCCATACACGGTAGCACGGCTGCCGAAGTAATTGTAAACCGTGCCAATCATCAAAAAGAAAATATGGGATTGACTTCTTGGAAGGATGCACCAAACGGAAAAATTCAAAAATTTGATGTAAGTGTTGCCAAAAATTATCTTTCAGAAAACGAAATGCAACAATTACAGCGTTTGGTTTCGGCTTATTTAGATTTAGCCGAAGACATGGCACTACGCCAAATACCCATGACTATGGAAGATTGGGAAACCCGTTTAAACCGATTTATTGAAGCTACCGATAGAACCGTGTTACAAGATGCAGGAAAAGTAACTGCCGAAATTGCCAAAGCCCATGCCGAAACCGAATTTGAAAAATACCGAGTGCTACAAGACCAATTGTTTGAAAGCGACTTTGACAAACAACTAAAAAAACTAACCCAAAAAGGAACAAACAATGACTAAAATTGAACAATTATTAAAAAAGCATTGTCCTGATGGTGTTGAATACAAACATCTTTGGGAAGTTACAATCTGGGACAAAAGGTTTAATGCAGTTGAAAATTATAAACAACCACAGGTTATTAAGTACAAATATTTTTTAGCAAGTGAATTAAAACCTCTTATTGTTGAAGGTGGAACAATCAAAATACTAACTACAAACAACTCAAATTTATATACAACAGAGGATTTAGCTGAAGAAAATTATAGTGATGGGGAAATCATTGCAATCCCTTGGGGCGGAAATCCTATTGTTCAATATTTCAAGGGTAAATTTTTAACATCAGATAATAGAATTGCAGTTTCAAATGATACTAGCTACCTGAATACAAAATACTTATATTATTGCTTACTTGATAGCATTGATATAATTTCAACTTTTTACAGAGGTTCGGGAATCAAGCATCCAAATATGGCAAAAGTTTTAGACTTTCAAATCCCCATTCCCCCACTTGCCATTCAACAAGAAATTGTAACCATATTAGACAAATTTACAGCGCTGGAGGCGGAGCTGGAGGCGGAGCTGGAGGCGGAGCTGGAGGCGCGTTCGCGCCAATATGAGTATTACCGTAATCAATTACTTTCTTTTGAAGGTAAAGAGGTACAATGGAAAGCTTTAGGAGATGTTGGAAAAATCTCGATGTGTAAACGAATTTTTAAAGAACAGACATCAACAATTGGTGATATTCCATTTTATAAAATAGGAACTTTTGGTAAAGAACCTGATGCTTTTATTGATTATAAATTATATTCTGATTACAGAAAACGTTTTTCATTTCCTAAAAAAGGAGATATTTTGATTTCAGCATCTGGGACTATTGGAAGAACTGTTATCTATGATGGGCAACCTGCCTATTTTCAGGATAGTAATATTGTTTGGATAGATAATGATGAAACATTAGTCAACAATAAGTTTCTATTTCATTATTATAAAATAATTAAATGGCAAACGGATACTGGTGGTGTAATATCAAGATTATATAATGATAATATCAAAAAAGCAAGAATACCAGTTCCATCTAAAGAAGAACAAGAACGTATTGTAAACATCTTAGACCAGTTTGATGCTTTGGTAAATGATATTAAAACCGGTTTACCAGCAGAAATAAAAGCCAGAAGAGCACAATATGAGTATTATAGAAAAAAATTGCTTACTTTTAAAAGAGTAAACAGCAATGGTTAATGATAAATGAATCAATGATAAATAAAAAACCAACCACTAACCAACTGAAATTTAAAACGCAACAATGATAATAAAAAGTAGCGATAATAAGTAACAAAAGTTATGGAAAAAGAAAACGCAATAAAGCTTTTTGAAGATAAAAAAATTCGTTCTGTTTGGAACGAAGAGCAAGAAGAATGGTATTTTTCGGTAGTAGACATAATTGAAATACTAACCGATAGTACTAACGCTACTGATTATTTAAAAAAATTGCGTAAACGAGATGCAATGCTTGGCAATTACATAGGGACAAATTGTCCCCAGATAGCCATGACAACCACAACAGGAAAACAACGAAAAACGTTGGCAGCTAACACAGAACAATTGTTTAGAATAATTCAGTCAGTACCTTCTAAAAAAGCAGAACCTTTCAAATTGTGGTTAGCACAAATAGCAAAAGACCGATTAGATCAATTACAAGATCCAGAATTATCAATAGAACAAGCCATGACCGATTATAAGCGTTTGGGGTATTCTGATAATTGGATAAATCAACGTCTAAAAAGTATCGAGATTCGCAAAAATCTTACAGACGAATGGAAGCGACTTGGACTACAAGAAGGAATAGCTTTTGCAACACTAACAGATATCATTTATAAAACTTGGGCTGGAAAAACCACTAAAGAGTATAAAAAATTCAAGAACTTAAAAAAAGAGAATCTTCGTGATAATATGACCAATAAAGAGTTGATTCTTAATATGCTTGCTGAACTCTCAACAAAAGAAATATCAGAAACGGTTAACCCTTCAACATTTCCAGAACACGAAAATGTTGCCAAACGCGGTGGTGCTATTGCAAAAGAGGCGCGTTTAAAACTGGAAGAAGAAACAGGTAAAAAGGTAGTAAGTCCTTTAAATGCAAAAAATATTATAGCACTTCAAAATAAAAAGGATGATAACGAAACAAATAATGCTAAATAAGAAAGTTACAACCATTAACCATTAATCAAAATGAACAAAGTTTCCATACGTTTTTTTGATGATCGAGAAGTACGTGCCATTTGGGACGAAGAAAACAGCAAGTGGCGGTTTTCGGTCTTAGATATTATTGCGGTGCTTACTAATCAAGACGATTACAACAAAACAAGAAACTATTGGAAATACCTAAAAGCTAAATTAAAGAAAGAAAACAATCAAGTGGTTAGTAATACTACCCAGTTGAAATTAGTGGCACCAGATGGTAAAAAACGTTTAGCAGATGTTTTAGATTATGAAGGCATCATAGCATTGGGTAAAACATTTCCAGGAACTAAAGCCAACCGATTTATAGAATGGTTCACTTACAGCGATGAAACCATAGATGGTAAAAGTAAATCAAAAGCCTATGCATTATTTGAAAGCTCATTTATAGAAAGCATTGAAATAGGCACCACTAAAGGACTACAACAAATTCATGGGTATTTATTTGGTGGTCTTTATGATTTTGCTGGACAAATACGAAGCAAAAACATTTCAAAAGGTGGTTTTCAGTTTGCTATGGCACAGTTTCTACCAGCCACTTTAAAGCAAATTGAAGAACTGCCAAAAAATACTTTTGATGAAATTGCAAACGCCTATGTTGAAATGAATATTGCGCATCCTTTCATGGAAGGCAACGGACGAAGTACAAGAATTTGGCTAGATTTAATTCTCAAAAAGCAATTAAACAAATGTGTAGATTGGAGTAAAATTGCTAAAAACGATTATCATCAAGCTATGGTAAAAAGTGTAATCAATAGCAATGATATTAAAAATCTAATAAAAAATGCCTTAACAGACGAAATCAACAGTCGTGAAATGTATATGAAAGGTATTGATTATTCGTATTATTATGAAGAAAATTAAAGCACTAATAAATCCAATCATTAACCATTAACCACTAACCATTAACCACTAACCATTAACCACTAACCATTAACCACTGACCATTAACCATTAAAAATGAATCAATATCAAATTGTATCCGAAAACCCTGAAAGCACCGTTGTAGCTGAATATACTTCAGAATACAAAAGAGAAGTAACCTACCAGTCGGAAGCCGAGTTGGAAAAAGCTTTCATTCAGTTATTGGAAAAACAAGCCTACCAGTTTTTAAATTTTACTTCGGAGAAAGACTTGGTAAACAATTTGCGTTCTCAGCTTGAAAAGTTAAATAACTTTCAATTCACAGATAAAGAGTGGAATGATTTTTTTGTTCAAAAAATAGCAAATCCCAATAGTGGAATCGAAGAGAAAACAACCATAATTCAAGAAGACTACATTCAATTATTAGAATGTGAAGACGGTACAATTAGAAACGTTCGATTACTAGATAAACAAAACATTCATAATAATAATTTACAGGTAATCAATCAATACGAAACCGATGAAGGAAAACGTGCCAACAGATACGATGTTACGGTTTTAGTCAACGGATTGCCTTTGGTTCACATAGAGTTAAAAAAGCGTGGTGTTAGTTTACAAGAAGCTTTTAATCAAATTAATCGCTACAACCGAGAATCGTTTTGGGCAGGAAGTGGTTTGTTTGAATACGTGCAACTATTTGTTATTTCAAACGGAACCTTAACCAAATATTATAGCAACACAACTCGTTTTTCACACTTAAAAGAAAAAGAGAAAGAAGGCAGCAAAAAGAAAAAAACCAGCCATAGCTACGAATTTACTTCGTGGTGGTCAGATGCTAATAACAAAGCAATTCTAGACTTAATGGATTTTGGAAAAACGTTTTTTGCCAAACATACGTTACTGAATATTTTAACCAAATACAGCGTTTTCACTTCAGATAAATCGCTTTTGGTAATGCGACCTTACCAAATTGTAGCCACCGAAAGAGTGTTAACAAAAATCAATGCTTCTTACAACTATAAAAAATACGGTAGCATTGATGCAGGAGGTTACATTTGGCACACTACAGGAAGTGGTAAAACCTTAACCTCATTTAAAACAGCACAATTAGCAAGTAAATTAGACTTTATAGAAAAAGTAATCTTCGTGGTTGACCGAAAGGATTTGGATTACCAAACTATGAAAGAATACGATAAATTTGAAAAAGGAGCAGCAAACAGCAATACCAATACTGCGGTGCTTAAAAAACAGTTAGATAATCCAAATGCCAAGATTATCATTACAACCATTCAAAAGCTGTCTATTTTAATCAAAAAGCAAAAAAGTCATGCTATTTATGGCAAACCAGTTGTCTTTATATTTGATGAGTGTCACCGTTCTCAATTTGGCGATATGCACGAATCAATTACAAAAGCCTTTAAGAAATACTTTTTATTCGGTTTTACAGGAACGCCAATTTTTGCAATAAATTCTAATAGTAGTGGTAAGGCACATTTAAAAACTACGGTGCAAGCTTTTGGTTGTTATAAACATGGTGATGTAGCCAATTGTCCAGAAGAAAAGCATCAAACTGCTATTCATACCTACACCATTGTAGACGCTATTTCAGATAAAAACGTCTTACCGTTCCGTGTAGATTATATCCGTACCATGCGAGAAAAAGACAATATCAACGATGAAAAAGTACGTGATATTGACCGCGAAAAGGCACTCATGGCACCTCAACGAATCCACAATAACGTAGCGTATATAATAAAACATTTCAGTCAAAAAACATTCAGAAACAGTAAGCCTTACATGATGACAGCTTTGTCTAATGTGTTTGAAGTGGCTTCGGCAAAAGACCGTAATAAAATTGATGAGGTTAAAGAAAAAATACGATTAAGTGGTTTTAATTCCATTTTTGCAGTAGCTTCTATTGAGGCAGCCAAATTGTATTATAATGAATTTAAAAAACAACAAAAAGAAATTCCAGAATTAGCTAGGTTAAAAGTTGCTACTATTTTTAGTTTTGGTCAAAACGATGATGAAGATGATGGTGTAGAAGATGAAAACTCAGAATCAACAGAAGGTTTGACTGCAAGCGATAGAGATTTTTTAGATCAAGCAATTTTAGATTATAACGTAACATTTAAAACCAATTACGATACATCACCAGATAAGTTTCAGAACTACTACAAAGATATTTCTTTGCGAATGAAAAACAGAGAAATCGATTTGTTAATTGTAGTCAATATGTTTTTAACTGGTTTTGATGCTACTACTTTAAATACGCTTTGGGTAGATAAAAACCTAAGAATGCATGGTTTATTACAAGCCTATTCAAGAACAAATCGTATCTTAAATTCCATAAAGACTTTCGGAAATATTGTTTGTTTCAGAAATTTAGAAAAAGCAACCAACGATTGTTTGGCTTTATTTGGTAACAAAGAAGCGGGTGGCATTGTATTATTAAAAACCTTCCAAGAATATTACAGAGGTTATCACGATGGCAAAAAAGAAGTGCCAGGGTATTATGATTTGGTACATGAATTATTGGAAAAATTCCCAATAGGACAACTAATCATTGGTGAAGAAAATAAAAAAGCGTTCATTCGTTTATATGGTGCTATACTAAAATTGCTTAACATTCTTCGTTCATTTGATGAATTTGAAGGAAATGAGATTTTGACTGAGCGAGAGTTTCAAGATTACCACAGCATGTATATTGAATTGTACAATGAGTTCCGAAACAATAACAACGCAGACAGCGAAAATGTAAACGATGATATTGTTTTCGAAATGGAATTAATCAAATCGGTTGAAATCAACATCGATTATATTCTGATGCTAATTCGTAAATACAAAGACAGTAATTTATCTGACAAGGAAGTAATCGTTAGCATTAACAAAGCAATAGATTCGAGTGTAGATTTACGTAATAAGAAAGAATTAATTGAAAAGTTCGTAGCCTCATTAACCCCATCTTCAGATATAGAAGACGAGTGGAACCAATATGTAAAAGAACAAAAGAAAGCAGAATTAGAAAAAATCATTTCAGAAGAAAATCTAAAACCAGAAGAAACAATCACGTTTATCAATAACTCATTCAAGAATGGTGAAATTCAAGCAGCAGGAACAGCCTTTGCTTCTATCTTACCACCCGTTTCAAGGTTTTCACCTACAAGAGAGAGAACTATCAAAAAAGAAACTGTTTTGGAAAAATTGAAAAAGTATTTTGATAGATTCTTTGATATAAGTAGCGGTGAGATTAATTAAGTGGAATGTAAAGGAGTTACAAACAATAGTATTAAATACATGTGAGTTTCAAAAATGCAATAATTAAAATAAAAAAACTTGAATAAAATCACTTATACATCACAATTCAAAGAAGCACTTAATCTATGCAAGCAAAATGAACTTTTCTTCGGTTTAGGCAATCCTAATGCTAAAATTTTGATTATTGGTAAAGAAGCTGCAATAGATAAAGAAAAGAATCCATGGCATTATGAAATGGAAGTAGAAAACAACGTAAAAGATTGGGAATATAATTGCGAGAACAGCAAACAATTGGAAGAGGTATTAAGTTGGTTTACTGAAACTACTGAACAAAAATATAATCCGCTATACCCATACAAAGGGCAAAAACATACACTTCTTAGAAAAAAGAAAGTCGATGGTAATGAAATAAATAATGGTGGTACAAGTAAAACATGGTACAATTATCAAAAGATTTCAGATAAGCTTTTCAACAACAATATAAAAAGCAGTATTATAAATTTTCAAGAGCACATGTTTATTTCCGAATTAAATCAGGAAAGTGCAAAGTACAGTCATTTAGTTGCTAAAGTAAAAAGAGAGGAAAGTATAGCTAAAAGAAAACCACTTTTTGAAACTACTTATTTTAGAGAATTTCCAATAACAATCGTTGCCGTTGGTCATTATGTAAGAGATTTTAATGTAAACCTAGAAGAACTATTTGGTGTTACGTATAGCCAAGAATTTTCGGCTGTTCATTCAAAAGGATTAAAGAATGAATTTATAAATATTCATTTCGATTCGATTGAAAAACCAGCAAGACTACTCATTCATACCAATCAATTAAGCATGGTTAGTAATGAATTGGTTAATAAAGTAGGAGAAGTTTGTTCAGTTTTTATGAAGGAAAAAATATTATTAAACTGTAAGGGGTAATAACTATAAAGAAAGATAATTTTAAAATATTGAAAAATGACAAAGATACTAGCGACATTTTTTGGAAGTGTAACGTTTTCAAGTATAATAGAAAGCTCAAATCTAAAAAGAATCAAAATTACAAGATTTCTTTATTTGTTATTAATCATTACTCAGGGAGGAACTGCTCAAAAATTATCTCTCAACGAGTTACATACAATGGCAAGCTACAAAAATTGGGAAACTACAAATAAATTCTTGATTGGAAAAGGTTGGGATTATTATGATTCTTCTGAAAGTGATGGTATTGGATATAATACAATATCATGGGCACACGGTAGAAATCTTTATGACAATGCAAAAGCAAAGGGATGGTTTTATGTGTATAATTATGAAGGAATGCCTAATAAAATCATGTATCGATTTAGACAGAAGGAGTTTTATAGTGCAATAATTCAACAAATAACAGCAAACGGCTACAAACTAACGGATGAAGAAATATTAGACAATCGTGTTGTAGCATCTTATGAAAACAAATCATTTTTTTTACGAATAGCCTATAATCGTGAGCAAGATGAAGAGGATGATTACTATTATAGTGGTTCAAATAAAAAAACGTATACGGTTTATGAGGTTACTATTTATAAAAAAGGTGGGGTGTATGATCCAAATAACGGATTTAAAAAAGATTATGATGAATATGGTAATGTTAGTGCAACTTATAATTTAAAAGATGGTAAAATAGAAGGTCTCTTGACGGCATATGATTCGATTGGAAGAGTTGAAAGAACGGCACAATTTAAACTAGGTATATTAGAAGGACCATCAGTTGAAAATTTTTATTTCGATAATAGTGAAGATTATTATAGGTTTTACGGTAATTTTAAAAATGGCGAAAGAGAAGGAAAATGGATAGGAGAGATAGTTTCATCTAATGAAAAACAAACAGTTCAAGAGTTATATTATATTAATGGCAAAAAAGAAGGTTTAAACAAAGAAGCTTCAGATAATAAGATCTTATTTCAAAATTATAAATCTGATAATTTGGATGGGCTAACTTTAGAGTATTTAAATTTAAAGAGAATTTTAGCAGGTGGTTATCCATCTATTGATACCATTTCAAACAAAGTAGTTTTGAAATCCCAATTACAATATAAAGACAATAAATTAAATGGAAATGCAAAATATTTTGATATTAGTGGGTCAATAATTTCAGAAGGTACTTATGCTGATAGTTTAAAAACGGGTTTGTGGAAATTCTATCATGAAGCACTTTATGATTCTGATGGAAAACCTCTTGATTGCGGTGGAAAATTATATAAAGAATCTAATTATATTGAAGGGAAACTAGAAGGAGTTCAAAAGAGATTTTCTTTACTTGAAAAAAATAAAGTTCCATGTAAGCAAGGGGAAGAAGATGAAGAGGGGTGTTATGAAACTATCTGTGTCTATTTTAATGAAATAGCGACTTATAGTGATGATGAGTTAAATGGTTCATATGAAGTAAGGGGATCAGATAATGAATTATGGTCAAAAGGGATTTATTTGAATGGAAAAGAAACAGGAAAATGGATTTTATATGGTAAAAGTAAATTTTGTTTTTGGTTAAATAAAAAATCGTTTGAAACTGGTATCTATCTTAATGGACAAAAACAAGGTAAATGGGAACGTTATGAAAATAGTGATCTTTTAGAAAGTTATTCTTATAGCAATGATATAGTTGATGGAGAGCATATTACCTATGCTTTTAACAAACCTTCAGAGAGAAAATATTTTAAAAAGGGGAAATTTTACCGCTTAGAAAAGTTAGATGGTTCTGGTAACGTCAGTAAATCATATGCTATTACAAATGAAACAGAATCTAAATTGGATTGTGAAGTAATAGAGACGCTATCAACAGGTGTATATATTCAAAAATATAGTTTTATTAAAACTGCTGATTTTATAGTTTCTCCAATTACTTTTCAACTTGATTTTGAAAGTGCTGATCAATCGATTAAAAAACGAAATGGATTATTTGAACACAAATCTTTAGATGGGAAATTAATCACTATTGGAAATTTTACTTCCGATGTGAAAACTGGTGATTGGGAATATTATTATTATGATCAAAATGTAAAAGCAACTTTTACTTATGACGGTTATGGTCATATAATAAAAGAATATTACTTCGATTTGAAACGAAATGAGCCTTTTTCTGATGAATTTATTTTTAAAGCTGAAGATGGAACTTATGAAGAAAGAAAGATAAAAAATGGAGTTCGAAATGGTACTACTCGATACAAAGACGCAAACGACAAAACAATTAAAAAAGAATCTTATAAAGACGGTATTTTAAAAGAATAAATATCGAAGCATAATGATATAAAAAAGGCTAAAGAATTCGAGTATTGTTTCTTTAGCCTTTTACAATTTAATTTACCATTTAATATCTTTAAGTTTCATTCGGTAGTTATCACAATTCCTACAAGTGTATTTAGATTGCCAAGTAAGGGTAAGTTCATGTACTCCTTGATTATGACCGAATCTAGAGGTATTAATATCATAAGAATATCCAAATTTAAACTCACCAGCTCGCATCGATACAAATGGATTAAGTGATGTAATAAGATGACTATTGGAACTTCTACCCTCTGGATTGGTTGCTGCAATAACACCAAAAGAAAACATATTCATTTCGAGAGAAGTTCCTATGTCTAATCTATTAAACTGAGATTGTCGCATGTAATTAAAGGATACTAATAAATCGGTGTCAGCTGGTAAAATCATGGTTGGTGAATTATCTAATGCAAAATAATACCCTCCATGAACTGTCAAAAACAAGTCTAAAGGCACATTTCCATTTTCAAGAAAGGAAATATCAGGTCGGGTTAAGTGTTTTAAGGCCGCTCCAAACCACGCATTTTCCTCATCGACTAAAACCCCAAATGAAAAATCTACAAAATTGATTTGATTATTAGATCTTAAATAACCCGGGTCAATACTGCTTCCTGATATGGAACCATCATTGATATTGATTTGGTCTTCTAATAATAAATTCCTAAAGTTAAAATCTTTACGACCAAACCCTCCCTCAAGACCAAGTCTAAGCCTCCAATTATAGTTTAGATCGACGCGATAAGAAACAGCACCATTAAATTGAAAATAATTATAATTGGTAAAGGTTTCTTTTTGATTTAGAATAGTGATTCCAAGTGCTAAATTATCCGTTACTAAGTTATTGGCAAATCCATATTGTGTATCGATACGTCTATTGGCTTCTGGCCATTGCCTCCTATGAATGATACCAGCATTCCAAGAGCTTGCAGATCCGGTAAATGCTGGATTTAATGTTTCTGGTAATAAAAGAAATTGTGTAAATACAGGATCTTGTGCTTTAACTTCAATAAAAGAAATAACAGATAATAGGAGTATATAAAATTTTAATTTCATTTTTTTTAATTCTTATTTAATTAAAACAAAAGTTTCACTAGCTTGAATTACATTACCGTAGAACGTTTCAGCACTAACCTTACAGTGGTAATTACCATTTTCAGCATTAACCCCTTTAATGGTGCCATCCCAACCACGTAAAACATCTCCTGTTTCTGAATAAATTAAAGATCCCCAAGTATCATAAACATCCAATCGAACATTTTTTAAACCTTTGGTAACGGGTCTAAAGGTGTCATTTAATGAATCATTATTTGGTGTAAAAGCTGTTGGAACTACAAGTACATAACCCTTTTCAATAATCAAACTTATTGTTTGTATATATACACAACCAAAAGGATAAGTTACAGTTTGAGTAACAACATATTCACCTTCCTGAACATAAGTATGAATTGGATTTTCCTCATTTGAAAAAGTGCCATCACCAAAATCCCATAAGATACTTACATAATCACCTGTAGAGGTATTTGTAAATTGGATTGGGTCTAAAATTGAATATAAGCCATACGAAGTATATCCAATAGAAGTTTGATTAAAGGATGCATTTCCTAAAACAGGAATAGCAACGTTTAAACTATAAGTTGTGGTACATCCCAGAGCATCAGTTGCTGTTAAAATAACTAATCCATCTTGGTCTGTAGTCATAAACTCATTATTTGCACCACTAACCGTTCCGCTCGACCAACTTAATTGAATAGGAGGTACTCCACCCGAAACCTGAGCTTCAAAAACTTGATCAATTTCTCTAGTTTCACAATTAACATTCGTATCCGTTTCCACATTTAAAGTTAAAGGTTGTGGTCGGTTTACACTATATTGAGCTGTTCTTGTACAACCTCTAGAATCCGTTACCAAAACAGCATAGTTTCCAGCAGGTATATTGGTTAAGTCTTCAGTAGTTGTTCCATTTGACCAACTATAAGTAAACGGTGGTGTACCTCCAGAGACTA
>JACCDZ010061666.1_pt1 | contig 16184 bp, 14 predicted proteins | sample 7449551 | NCBI WGS metagenome assembly JACCDZ01 (sample SAMN15323452, study PRJNA562643) | freshwater metagenome | isolation source: river surface water | place: USA:Blue River Watershed | collected 2017-08-18 | reverse complement strand
GGGATACCATCAGGGTCTATAACCAGTTTAGTAAAACCTACTTTACCATACTGCTTACCAGAACCCACGACTTTAATTTTAGGATTATTAAACAGACTTAAAGCTTTAACATCATGCAAGTGCAAATAAGCTTTAGGTGATGATGGTAACAATACTTCTGAATTCTTAACGGCCATTCTTTAATACTCCTTATTTTTCTAAATAACTTATAAATTGTTCTAATCGAAACATCAAACCAAACAACTCTGACATCGTTAACGTGACTTCTTCGAAGTTCTCGTCTAGGATGCGTTCTAAGATAACGGTATCACTGTCGTACGGTCTTAGAGCGTGTTTTAAAGCGTACAGAGCGTCTATCAGTTCCTGCTTACTAATACCATAGCTGGCTTCTCTAAGTCGGTCTATATGCTTGTCACGGCTCTTTAAATACACCATTATCTCACGTAGTTTATCTAAAGCCTCGTAGACTTTAATAAACGGTCCTTTGATGCTCTCGTAGGAAAACATCTCACGGTGGTAAAGAACTTCCTTTTGATGAAAAAGGAAGCTCGTCACTTGCTCTTTATTTAGCATCTTGAATGGCTTTGTTGATGTCAACTAAAACAGCTTGCATCAGGGTTTCAGCAAGCTCTATATTACCACTTTTAGTTAGGAAGTCAGCCGCTGCCGCTTCAAGACTGTTACCTTGAGTTTTATATAAAACCCCGTCATGAGTGAATATCATTTCTACCCACGATACTTCAGAGTCTTCTTTGTCTTGATTAGAAATCATCAAGAAAGATTGCAAACGACTACCGCCTGTACTCAGGATTAAATCAGCGTCCTGAGCATCAGGGGTGGTGAAAGTGCGGCGAATGAATGAAGACATAGTAATACTCCTTGTTAAATTAAGTTGGTTTCTTCGACGATGCGATGCGATTTAGACAGGTCACCTAGTTTTTCTAAGCGCTGTTTGTGGAAACTTCTGTGCTTATGGTTATCGTCGTTAACCAATGTAGCATAGATAGGACTGATGGGTTTTTCACGTTTCTTAAGTTCACGTAAACGACCCGTGATTTGACGGTTCTTAGCGGTTTCTTTAATCGCTACCGTGTTAAGGTTGAACGTCAGGCCAGGAATGTCGATGGCTGTACCAGCAGCGCCAGGAGTAGACACACGGATAACAGGGTCGTACAAATCAGAAGCTTTGTCACCACCTGTGTATTTACGGATGTCTATGTTATCGTACTTACTTTTTAAGTAATCAGACAACTCTGTACACATTTGAATACTGGCACAATACACGATGCCTTTGTCACCTTCTTCGTAACGCTCTTTATCAAAGAACTTCTTATCGATAAAGCGTTTAATCATGCTGTAATAGTTGTTGCTTACTCCTTTTCTTTTCATAATGGATTGTTCGAAGTTAATGTGGTTATACTGACTGGTACCCTTACGTGTGTAATTGATGCGGTCAGGTTCGTTAAAACGATAGTGTAAAGACATCGTGGTAATATAAGCATCCGTACCTATGTCTTTGTAACGGTCTGTTTGCGGGTGCATCAGGTTCATCATCCGACCCTTAAAGGCGTCGTCTGAAATCATGGTACCACTCATGGCTACACTGTAAGGCACGTTAGTGTACAAGTCATGGATGAACATGAAATGAAAACTCTCGTGTTTCTCATCGATGGCTAAGAAACCAACACCTAAGTGCTCGTACAAGTCATACGGCATACATCCAAAGTCTGCCGAAGCCCATTGCTCGGCGGTAAGGGTAGCGTAGCTTTTAAACCAATTTTGTAAAGTAACTGTAGAGAATATAATAACTTTAGGATTTAATTCACCATTAGGATTCAAAGGGCTTTTTATGTTTTGCAGTAAAGTACGTAACTTGCCTTCACCACTTACTAAAAAGACATCACCTTCTTCTAACTCGATGTCCTCACCTAAACCTACGATTTTAATCTTGTCTATTTCTTCTTGACTGGCACCTTCTAAGATAGCATCGTCTTGTAATTCTTCGATGTCTTCTCGTGTACCGTTATACCAACGACTGAAATATTTAGGTTGTAATAACACAGCGGTACGCATTTCAAGTTTGCGCATCGCTTCAATAGTACAAAACGTTTTACCTAAGCCCATAGAAAGTTCTACCAGTTTACATACTGGGTTTTCTTTGGTGATGTACTCGATAACAGGTTCCTGATAATCTCTTGGTGTTTTAATCAAGTCTGGATTATGAGGGAACTTACAACGCACGGTGTTGCGGGGGTTATAGAGGTGTCTGGTGGGCTTAATAGGAGACGACTGGGTAAGTAGTGCCAAATAGTCTTTAACGTCTTGTAGGCTGTTTATATGGAATCTAAAACGATTGTGTTTATCGCGTTTAGCATAGACCGCTTTAGGTACCAATTTGTTACGGCGTTCAGCTTTATCATAAACCAAGTCCCATTGGGTAAGGTTCTGACTGATGTAACGCATAAGACTGGTTTGTATTTCCCTACTGTGGACAGTCACTGAAAAATGATGACTGAATACTTCTAGTTCTACAAGTGACATTTTAATAACACCTTTATCTAAAGTTATACAGACATATAATCAATCGACTGTTGTTTTTTAAACCGAAGGGTTTTACCCCTTCAGTTTTATCATTTAAGCAACTGCTTTTTAAACCACATCATTACACTGTTGCGTTTGCGCATGTCTTGACCGATAAAATCACGAGCATCACCTTTAAGGAACAAGCCTTCGGTAGAGATGTCGAAACAGTCGTTTAAGACGGTGTTGTTTTTGAAACCCAACACTAGATTTTTCAAATCTGAAAAAGGAATGTCTTTAGGTAAAGCTTTGAAATAAGGTTCGTCATTTTCGATACCCGTTACTACTAACCAACTGCCCTTGGGGGTTTTGATTTCTGTGGTGTATTTTACTTCTTTCTTAGTTACAGCGTTTAAATTCAAACCCATCATAACAGGGGTTAAGACTTGGGCTAAGTTATAGCTTTGATTGAACTTCATCATTTTAATGCTCCTTTAAAAATAGTTATTTGGTCTAATATAGACACTTAAGTAATATGTGGCCTAAAAAAGATACAAATAAAAAAAAACCAACCCCACTGTTAAGCGAGATTGGTTCTTTACTACTAACGCCTGTTACGTAACAGACGCTTATGGTCACCTAAACCCATGTCCTCAGGTCTGATGATTTCAGGCATCAACACGCCATCGTACGGGTGGTCAGGACGGTTTCTGACTCGGTAGCTACTGATACGATAAAGGAAACGTTCTTGACGCTCGTAAGGCATCGCTGTGCCTGCTGAACGGTATAACATCATCTTATCGTAAACAGCCAAACCCCCTTCACCATTCTTAGGTAAAGAGTAATCGTCTTCAGCATAGTTCTTAATCAACATGCTGTAGAAGATGGTTTCTACGTTAGCCAGATTCACATCCAAACGGGTATTGATTAAATCGTACAGTTTAATTAACTGCGTGTCTAATTCTAACTCCATACCACGTTTATCAGCGTCAGCCATCACACCTTCAATTTCGTCTGTTAAACCTTTGGCCATGTCTTCCATGTTGTACTGTTTGAACGGTAAAACCAAGAACGGTAGTTCAGGGTCCCAGTTAGACATGTCTATAACGAAATTGTTCTTACGGTCTGTTTGCCATTGGTGTTCACGGATGTACTCCAAGGCTTCAGCACTTAAGTAAGGTTTACGACCGTGTGCTTCTACAGTGACGTTGTTAATATAATCTTCTTCATTCCCGTTCATGAACTCTAAAGACAAACTAACAATACTACTTACACGTGCAGGTAACAACAAGTTAGTATTAGGTACTACAAAGATGTCACCTAACATACTGACTTCGGCTTGCTTAAGCACCACTTTCACTCGAGCTTTAACAGCCTCTGGTGTCAAGTGGTAACCTGAGTTGTCGTCATCAGCTCGCAACAGCCACTCTACATCTCTGTCCATCACCACATCGTCTACACGTGAGCTACCGTCATAGTGCTTGGTAGACAACACACGTTGAGCGATAAAGCGGCACATCTCAGTAACACTGACCAAACCAATGTTAGAGCCAGGCATCACTGAGTCAGACAACTTACCATAACACACCGAACAAATACCTTGGGTGTCAGGATGGTTACACTTAGCGGTAGAACGCAGTTTAATTACTTTACCTATTAAGTGTTTCTCGTTACCTTCTATGACTTTCAAACCGTCTTCTGTTAAATACCATTTACCTTTCAGACCATGTAAGTCACGGTAACCATAAATAGAGTTGTCACCGTTATCGCGAACCAACCAATTTAAATAACTGGTGGTTCCACAGTCACCGTAATGCAACCGCTGGACATAAGCCGAACCCATCTTCAAACGTCGATTGGAATACTCTACGTTCTGTAAAGGTTCAGAGGCGAAGAACAAAGCCTTAGAAGCCGAACGTGATTCTTTCAAAGTGTCTTTAAGTTCTATCAGACCTTCTAAGAACCCACGCATAATCGGTTCAGCTAAGATGAACGAGTTGATGTCCGTTAAATAACCGCGAGCGCTCAAGATTTGTAACACGTTACCTACACGACTGATGTTCGCTCGAACCATCTGACAACCAGGGTTATGGTCTAAGTCAGGTTCGGTACGAATGATCTTCAAGATTTCCTGATGCCCTTCCTCAATGGATTCAGGTGTTGGTTTTATCTTTTCACGGGCGACTTTAATCTTAGGGTGTTGATAGATTTCCAACAAATCAAAAACACACAAACTGGTAACGTGTTCACCTAATTTAACCACCAAGCCATTATAAAGCTCGTTGACCTGTTCATAGATGCGTCGTGCTATTTTAACTTTGTTGTCGTCTACGTTGCCATCACAGTAATCGAAAATGTCCCAGTAAATCGTGTTAGACAAAGTGATGTGCGTTTTGGCATCTAAAGGTTTACCCTTAAGTACACTGCTGACGTGGTAACGACTGACGATAGGGATTTCCCAACCGTACATATCCCCGTCTAACTTAGGTTCAACCAAAGGGTCAAACTGACTGTGGTCCTCAAACACATCCCAGAAGTAACGACTGTAAATGGTTTCCTTATAGTTGGTGTTGATGACTTCACCATCATCAAACTCCAATTCAAATTCACCCGTTAATAAATCCCACAACTCGGCGGGTTTGTACTTCATTAGTTGTCTTACGTGGATTCTCAATTTTAAAACTCCTTAATACGGGAAACCTTCTTTAACAGAACCGAAGCCTTGACCACCCCATGACATATCGTCATAAACAAACTTGATACCAGCACACTGTAAGATGTGTTTGGTGATTTGTAAAGGCTGGGCTTGACCCATCGGGATTTCTGCTCGCTCAATAACGTGTTCCATACAACTTGGGTACAACGCTCTTAAACGATTGCGAATGGATTCACGGTGACTGACTGAGTTGGTATTCAAGTCTACCATGTTAGCAAAAGCGTAAGGACTGGCTAAGTTAATGATTAAAGCTGACTCAGCTTCACCTACGGTTTTTACAGGTTGCAAACGTAAACTACTTAAGTGTTTGGTTTGTTTGGTTAATTTCGCTACGATACCGAATTGACCTAAAGGACAACTAGAAGTAGCTGTTAAAGAATCAGTGGTTTTGTCAAGTAAGATGTAGTAAACACTACCCATCAAGATGTTCGCTTCAGTAGTTACTACTTCACCACTGTAGTCTGTGTATTCGATGGGTCCCCAGCTAGGTGGGAAATTTTCTTTCAGACCAACCAACAAGTCGATGGTTTCACGCTCTGTGTCTGTGGGTACAAAATACATCGTACCTTTATGTAAAACCTCTATCAGATGGTCATCGTAATTACCGCCTGCTTTCAAGTATTCACCTGAACGCATCATTTCAAATACACGGTGATTACAAATAGCGTAATGTTCCATCAATTTAACAAAACAGTCGGTAGCTAAGTCTTGTTGAGACAACACAGCATCTTTACACTCACTCTTCAAAGGACTTAAAGTATCTAAGCCCAAACGTTTTCTTAAATCGAAAACGAGCTTGTCACCGCTGGCTGATACACCTTGCTCTACCAATACCCCAGCAATCATACGGTTAATGAACGGTGAGTTGTCCACGATGATGTCTGCTCGCTTACCAGTGCGAGGATCTAAAGGCATTTGGTTGTCTGGTAAAATATCTACGATAACCCCTTTACCACCAGACAGGTTGGTTAACTTATAACCTTTAGCTGGACGGTTTTCGTATTCAATAACAACGTTAACACGGAACTCATCCAAAGGTTTGCGTTTGTAAGTACGACGTATGGTTTCCTTTTCAAAGCCTGAATTCTTACCAACATAATTCATGGCGTTTAAGATTTCTGAACGTAGGATATCACCTAAGACTAAGTTGTCACCTAACTGACGTCTGACCGAGCGTTCCCATTTAATCAAGTCTACATAAGCCTTGTTTTTCTCTTCATTATAAAGAGTCAATTGTTCGGCCATATCGTCAGGAATAAACGGTCCTTTACCTATCTTCTCTTGATGCACGAAGATATCCACGACTTTACCACCAGGACCTGCAGCGTAGATGCGTTCATCAAAGATGTCAGCACGGTGTAAATTCGCTGGGTGCTGGTGAACCACACCTAAAGCTTCGTCGAAGTTACGCAAAGCCATTAACAAACCGTCATGGATACTACGCCCTTCGATATCGAAAGGTGTTACCGCTTCACCGATGTCTGGTAAGACTTTGTATTTACCATCTTTACCGTAAAGGTTCAAAGGGAAATTACGGCGACCGAAACTGATGGTGCGTGTTTCGTAAGTATGGTAAGTAAAGCGTTTAGCAGTTGACTCACTGATAATCACCCCGTCCTCAGCTACCCCAGGGTGAGACATCGCTACCGTTACCAAGTTCAAACCGATACTGTAGTTACCATACTCGTCGTTGGTTGGGGTTCTTAAGAACACTGTACCTTTCTTAAAGCGTACCCCAGGTTTGATTTGATGGTAAGCATCTGTTTTGATATAGCGACAACCGAAGTGACTGTGTTTAGAGAAATAGTCTTTCAATATGAAACAATCATAAACCCCATTGGTGGTTTGATAAATCACCAAAGTCTCTGGGTTCTTTTTAATACCCCCATCTATTTGTTTCATATAGCGTGGTTTCACTGAAACGATGGTACCTGTTTCTGGCATCCCCACTTGGAAAGTGTACTCACCACCGTACTTACGCTCCATACCAGTTTGATGTCGTGGTAATTCAGGTCTGGCTAACGTAATATGTTGTGGTAAGTGTTGCGACTCCATATACAAACGCGCCGCTGAGTTGTTCTTGTAATAAGGAGAGAATACTGTATGAGACAATAATTCAGCTCGGTGTTCATTCTTTACATATTGACCGTATGGCCAAGGGAACTCAAAATCCAACATCTTTAAAACTCCTTCTTTTTACATTAAGGGTACTGCAATATTATAATATATCCCTATTAATTTTTAAGGTACTATAATGACATTACGTACATCCATACCCAAAACCAAAAACAACCTTTATTACGATGAGAATTTTCGTAAGGTCTTAGAAGACCACATAGGTTACATTTTAAACAACCACGCTCACGTACAAGCCATTAAACTTTCGACTTCTGCCGCGTGGCGTTCTGACTTCTATGGTTTAGTCAGAGACATCCTACCTAATTTCCCTGAGAACCTCATGTGGTTGATTCTCAGACTCAACGGTTTAACCAGTCCAACAGAATGGTCTGGTACCCGTGACAGTATTATCCTAACTGAACCTGAAACCATTAATCAACTCATCGCTGCTAACTACAACAGCATATAAAAAAAGAAAACCTCCCCTACCGTAAGGTAAGGGAGGGTTAGAGGTTTATGACCGTTTAGTGACGACGAGTAGGAACTTCTATGTAATCGCCATAAGCATCACGACGGTAAACACGGGTGTCACCACGGCGGTCGTAATCATCACCGAATGAACCACGAGATTCACGACGGTTGTTTTCACGACCTGAAGATTCACGCAACCATTCACTTACTGAAGTAGGACCAGAGCGGTCGTCACGACGGCGGTCTGAATAACCACGACCTGAAGATTCACTGTCTTGACGAGCTTGTACCCATTCATTAAACGCACCCATTGGGATGGGTTTGTTCGTTGCTTTAGTAGTGATTGTGGATTGCGTAGTCGTTGGTTGAGCTGCTACGTTCACGCTACGGATAACCGTTTGTAAAGCGTCGATGTCAACGAACACATCAGACCAATCCAAATCAAAGGTTTCAGCACTAGGTACGTCACGAGCCACTGTGTTGTAGTTATCAAACAGATTAATCATCACATGAATCAAAGAATCCATAGATGGAGCTATCAAACTGTTACTACCGTAGTTGTAAAGTTCAGCTCGGTTTTCACCTGTGTAATTAGCACTGTTGATTAAAGTCGGGAACAACAACTTAAACCAATCTTTGAAAATAGTGATGTCTTTCTTGCGCAGCTTAAATTCACCGATTTTGATTTCAGTTTCTTTGAACAACGCATCGTAAAACGGCATCGTTACCACACATACACGGTTGAAACGTACATCTTCTACCGTACCTTTGTTTCGAATATACAAACTACACATACTCAAATCTTTAGGTAAACGGTCAGCCACCACTTGTTCCAACAATTCACGAACGATGCCTAAGAACTTCTCATCAGCCGAAGTCAAGGTTTTCAGAAACTCCATGTTGTCAGGGTCTAAGTCCTGCTGGGTTTCTGGGTGCAAATGTATCGTCGTAGCAACCAGTAACAGACGCATAGATAAACTTTCTATGCGCTTCGCCATCACACGGCGTAAACGCTGCATGACTTCAGATTCACCGATGCTGACGTTTTCATTCAGTGGGTGGAAGAACAAACTTTCTTTAGCATCCAAAGTACGGATGTTCTGGTGTGTCGGTAAAAACACCGAACGTTTGCTGATGGTCATTGGTACGAAATTATCAAACATAGAAAAACCTATCATGCCTTGTTCGTTTGATTCCAAACCAGCCAACTTCAATACTGGTAAATATAAGTCAATTACTTTTTGATTTTTTTCCATCTTAAAAGATCCTTAAACGTTTCTGCGACGTGGGCTGTGAAGTGGGTTTTGATTAATAATACGTTCTGTGATGTTAGACATCACAGTACCCAAACCTGATACGGTACTACCGAAGCGGTCAGAGTCGAACGTTAACAAAGGTGAAGTCAAACTGTCACTGAACAACGGGAAAGCAAAGTTGTCAAGTTCATCACCGTCTACCGAGATAGTAATATACACTGTATTGTACACAGAGGCTTTAACCTCCAAGTAAATAGACATATTATTATCGTTGGTTATTAATTTTAATACCCGTTCAATAAACGAATAGCGGAAGATGTTCCACATTTCGATTTGCACTTCGGCCTCAGGACTGAAGCACTCAAAATCACCTGCTTGATGCATCGAATACAATTCATTCGGATTCGTACGCATACCGAAGCTAGAACCTGTGGATTCTACAATGAAGTCCAGTTTAGTAAAACCAGCACTCATCATTAAACCCACTACTGACGTAGCCACGATATTAGCTGCGAAAGTGTTTTCGTCTGACTTCTTAACGTCACGAGTAGAGTTGACGTAATCGGTTTGCTCACGGGCTTTGGTACCTTTGCCCATGTAGTTGATTTGTACACGTGAGTCTTCGAATGGGTTAAAGTTATCAAACAACAAAACCAAATCTTGCAAAGTGAAAGTGGTGTTCATGCTGTTTGCACGGCGGTGTATCATTTTGTAAAAGTCAGTACTGTCGTAGTCTGGTGTGTTAACCAAACGACCTGAGCTTCGGAAACTGTCTTGGCTGTTAGGACGATTAGCATGAATAGCTTCACGTTCTGAATCCAAGTAACTGTTAATAGTACTCTCCAAGTAAGAAGAAGGGTTAGCATAATTGCGACTGGCTGTTGTACCTTGTTGAGTCACGTAAGAACTCATGTCATGCATTTGACCTTCGGTATCGAAATCTTCACCGAAAGTTTCACGCTTAGACAAAGTAGAGAAAACCACCTTAGGTGTCATCTTACGGGCACCATCGATATCACTACCCAAGTTATCACTGGTTAAGATGTTACAACTGTTCAAAACCTTGAGGTCTGTTTGAGCGCCACGAATACCAGTGCGACGACGGATACGCATCACCATCACTGAGTTAGGTGTAAACACACATTCATTTTCTTCAAACAAACCATTTTTAGTAGGATCTAAACTGTCGATGCTGTTGGTAAAACCAGTAATGATTTCACGTTTAACACCTGACGTGTTGGTTTCACCATGGTCAACCACCAACATAAACGCCCAACGACGGTCGTTCCAACTACCTTCATCGATGTGGATATCACGTTCGTAGTCACGAGAAGGTGCGATGAGGTTACGGGCTTTAGAGGACGCTGTAGGTAAAGTTAAATTACCATCATCTTCTAAGATGGATTCCACCAAATCGTCTATCGCCTGATAGTTGGTATCAGTAGTCATGGGACGTAACACTTGGTCTTGGTAAGTACCTGTTTCTACCATAAACAAACCTACCAAACGCGAGTTACGCATTTCAGTTTGGAAATCGAAATCGGTTAACAACGAACTTGAACGGTCGTTGTCCACGATGATTCGACCGCCACCACGTCGACTTTCGTATTCGGATTCACGATTGTAATCACTCAAGCTGTGTTCACGCCCACGGGATTCACGACTTGAACGTTCTTGACGGTCACCTCGCTCTGAGCGTTGACCACGGTCCATACGGTCATCGTCACGGCGACCAGCACCACGTCGTTCATCGTTACCCCACAAATCACGACTTGTATCTATTCTTCTTGACATTATTAATACTCCTGTTTGTTACTTATTTAAATGAATGAAAAGGTTGGCCAACTGATTACGAAGTGTTGATGGTACTAAGTAATGTTCAGATTCTGACCCACCCACAGACGTCACTAAGTCTGTGGCTAAAGAACGACGCCAACGGTGTTTGCGTAATTCTTCTTCGAAGAAAGCCATGGAAATCAAAGCTTCGTTCTTATCCTTTCTGATGTAAGGATATAAAGTGTTTAGTTCTTCACTCAGTAATTGGTCTACGTGAGCTTTAGGTTTGCGATTACCACCTGCTGAGGTTTCAGAAGCTGGAATGGCATAACAACCTGTTAAGATGCTCAGGTCGTAAAAGCCATGATGCCATAAATAACACTGCACCACAGGTAATATGGTTTCCCGTAAGTTTTTATGCCCCATGTGGTCAATACTTTCAGGAGGTTGGATTTGTTTACAACCTAAAATCCACTGTGCCATTATCTTCTGTGGTGGTTTGATTTCTTCTGTAGAGATGCGTTGTCCTGCTTCTAAGAACGGAGCCAAACTGTCAGGGTCTATTGAGTTATCTAAGTCCCGTAAAATAATGACGGGGTCTTCTAAAAATAATTTTAATTCCTCTATGTCTAAAGTGGAAAGTTTCTGAGCCGACTTGAATACTTCTGTGAAACAAGCTTCATCATTGGTGGTTGGGTCGGTTTCAGGTTTCTTAGGTTGGATAGGTGTACCGAAGTTCTTAGGTGAACCCTTGGCTTTCTGGAAAGCAGTGTGGTATATCACACTTACGATACTGGCCAGTTTGTTACCGTTAGGGGTTTTAGAACGCCCGCACAACCATGTTTTGGTTAACACCGTTACTACGATAACACTTACAATCCAACGTTCAAAAGCTTCACGTGAGTTACCACTTACAATCGAAGAACTTAAATTAACATCTGATGGAATGGCGTTGCAAATGTGTTCTTTAAGTTTGTTGTAAATAGGCGTGTCTGTTAAGTTGGTTGGTTCTATCAACAACAACGCCCATGTGCTTCGTGTTACTTTGTTTACATCGGTACCGATTTTGTCTAGGAAATCAGCCCAGATAGGTAAGACGATGCGACTAGCGATACAGAAACCTATCAGACCCAAATAGTCTTTGGCTACATAAGTACGTTCCTTAGTACCCACTAAGATTTCACCTGGTTGTTCTTTAAAACTGTCACGGATATCGATGTGTACTTTGATATCCGTGGTTTTAATGAATTCTTCCATGCGTTCGTAATCCAAGTTTTCGTATATGCCTTGGAAACACGGAGCCAGACCACGAATCAATTCATCAACGTAATCGGTGTTCGCTAATATGTCTCGTGCATTTTTATAATGCTTGAAAATTTGATCTTGCTCAGCTTTAGGTAAGAAGTTTAAATACTGATTAACGTATTTGAGCTTGTCTTCTTCCTCACCTGAAGCCAGTTTAGGACTGCTGGCATAAAAAGCATAAAAGAACTCCAACGTCTCACCGTCATGTTTGACGATGGCCGTGGAAGTTTCTAAGTCTTCAGTGATTTGCATTTTTTAAAACTCCTTGTTGTTATTGCACTTAAGTAATATATAGCCTAAAAATAATTAACCACACCCGCTTTTAACGGATGTGGTTTTTAGATTGCTATTTAGAACATGATATCGTCGTCAAGTTCACTTACTGGTGTGTGTTGAGTAGTACTATTACTGCGTTGGTTATAGTTACCACCGCCACTACCGTTACCACCACGGTTACGGCTTTCTTGCCATTCTTTACGCTTTTCAATGCGTTTGTTTTCAGCAGCTGCGTAGTCGTCTTCCAAGTAATGCATGTATTGGTTTTCGATTTTCTTTAACCAGCCTAAGGCCATCGCTTTAGACATCATGCTAATAGGGGCTTTAGAACCGTCAGCCAAATACATTTCAGGGAAGTTGTGTGTGTCTTCAAAGTTAAAACGCACTTCTTCACTCACACCGAATTCTTTAACCATAATCCAACACATACCGTCTTCACGACGACCATAATGTACCGAAGAAGCTGGTAACATCTTAGGTGTTTTACGACCTGTTTCTGGGTTGTTAACGAACTTTTCAGCTTTCAATGAAATACTGTATTCACCTACTTGACGTGTGTCATTGAAGAAACTGCGCATCGCTTCGATGGTTTGATGGAAGTTGGTGTCAGACAAAAACGTAGCTGAGATACGTTTAGGACCATCACTACCAGGACCTTGCTTAGGTGGGTTCGGGTAAACCGTTAAGTTGATAAAACCTTGATACGAACCCAAAGACATAGTAGCGATTTGATTACCACGATGGGTAGTGGTTAAGCGACCTTTGGAATAGTCGCCGTAAAAAGGTTTTTTAACTGGGTTTTCCATAATAAATCCTTAATGAAACAAGTTTTTGAAAGAGTGCTCATCTAATATCTAGCACTGGTAAATGTTTACTACATGCGTTTAAAAACAGTTTTAAACCAGTCATCCCGTAACGTGTTTACGTCATGAGTAACTTTGGATACCGTAGTAAAAGGTGTCCATTTATACTTCTCTGCTAATTCAACCAACAACTTCTTGGGTTTTAACATCGGCTTAAACATCACACCGTCACCGAAGACTTGTAACAATTTTTCATTGAATGGCATACGGTGAAGTTCTTTACCGTTAACATACTTAGTGTACCATTCGGTTGAATCTTTTAAAGTACCTGTATGGGACTCTAACAAGACCAGTTTGTTAAAATACTTGGCGGATAACAAGTCCACTGGGTAATGAGTTAACATGGCTACGTTGTGGTTGGCTTCTTCATTTTGAGGCCGTACTTTGGTTCTTAAGATACGAACGTCGATAACCTCATCTTTCAACAAGTTTTTAATAACTGTTTCTTGGATGTGGTTGTCTTGTTCTTGTTTAACTGTGTTCTCAGTTCTAAACTCAGCATGAGGATACAGTCTGGGTAAATCAGAGTAATCCATAGCGTAATAAACCACCTCTATGGGTACCAAGGTTTTAATGAGCTTAAGTTCAGCTGTTAAAGCTTCTTTAAATTCTTTAACATCCACTTCACGTTTACCTGAACCCAAGGCGTTGTAGAAATTTCTGACCACTGTGTAGATGTTTATCCACAGGCTGTCGTAATTCTGACACGCTGGGTTGGGACTGCGTTCCCCGTTCTCTAAAACGCCCGTGAAGGCCTCTAATGCTAACGCAGTGGCGATACTGAGGGAGTAAGTACCCATAGCTCTGTAGACAATCATACTCATCTTAGCGGCCCTTTATGGCTTTGTCTAATAACTTAGAACACGTATTGATAAAAGCTTCAGATTCATTACTTACACGATTCAACAACAAATCTTTGGCGTTGCTAGAAGTAATAGTAACGCTCACCATTTCAGGTAAGTTGTCTGGTTCTATTTCTTCTAATACGTTAACCTCACCCTGTATTTGCTTGTACAAATTAACATGAATAAAATGGGTATTCAGTTGATTGAACCCCGCGTTAAAAGCATGTTCGCGTTCCATCAACAAACGATAGTGACTACCGTCTGGGGCATACTTAGTGGCTTTAGCTATCTTATCTAAACTGTCTTCGGGGCTTAAACCCTGTATGTCTACGTCATCCCAAACCGTGGCTTCCACGTTCTCATGAAAAGCCCATTTGTTACCGTTGGCTTCGTCTATACTAAAAGTTAAATAACCTTTAGGCTTAGATTCACCAAAACGCAAACACTCTAAACTACCAGGTATAACAATACGGTCTTTGTGTTTGTGGTTGTGGTCATGACCAATGAAAATAAAGTGTTTAACGAAACCCAAATAAAGTTCAGAATCATGCTTAGGTGCTTTAGCTACAGCAGGTAATTGAAAGTCAAACTGACCATGCATAATAGCCAAGTCTACCTCCTCTAAACCCAAAGCTTCCATTTGACGTTTAACCTCAGCGTAAATAGCACTGGTGGTAGGCCTTGCTTCGTCTGGAATATAGAGTACGTTTAAATCCCACTTAGGTTCATAAACGATACTGATGTCAGTGATGTATTTGAAATCACAAGTAGAACCCAAAGAGTTGTGTAAAGCCTCGATGATTTTAGCTTGTTTGGCATCATGACTGGGTGTGCCTTCTAAAATACGTAAAGCGGTGTTGGTCTTTACACAAGTTTCAATCAGGTCTGTGTAGTGCTCTATGATAGCTGGGATGGCGTTGTTATTAAGGGTCAAACTCTTGTCGAAAAGGTCACCTGATTCATATATGCAATCTACTGTACTTAAGTTGTCTAAAGTCAGTATTTTTTCTTTGACGGCAATAACCTTACTGGCGGGCACCCGATGGTGCCCCATATGCAAGTCAGATAGCACTAGGCCTTTGTGTTTTTTACCAGTCGTCGTTAAAAAGTTTTTCTTCATTTTTCTCTGTGGTTTCTGTTGGGGTGTCTAAGTTAGGGGTTTCAATAGGGATTTCTTTCAAACCATAACGCTTAAATACAGAGTTCCAAAATAATAAAGTTTCCAAAGGCTTAGCAGCACCGTCTGATTTAATCAATGTTTTTTGAATGTCTCGATTAAAGTTCATGGCTGCGATTTTTGGATTGATGCGTGATTCGTCACTTAAACGCTGTGTGATACTGGATACCGAAGGGCGGTCGTTTTTGGTACGCAGGTTCACGTTGTTCATTTGTAACATAGGAGGTATGGTGTACAGCACTTCACCATTGGTGTTAACAACATTGACTTTGTTGTAAGGGCCACCTGCCAGTCTTAAGTAGGCATCTACTTCTAAAGCCAAACCTGACTCAGTGCTGTACTTCATTTCGTCGATTTCTTCACGAGTGTAAAGAGGTTCGTTAAACTTAGCATGGAACATCGGTAAGAAATACTTAACGAATTCAGCTTCGCTAACGTTGTTGGTTTTGCCTTTGGCTAAAATACGAACCGCAGACATATCGGTTAAGCTAATCATTTCTAACTTGAGTTCACGGTCGTTAGCCGTTACACTGTCAAGTTGTTCTTGCATCATTTTGGCTCGAGCTTCTCGGCGGTCTTTAGACTCACCTACTTGAACTCTACCCGTAGGTTTACGCATATGCAGCTCCTGAATTCAAATCATTGGTTAAACGTCTGAACAAACTCTTGTCATCAAAGAAAGTCTTTTCTGTTGGATAACGGTCGTTCTGAGTGGTCACCGTTATTTCACAAACATACGCGACTCGGTTAACTGTGTCTGAGTCGTTGGAGGTAACCATAATAGATACGTTGTCGAAATAAGTTTTTAACATATCAGAAATGTCAGCTTCTAAAAGTTGACAACAGCGACTAGGTTCGTTG
>JACCDZ011575909.1_pt1 | contig 16189 bp, 16 predicted proteins | sample 7449551 | NCBI WGS metagenome assembly JACCDZ01 (sample SAMN15323452, study PRJNA562643) | freshwater metagenome | isolation source: river surface water | place: USA:Blue River Watershed | collected 2017-08-18 | reverse complement strand
CGAGGCGAGCACTTTGAAATCAACAAGCTGCGTTTCGAAGTGCTGCACACCCGCGGCGGTGCAGTGAAGTGGTTCAAGGTGTACCCCGCACCGACTGACAAAGCGACGCCCTAACCCATGCGCCGCTGGCCCCTCTCTTTTAGCGTGACCACATGGCTGGTCGTTGCGGGGCTAGCGCAATCGGTGTCATTGGCTTGGCCGTTGGATGGCGCGTGGCGCGGCGTGCCACAAGGCTGGTTGCAAGTCGCCAGCTTGGCTGCATTGGCTGCCGTGCTCGACCGTAGTCGCTCAGTGTCCCAAGCGTTTGCACAAGCCTGGGTGTTTGCCTGGGCGTGGCTCACGGGCAGCACATGGTGGTTGTTCATTTCGCTGCATACCTATGGTGAATTGGCCGCACCGTTGGCTGCACTGGCTGTGCTGCTGCTGGCCGCTGGTTTGGCTCTGTTGTATGGCGCAGCAGGCGCCGTGTTTCATCGTGTCTGTGGACACACACAGCTGGGGGTGTTGGCGCGGGCGCTGAGCTTTGCCTCGGTGTGGGTGTTGGCTGAATGGGCACGCGGTACCTTGTGGACAGGCTTCCCTTGGGGCGCGGGGGGCTATGCGCATGTTGAAGGTTTGATGCGCCATTGGGCGCCATGGGTGGGCGTGTATGGCTTGTCGGCTTTGTCTGCGGGGCTGGCTATGACCTTGGTGGCGCAGCGGCACGACAATGCGTCGCGCAGATGGGTTGCAAGCAGCGTGACGGCGGTTCTGTGTGTGACCTTGGGTTGGATGTGGTTCACCTCGCCCAGCCACACCGATACCCATGCAACAAACATCACGTCCACACAGCCCCTGCGCGTGACCTTGTTGCAAGGCAACATCCCGCAAGATTTAAAGTTTGGCGCCACGGGTGTGGGCCGTGCCTTGCGCGACTACCGCGAAGCTTTGCTCGCCAGCACCAGCGATTTGACGGTCACCCCCGAAACCGCACTGCCGATGTCACCCGAGCAATTGCCCGAGGGCTATTGGGCGGGCGTGCAGCAGCATTTTTCCAAAGGCACGCAAGCCGCTTTGATTGGCGTGCCCTTGGCGCAACGCAGCGTGGATGGGCAGCGTCAGTACAGCAACTCCGCCTTGGGCTTGATGCCGCAAGCCACGCCGGCCGCCACTGCCACCTACCAGTACGACAAACACCACTTGGTGCCCTTTGGTGAGTTTGTGCCGCCGTTGTTTCAGTGGTTTGTGCGCATGCTCAACATCCCCTTGGGTGATTTCACGCGGGGCGAAGTGGTGCAGCCTGCGATGCACGTCAAAGGGGAGCGCATTGCCCCAAATATTTGCTACGAAGATTTGTTTGGTGAAGAGCTGGCACGCAGTTTTGCGGCCCCTCACAAAGCTCCCACGATGTTGGTCAACCTCAGCAACATTGCGTGGTTTGGCGACACCGTGGCGATCGACCAGCATTTGCACATTTCGCGCATGCGCGCGCTCGAGCTTGGGCGCCCCATGCTCCGCGCCACCAACACCGGCGCCACCGCCATCATCAACGCCCAAGGCGAGGTGACGCACCGCTTGCCCAGTGCCGTGGCTGGCGCTCTGACGGCCGAGGTGCGCGGGGTGCATGGCCCTGTGACTCCCTATGCGCGTTGGGTGTCGGCGTGGGGGCTTTGGCCACTGGTGGGAGTGGCCTTGTTGACCCTCTTGGCCGTGGCCTTGCTGGCCCATGCCGGCCGGCACGGACCGAGGCGGTTCGGCCCGTAAAATCTGAGGTTTGCGGGCATATGGACCTGCACTTAATTTGCCAGCGTCACGCTGGCCTCGTTGCATGCTGACTTTTCAACAAATCATTCTCAAACTCCAGTCCTACTGGGCCGAACAAGGCTGCGCCTTGCTCCAACCCATCGACATGGAGGTGGGTGCCGGTACCTCCCACACCGCCACGTTCTTGCGCGCTTTGGGCCCAGAGCCTTGGAAGGCCGCTTACGTGCAACCCAGCCGCCGCCCCAAAGACGGCCGCTACGGCGAGAACCCCAACCGCTTGCAGCACTACTACCAATACCAAGTGGTGTTGAAGCCTGCACCCAGCAACATCTTGGAGCTCTACCTCGGCTCACTCGAAGCCCTAGGTTTTGATTTGAAGAAAAACGACATCCGTTTTGTGGAAGACGATTGGGAAAACCCCACCCTCGGCGCTTGGGGCTTGGGTTGGGAGGTGTGGTTGAACGGCATGGAAGTCACGCAGTTCACCTACTTCCAACAAGTCGGCGGCATCGATTGCAAACCCATCACCGGCGAAATCACCTACGGCCTAGAGCGTTTGGCGATGTACCTGCAAGGCGTCGACAACGTCTACAACTTGCAATGGACCGATGGCCTGACCTATGGCGACGTGTACAAGCAAAACGAGGTGGAGCAATCCACCTATAACTTCGAGCACAGCGATGCCGAGTTTTTGTTCACCGCGTTTGGCGCGCACGAAAAGCAAGCCCAGCATTTGATGGGGGCACAACTCGCATTACCCGCTTATGAGCAAGTGCTCAAAGCGGCCCACACCTTCAACTTGCTCGATGCGCGTGGCGCCATCAGCGTGACCGAGCGCGCCGCCTACATTGGCCGTATCCGTAACTTGGCACGCGCGGTGGCGCAAAGCTATTACGAGAGTCGCGAACGCTTGGGCTTCCCCATGGCCCCGCGCGAGTGGGTCGACCAAATTCCGAAGAAGACCGCTTGAGCGTAGGACACAAGAACATGACGACACACAACCTACTCATCGAACTCTTCGTGGAAGAGCTGCCACCCAAAGCCTTGCAAAAGTTGGGCGATGCTTTCTCCAACGTGCTGTTGGAGCAGCTCGCCGCACAAGGCCTCACCTCGGCCAACTCTGCGGTCACCGCGTATGCATCACCACGCCGTTTGGCCGCGCACATCACCGCAGTAGCGTCGCAAGCGGCCGACAAGGCTGTGCAACAAAAACTCATGCCCGTCAGCGTGGGCTTGGACGCCAGTGGCAACGCCACCCCCGCGTTGTTGAAAAAGCTGCAAGCCTTGGGCGCAGGCCCTGAGGTGGTGGCACAACTCAAACGCGCACCCGATGGAAAAGCCGAAGCCTTGTTTTACGACAGCGTGGCCAAAGGTGCGAGCTTGGTGGTGGGTTTGCAAAAAGCTTTGGACGAAGCGATTGCCAAATTGCCAATCCCCAAGGTGATGAGTTACCAACTCGAAACCGACTGCGAGCTGCCCGGTTGGAGCAGCGTCAACTTTGTGCGGCCCGCGCACAGCTTGGTGGCCTTGCACGGCAACACCGTGGTGCCGGTCAAAGCCTTGGGCTTGACTGCGGGCAAGCACACACAAGGCCATCGCTTTGAGGCCAAGGTGTCGCCCGTGGTGTTGGCCGATGCCGATGCGTATGCCGACACACTCGCCCAAGACGGCGCGGTGATCGCCAGCTTCACCGCACGTCGTGCCGAGATCGTGCGTCAGCTCGATGCGGCGGCAGCCAAAGTTGGCGGCGGTGTGAAGGCAATTGACGATGCCGCGTTGCTGGACGAAGTGACTGCCTTGGTCGAGCGCCCCAATGTGTTGGTGTGTGAGTTTGAAAAACAATTCCTCGACGTGCCGCAAGAGTGCCTCATCCTCACGATGAAGGCGAATCAAAAATACTTTCCCCTGCTCGATGCGTCTGGCAAGTTGACGCACCAGTTCTTGGTGGTCAGCAACATCACGCCGGACGATGCGTCGGCCGTGACCGGCGGCAACGAGCGCGTGGTGCGTCCACGTTTGGCGGATGCCAAATTCTTCTTTGACCAAGACCGCAAAAAGACACTCGCCTCGCGCGTGGAGGGCTTGGCCAAGGTGGTGTATCACAACAAATTGGGCACGCAAGGTGAACGCACCGAGCGCGTGCGCACCATTGCCAAAGGCATCGCGGCGCTGTTGCCACAAGCCAAAGACGCTGGTTTTGTGCAAGCCGTCGACACTGCCGCACAACTGGCCAAGACCGATTTGCTGACCGACATGGTGGGTGAGTTCCCCGAGCTGCAAGGCATCATGGGCGGCTACTACGCACGCCACGATGGGCTGAGCCACGAGGTGGCCGAGGCGATTGAAGACCACTACAAACCTCGCTTTGCCGGGGACGCGTTGCCACGCAACACCGTCGGTGTCGTGGTGGCCTTGGCTGACAAACTCGAAACCTTGGTCGGCATGTTTGGCATTGGCAATTTGCCTACCGGCGACAAAGATCCGTTTGCATTGCGCCGCCATGCCTTGGGTGTGGTGCGCATGTTGCGCGAGGCCAATTTGGACCTGGCCTTGAATGCACTCATCGCTCAAGCCATTCCCGCGTTTGGCGACAAGATCACCGACCCCACCACCGCGTTGACATCGTTCATCTACGACCGTTTGGCCGGCGGCTTGCGCGAGCAAGGTTTCAGCGCGCAAGAAGTCGAAGCCGTGCTGGCGCTGCAACCGCAACACTTGGCCGATGTCAGCAAACGCCTCGAGGCCGTGCGTGCATTCGCCGCTTTGCCCGAAGCCGCTGCGCTGGCGGCGGCCAACAAGCGGATTGGCAACGTACTGAAGAAAGCCGGTGAAGTCGATGCCCATGTGAACGCCGCGCTGTTCAAAGAGGATGCCGAGCAAGCACTCTACGCGGTCATGCAAAAGTTGTTGCCCGAGTCTGAGGCGCAGTTCAATGCGGGCGACTACACCGCCTCGTTGCAAACCTTGGCCGCCTTGCGTTCGCCGGTTGATGCCTTCTTTGACGACGTGATGGTGAACGCCGAAGAGATGGACTTGCGCCTCAATCGCCAAGGCCTGCTCAAGTGCTTGCACTTGGCCATGAATCGCGTGGCCGATTTGTCTTGCCTCGCCGCTTAAGCACACGACCATGCAAACCAAACTCGTCATCCTCGACCGCGACGGCACCATCAACCAAGACAGCGACGAATACGTCAAGTCGGCCGACGAGTGGATTCCATTGCCAGGCGCGCTCGAAGCGATTGCGCGTTTGAACCACGCAGGTTGGCACGTGGTGGTGGCGTCCAACCAATCGGGTTTGGGGCGTGGCTTGTTTGACGTGGCCGCCCTCAACGCCATGCACACCAAGATGCACAAGTTGCTGGCCGCCGCGGGCGGGCGTGTGGATGCGGTGTTTTATTGTCCGCACAGTCCTGAAGAAACGTGCAGCTGCCGCAAACCATTGCCCGGTTTGTACGAGCAAATTGGCGAGCGTTACGGCATGGACTTGCATGGCGTGCACACCGTGGGCGACACCTTGCGCGACTTGCAAGCTGGCGCGGCGGTGGGTTGCGCGACGCACTTGGTGTACACCGGCAAAGGCGAAAAGCTCAAAGGCCAAGCCTTGCCCCCCGATTACCCTGCAGGTACCCGGGCCCACGCCGATCTCGGTGCGTTCGCCGATTGGTTGTTGTCACAACCCGATGTTGCGCCAAAAGCAGGAGTAAAACCATGATGGCCTTGTTGCGTTCGGTCGTGCACATGGCCGTCATGTTTGTCACGGTCATTCCGTATTCGTTGCTGATCGTGCTGGCGCGTGTGTTGGGTACGAAGGGCAGCAGCCTTTACGTCATCGCGCAAAAGTGGTTGACGCTCAGCGTCGACGCCGCGCGCGTCATCATGGGCATTCGCTACGAGATTCAAGGGCAAGACAACTTGCCGGTGGGCGAAACCAGCCCCGCCATTTTGTTGGTCAAGCACCAGTCGACCTACGAAACATTTTTGATGCCGGCCATCATGCCGCACCCCTTGGCCTATGTGTTCAAAAAAGAGCTGCTGTATGTGCCGTTCTTTGGTTGGGCCATTGGCAGCTTGGACATGATCCACATCGACCGCAGCCAACGCGCCCGTGCGTTTGCCAAGGTGGTGGAGCAGGGCAAAGCCTTGCTCGCCAAAGGCGTGTGGGTCATCATGTTTCCAGAAGGCACGCGCATTCCACGCGGTCAGCGCGGCAACTACAAAACCGGCGGCACACGTTTGGCGATTGCCACCGGTGCGCCAGTGATTCCTGTGGCGGTGACCTCGGCCAAATGCTGGCCTCGCAAGGCGTTCATCAAATACCCGGGCGTGGTCGATGTGTCGATCGGCAAACCCATTCCCAGCGAGGGGCGTGACGCCGACGAACTGATGCGCGAAGTCGAAGAATGGATTGAAGCCGAAATGCGCCGCCTCGATCCCGAGGCCTACGTCGGCCAAAACTGATGCCCTGCGCATGAGCCGCTTCTTGCAACTCGTGCTTGACATGTTTGAGGGGGCGTCACCCGCGCCGGTGTTGCATGGGGCGCATCAACCACCCGAGCTCCTTGGGCAGGTTTTGCCCAAAGCGCACTATGCGCATCCCCGTGCCACGCGGCGTATTCAGTTGGGCACCACCGATGTCGCTTACGCATTCAGACGCGGCAAACGCCGCACCATTGGCATGGCCGTGGGACCTGATGGTTTAGAAGTCAGCGCGCCGCGCTGGGTCACGCTGGGTGAGGTGGAGTCTGCCTTGCACGAGAAAGCCGATTGGATCGCACGCAAACTGCTGGAGATGCAAGAGCGCCAACAACAGCTCGGTGCCGCGCGAATTGTTTGGTGCGACGGTGTGGTGGTGCCTTACTTGGGTGAGTCGCTGCAAGTGGTGTTGGATTCTTCCAGCGCCCTGAAGAAAAACAGCGCGCAGTTTGAGGCGGCTTCGTCAACCAGCCCCATGCACACCCTGCGCGTTGGGCTGCCGCTCAACGCCGAGCCCGCGCAAATTCGCGATGCGGTGCAGGCCTGGCTGATGCGTCAAGCCAAGGCGTTGTTCACCGAGCGGCTCAACCACTATGCGCCGCAGCTGGGCGTGCAGTGGCAACGCCTGTCGCTCAGCAGTGCCGCCACCCGTTGGGGCAGTGCCAGCGCACAAGGGGCGATTCGCCTGAACTGGCGTTTGGTCCACCACAAGCTGTCGGTGATCGACTATGTGGTGGCCCACGAGCTGAGCCACTTGCGCGTGATGGACCACAGTCCGCGCTTTTGGGACACGTTGCACAGCGTGATGCCGGACTACGCCGAGCGCCGGCGTGTTCTTAAGGATGAACCCTTACCTCCGTGGTTTTGACTTGGCTTTTCCAGATTTCCCGTCATAATTGACGTTTACGTAAACGTAAAGAAGAAAATCATGGCCACCACCTACTCCATCAGCGACTTGGCGCGTGAGTTTGATCTCACCACCCGAGCGATTCGTTTTTACGAAGACATGGGCCTGTTGCAACCCGAGCGTTCGGGGCCGGGCGGTCGTAACCGCGTGTACAGCCATCGCGATCGCACGCGTTTGAAACTCACCCTGCGTGCCAAGCGTTTGGGCTTGTCGTTGAACGAAGCCAAAGAGCTGATCGACATGTACGACAGCCCGCGCGACACAGGTCCGCAGCTGCAAAAGTTTTTGGTGGTGTTGGATGCGCACAAGCGCGAGCTGGAGGCGCAGATGGCTGAGATCCAAGCCAACCTCGACGAAGTCAAGGCCCACGAAAAAGACGCACGCACCCTGCTGGCCAAGCAAGCCGGTGCGAGCAGCAAAACCACCAAAGGGAGCAAGGCATGACGCAAGCCCCTGCACATCCCGACCTCCACGCCCGCATCGAAGCCAGCTTTGTGCGTCAGGGCATGATGCAGCACCTCGGCGCGCGCATTGTGTCGGTGGCGCCGGGCGAGGTGGAAATCGCTTTGCCCTATTCCGAGCGCGTGACCCAACAACAAGGCGGTTATCACGGCGGGGCCATGGGCGCCTTGGCCGACATTGCCGCGGGCTACGCCGGGCTCACCAAAGCCGCTGAAGGCCAAGAGGTGACCACGGTCGAATACAAGATCAACTTCTTAGCCGCCTTCTCTGGCGGTGAACTGCGCGCGCGAGGCCATGTGGTGCGCGCGGGCAAGCGCCTCATCATCACCACCGCTGAGGTGGTGCACCTCGACGACAACGGTGGCGAATCGCCCTGCGCGCTGATGCAGCAGACCCTCGCCACTGTGAACAAAACCTACTGACCCACGGAGATCCACATGAACAACTTACCCGGCCTGAATTTCCAACTCGGCGAAGACATCGACGCCTTGCGCGACGCCGTGCGTGATTTCGCGCAAGCCGAGATCGCACCACGCGCCGCGCAGATCGACCACGACGACCAATTCCCCATGGACCTGTGGCGCAAGATGGGCGACCTCGGCGTGCTCGGCATCACGGTGGGCGAAGAATACGGCGGCGCCAACATGGGTTACCTCGCGCACATGATCGCGATGGAAGAAATCTCGCGCGCCTCTGCCAGCGTGGGCTTGAGCTATGGCGCGCACAGCAATCTGTGTGTCAACCAAATCAAGCGCAACGGCACCGATGCGCAGCGCCAAAAGTATTTGCCCAAACTCATCAGCGGTGAACACGTGGGTGCGCTCGCCATGTCCGAGCCCGGTGCTGGCTCTGACGTCATCAGCATGAAGTTGAGGGCCGAAGACAAAGGCGGCTACTACGTGCTCAACGGCAGCAAGATGTGGATCACCAACGGCCCCGATGCCGACACCTTGGTGGTCTATGCCAAGACCGAGCCCGAGTTGGGTGCTCGCGGCGTGACCGCCTTCTTGATCGAGAAGGGCATGAAGGGCTTCAGCATCGCGCAAAAGCTCGACAAGCTGGGCATGCGCGGCAGCCACACCGGCGAGCTGGTGTTTCAAAACGTCGAGGTGCCTGAGGCCAACATCCTGGGTGGCTTGAACAACGGCGCCAAGGTGCTGATGAGCGGTTTGGACTATGAGCGCGCGGTGCTTACCGGCGGCCCATTGGGCATCATGCAGTCGGTCATGGACAACGTGATTCCCTACATCCACGACCGCAAGCAATTTGGCCAAAGCATTGGCGAGTTCCAGCTGATTCAAGGCAAGGTGGCCGACATGTACACCGTGCTGCAAGCGGCGCGCTCGTTCGCTTACACCGTGGCCAAAAACCTCGACATGCTGGGCACCGACCATGTGCGTCAAGTGCGCAAAGACTGCGCCTCCGTCATCTTGTGGACCGCCGAAAAAGCTACGTGGATGGCCGGCGAAGGCGTGCAGATTTTTGGTGGCAACGGCTACATCAACGAATATCCCTTGGGCCGTTTGTGGCGCGATGCCAAGCTATACGAAATCGGCGCGGGCACCAGCGAAATTCGCCGCATGTTGATTGGTCGTGAACTCTTTGCTGAGACCTGTTGAGCTCGCCCATCCTTGGCGACAATTGCAGCATGACACATCAACTTCAACATCTTTTTGACAACAACCGTGAATGGGCTGCGCGCATGGAGCGCGAACAGCCTGGCTTCTTCACGCACTTGTCGCAGCAGCAAACCCCCAAGTATTTGTGGATCGGTTGTTCAGACAGCCGTGTGCCGGCGAACCAAATCACGGGCCTCGAGCCGGGCGAGGTGTTCGTGCACCGCAACATCGCCAACGTGGTGGTGCACTCTGACTTGAACGCGTTGTCCGTCATTCAATACGCCGTCGATTGTTTGAAGGTCGAGCACATCATGGTGGGCGGCCACTATGGCTGCGGCGGTGTGTTGGCGGCCACGCGCGGCGTGCGCATTGGTTTGGCTGACAACTGGCTGCGCCATGTGCAAGATGTGCGCTTGCGTCACCGTCAACGTCTGAACCACTTGCCCCAAGAGCAACTCGAAGACGTGATGTGCGAGATGAACGTGATCGAACAAGTCGGCAACGTGGCCTTGTCCAATGTCATGCAAGACGCTTGGGGGCGCGGCCAAAAAGTATCCATCCACGGTTGGATTTACCGCGTCTCTGACGGTTTGGCCCATGACCTGGGTGTGACGATGAGTCGTCCCGGCGAAGTGGTCGACGTGTTCCGCCAAGCCTTCAAAAAATACCCACGCGGCGCCTAAGCATTTTTTCAAATCTATTTACAGGAGATCCCCATGTCCACCCACGCAGATCCCATCGTCATCGTCAGTGCCGCGCGCACGCCCATGGGTAGCTTTCAAGGCGACTTTTCCAGCTTGGCTGCGCACGACCTCGGTGGCGCAGCCATCAAGGCCGCGGTGGAACGTGCGGGCATCAACCCTGAGTTGGTGACCGAGGTGTTGTTTGGTAACTGTTTGATGGCCGGTCAAGGTCAAGCCCCTGCGCGCCAAGCCGCGTTCAAAGGCGGCTTGCCCAAGAGCGCAGGCGCGGTCACCTTGTCCAAGATGTGTGGCTCGGGTATGCGCGCTGCGATGTTTGCGCACGACATGTTGATCGCAGGCACGCACGATGTGTTGGTGGCCGGTGGCATGGAGAGCATGACCAACGCCCCCTACCTGATGATGAAAGGCCGTGGCGGTTACCGTATTGGCCACGACCGCATCTTTGACCACATGATGCTCGACGGTTTGGAAGACGCTTACGAACCCGGCCGCAGCATGGGCACCTTTGGCGAAGACTGCGCCGCCAAATACAACTTCACCCGTGCCGAGCAAGACGCCTTCGCCACCGCCAGCGTGCAACGCGCCAAGTCGGCGATTGAAAGCGGCGCCTTCGCGGCAGAAATCACGCCCGTGACGGTCAAGACCCGTGCTGGCGAGACCGTGGTGTCGATCGACGAAGGCCCCGGAAAAATCAAGCTCGACAAGATGTCGACGCTCAAGCCCGCGTTCAAAAAAGACGGCACCATCACCGCCGCGTCAAGCTCGTCCATCAACGACGGTGGCGCAGCCATGGTGCTGATGCGCGAGAGCACCGCCAAGCAATTGGGCTGCAAGCCGCTGGCCCGCATCGTCAGCCATGCCACCCATGCGCAAGAACCCGAGTGGTTTGCCACCGCCCCGGTGGGCGCGACCCAAAAAGCCTTGGCCAAAGCTGGATGGGCCGTGGCCGATGTGGACTTGTGGGAAGTCAACGAAGCCTTCGCGGTGGTGCCCATGGCCTTGATGAAAGACTTGAACGTGCCCCACGACAAGGTCAACGTCAACGGTGGTGCGTGTGCCTTGGGTCACCCCATTGGCGCTTCGGGGGCCCGCATCATGGTCACCTTGATTCATGCGCTCAAGGCACGTGGTTTGAAAAAAGGCTTGGCCACCTTGTGCATCGGCGGTGGTGAAGCCACAGCGGTGGCGTTAGAAATTATTTAAGCGAGAGACGCGCCATGATCCTCACCCCAGACCAACTCATGATTCGCGACGCCGTGCGCGACTTTGCCCAACAAGAACTCTGGCCACATGCCGCTGAGTGGGACAAGCAGCACACCTTCCCGCACGAGGCGCACAAGGGCTTGGCGGCGCTGGGTGCGTATGGCATTTGCGTGCCCGAAGCCTTGGGTGGCGCAGGTTTGGATTACCTCACGCTCGCCTTGGTGTTGGAAGAAATTGCGGCCGGCGATGGTGGTACCAGCACCGCCATCAGTGTGACCAACTGTCCCGTCAATGCCATCTTGATGCGCTATGGCAACGACCAACAGCAAAAGAAATGGCTGACACCCTTGGCGCAAGGCGAGATGCTTGGCGCGTTTTGTTTGACTGAACCGCATGTGGGCTCCGATGCTTCCGCGTTGCGCACCACCGCCACCAAGCAAGGCGATGAATACGTCATCAACGGGGTGAAGCAATTCATCACCAGCGGCAAAAACGGCCATGTGGCCATCGTGATTGCGGTGACCGACAAAGGCGCTGGCAAGAAAGGCATGAGCGCCTTCATCGTTCCCACCAACGCACCCGGCTACCATGTGGCGCGCTTGGAAGACAAGCTCGGCCAGCACAGCAGCGACACCGCGCAAATCAATTTTGACAACTGCCGCATCCCCGCTGAAAACCTGATCGGCCAAGAAGGCGAGGGCTACAAGATTGCCTTGTCTGCACTCGAAGGTGGCCGCATCGGCATTGCGGCGCAGAGCATTGGCATGGCGCGCAGCGCGTTCGAAACAGCGTTGCAGTACAGCAAAGACCGCGAGAGTTTTGGCACTGCCATCTTCAACCACCAAGCGGTGGGTTTCCGCTTGGCCGAATGCGCCACACAACTCGAGGCGGCGCGTCAACTCATGTACCACGCGGCCTCGTTGCGCGATGCCGGATTGCCGTGTCTCAAAGAAGCCGCCATGGCCAAACTGTTTGCCAGCGAAACCGCTGAGAAGGTGTGCAGTGTGGCCATTCAAACCTTGGGTGGCTATGGCGTGGTGGGTGACTTCCCCGTGGAGCGCATTTACCGCGACGTGCGTGTGTGCCAAATTTATGAAGGCACCAGCGACGTGCAAAAAATCATCATCCAACGCGCCTTGGCTTGATCGGTTTGCCAGCAGGGTTGGCATACGTGCAGCACAATCTGTTCAATTGAACTTGGAGTCGTCACATGTCTTTTGCCACCACCCACACCGCCACCTTACTCAAGTACGGCGGTATCAGCTTCATTGCTGGAGCCGTCAATCACGGTATGTTCAGCGAGTCGCGCTCGCTCATCACCGCGTCGTTTGGCGTGTTCTTTTATTTGCTGGGTTCGTGGCTTGAAATGCGCCTGCAAGAGGCCCAGCGCTTGAGTTGGGCCGATGTGCTGGGGGTGGGCATCGTGTCTTCGGTGGGGTTGGGTTTTTTCACGGGTGGCCTGCAGCATTTTCCCGATTCACCCGATCGCAGCGTGTGGGTCGTTCCCCTCGGATTTGCACTGAGCTTGTTGGCCATGTATTACATGGACTGGCGCAGCCGCATGTCGTTGAACCGCCTGATCACCTATGCCTTGTTCTCCATTGCGGTTGTTTCTGCTTGCTCGGCGTTGGCTTGGACGCAACTGGTGGGACAAGCGGGTGATGGCCATGGCCACACGCACAGCAGCAGTGCCAGCCCCGCTACCAGTGCCGATGTGGCTGCACGCACAGTGACAGTGACGCTGAGCGACGACATGCGCTTCACGCCTGCCAACTGGCAAGCGACTTCTGGCGAGACCGTGCGTATCCAATTGGTGAATACCGGCAAGGTGCGTCACGAGTTCATCATCGGCACCGAGGCTGAATTACAAGCGCATGCGGAAGAGATGAAAAAATCAAGCGCTGACCACAAACACCACCACGCGAGCAACGCGGTCAGCGTGGCGCCTGGTGCGACAGGCGAGCTGGTGTGGACGTTCACCGATGCGGGCGTCTTGCACCTTGCCTGCTTTGAGCCCGGGCATTACGAAGCGGGCATGCGTGGCACGATATCCGTCCTCCCTTAATTGGCTGGGCATGACATGACCGCGCCACTGCCGTGCCCCTGTGGGCGTGTCGATACAAAACAACGCGCCATGGCATTCGCCGCGTGTTGCGGTCGCTATGTCGACCACATGGACACCACCCCGGCGCCCGATGCCGAACAATTGATGCGCTCGCGTTACAGCGCCTTTGTGCGCGAGCGCGAGGACTATCTGTTGGCCACTTGGCACCCGAGCCAACGCCCCGAATCGCTCACCTTCGAAGACGGTGCCAAGTGGTTGGGCCTCGAGGTGCGTGCGCACGCGATGACAGGGCCTGACACCGCTGAGGTCGAGTTTGTGGCGCGTTACCGCGTGGCAGGGCGAGCGGTGCGCATGCACGAGCGTAGCCGTTTTGTGTGCGAGGGCGGCCGTTGGTTCTATGTGGATGGCGACCAGCGCGGATAATTTGCGCATGACTTTTGAAGCGGTTTTGTTTGATTGCGATGGCGTGCTGGTCGACAGCGAAGCCATCACCTGCGGTGCCTTGCGCGACATGTTGGAAGAGTCCGGCTGGACGCTGAGCTTGGCCGATTGCATGGCGCACTTTGTGGGCCACAGCGTGCGCAGCCGTGCCGACTTGATCGAGGCGCACACCGGCAAGCCCTTGACTGATGCCTTCATGGACGAGTTTTACCGCCGTCGTAACCTGCGGCTTGAAAACGAAATCACCGCGATCGACGGCATTCATGAAGCCGTCGGCTTTTTGCACGAGCGCTGTGAAGGCCGCATGGCCGTGGCTTCAGGCGCCGACCGCTACAAGGTGGAAATGATGCTGGCGCGCGTAGGGCTGGCGCACTTTTTTGCAGGGCGAATTTTCAGTGGTCACGAAATGCCGCGCAGCAAACCGCACCCCGATGTGTACTTGGCTGCGGCTGCGCATTTGCAAGTCGATCCTTCGCGCTGCTTGGTGCTCGAGGACACGCCCGTGGGGGTGGCCGCAGGTGTTGCCGCCGGTGCTGAGGTGTGGGGCTATGCCGCCTTGGGTCAAGCCGAGGTGTTGCGTGCCACCGGTGCGCGTCAGGTGTTTGCGCACATGGCAGAGCTGCCGGCTTTGTTGGCTGCGGCCTAACGTTTTTGCTGGCGAAAGGCTTCGGGCGACGTGCCGGTCCAGCCTTTGAAGGCGCGGATAAAGCTCTTTTCGTTTTGAAACCCAACCGCCTCCGCGATTTGTTTCAGTGGGCGTGACGTGCGTTGCAATTGGGCCACCGCCACATCGCGGCGCACCGCGTCTTTGAGCTCTTGCAGCGATGCGCCTTCTTCTTGCAGTTGCCGATGCAGCGTGCGTGCCGACATGTTCAGCCACGCGGCCAAGTCGTCGGCATTGCGGCTGTGCTCGGGGTATTGCGCCAGGGTCTGGCGCACCTTCTCAACCAACAGACGGTCACGTCGGTACGGCCGCACCGTCAGCAACAGGGCGCGTTGCAACATGTGTTGCAGCGCGGCTTCGTCGCGGCGCACCGGCAGCGCCAAGTACCCGGCATCGAACTGCAAGCTGTTGGCTGGCGCATTGAACGTGGTGGGGCCGTCGAACAACACGCGGTAACTGTCGTGGTGGGGTGGGGGTGCAAAGCGCAAGGTGGTGGCTTGCAACGGGATGCGTGAATCGGTCAGCCAACAGGCCACACCCAGCGCATTGCGCAACACCGACACCACGCAAAACTCTCGAAAGCTGCCGAGGTCGCGCACTTCGTCCAGCTGCAAGGTGGCGACGCCTTGGTGCTCTGTGATGTGCAGCGCGATGTCGTCGGTCAACAGGCCGTGGTGTCGGCACCAGCGCGACAAGGCCACGCCCAGTGTGGGCGACGTGAGCGACGCGCGCACCAACATGCCGTAGCTGCCCCAAGGCAAGCGGCGGCCGAACCAACCCAGGCCTTCGTCATCCAACTCTTGCATGGCGCAGCCGGAGATCACTTCCATTTGCAGGGCGGTGACGCGTGCGTTGTTTTTCTTGAGAATTTTTGGCTCGATTTGTGCCGTCTTCAGTGCCTCGTCGATGCGCATGCCGCGTTGTGCGTAGGCGGCAGCGATCGCTTGAATGAAAGCGATTGGCGTCTCCGCGCGGGCTTGACTCGGCGCGCTGTCTGGCTGGGGGCTAGGGTTCACCATAGATAAGCTGCATTGTGGCAGGATTTGCAACCATGGTGACGCTCAAAAAACAGGGCTTCGGCCTAAGCTCATGCCCAACGTTAAAAAACATGGACATCCGCATGACTGTTTTGCACACCCAACTCAATGCCCGCTCGGCCGATTTCGCTGCCAACGCTGCCGCCATGCGCGCGGTGGTCGACGACCTGAAGGCCCACCTGGAAAAAATCGCTGTCGGTGGTGGCGAAGCGGCGCGCGCCAAACACACCGCGCGCGGCAAACTGCTGCCGCGCGACCGCGTGCAGACCTTGCTCGACCCCGGCACGCCGTTTCTTGAAGTGGCGCCCTTGGCTGCGCTCAACATGTACAACAACGATGCACCGTGCGCCGGGTTGATCGCGGGCATTGGCCGCGTGAGCGGTGTCGACTGCATGATCGTGTGCAACGACGCCACGGTGAAGGGTGGCACCTACTACCCCATGACGGTGAAGAAGCATTTGCGTGCGCAAGAGATTGCGCAGCAAAACAACTTGCCCTGCATTTACTTGGTTGATTCCGGCGGTGCCAACTTGCCCAACCAAGACGAGGTGTTTCCCGACCGCGACCACTTTGGTCGTATCTTCTTCAACCAAGCCAACATGAGCGCGCAAGGTTTGGCGCAAATCGCGGTGGTTATGGGTAGCTGTACGGCGGGCGGTGCGTATGTGCCGGCCATGAGTGACGAAACCATCATCGTGAAAAATCAAGGCACCATCTTCTTGGGGGGGCCGCCGTTGGTGAAGGCGGCGACCGGCGAAGTGGTGACCGCGGAAGACGTGGGCGGTGGCGATGTGCACACCCGCCTCTCAGGCGTGGCCGACCACTTGGCACAAAACGATTTGCATGCGTTGTCGCTGGCGCGTCAGGCGGT
>JACCDZ010140599.1_pt1 | contig 16193 bp, 17 predicted proteins | sample 7449551 | NCBI WGS metagenome assembly JACCDZ01 (sample SAMN15323452, study PRJNA562643) | freshwater metagenome | isolation source: river surface water | place: USA:Blue River Watershed | collected 2017-08-18 | reverse complement strand
GTCTGGACCTGCGATCTGAGCCACGACTACGTCACCATCAACGCGGATTACCGGTCATGAGCAACACCCTAGAACAACTGCTGGATAAAGTCAGCCAGCTGGTGGACCGCATCGAAGCGGTCTTGCCCCAACCCTTGACAGCACCCGACTGGTCGCAGGCGATCGCCTGGCGTTACCGCAAGCGTTCTTCGGGTCATGGCGTGCTCGAACCTGTGCGCCATGTGGCGGCCATGACGCTCGATGACCTGAAAGAAATCGATCAGCAAAAGGAAAAACTGCAACGCAACACCGAGCAGTTCGTCAACGGTCGCCCGGCCAACAACGTGCTGCTGACCGGGGCTCGTGGCACCGGCAAATCTTCGCTCATCAAAGCTTGTCTGAATTCGTATGCCGAGCAAGGCCTGCGTTTGATCGAGGTGGACAAAGCCGACCTGACCGATTTGCCCGACATCATCGAAGTGGTCGCGTCGCGCCCTGAAAAGTTCATGGTTTATTGCGATGACCTGAGTTTTGAAGATGGCGAGCCCGGCTACAAAGCGCTCAAGTCCATCCTGGACGGCACCGTGGCGGCCTCCACTCCTAATGTACTGATCTGCGCCACCAGCAACCGCCGCCATTTGCTGCCCGAGTACATGAGTGAGAACCTCACCTACAAACACACCGAAGACGGCGAAGTGCACCCCGGTGAAGGCGTGGAAGAAAAGATCTCCTTGTCCGAGCGTTTCGGCTTGTGGATCAGCTTTTATCCTTTCTCGCAAGACGAGTACCTCACCATCGCGGGCCAATGGCTCAGCGCCTTGGGGGCCACGCCTGCGCAGATCGACGCGGCACGTGCCGATGCCTTGCTGTGGGCCCTGGAGCGCGGCTCGCGCAGCGGCCGTGTGGCCTACCAGTTCGCCCGTGATTTCATGGGCCGTCAGGCTGCCGCATGAGTGGCCTGCTGGTCGCCGATGGCGAGCGTCAGCGCGAAGGCGGTGCAGACCGCCCCGTGGTCGATGTGGCAGTGGGCGTGTTGATGCAGGCCGACGGCCAGTTTTTGTTGACCTCGCGCCCCGAGGGCAAGGTCTATGCGGGTTATTGGGAGTTCCCCGGCGGCAAGCTCGAAGCCGGTGAAACGGTGGAAGAGGCCTTGCGCCGAGAACTGCAAGAAGAGTTGGGCATCGTGATCGGTCAAGCGCAGATCTGGAAAACCCAGATGGTGGACTACCCGCACGCCTTGGTGCGCCTGCACTTTTGCAAGGTGTGGGACTGGCAGGGCGACTTGCAAATGCGCGAAGCGCAATCCCACGCCTGGCAGCAATTGCCGGTGGACGTGGTGCCGGTGTTGCCTGGCACGATTCCCGTGTTGACCTGGCTGGCCGAAGAGCGCCAGTTCAGCGGCGCCACGCACCGCTGAAAAAAATCAGTCCTTGGTCGCGTGCCTTTGCACGCAGTCGATGTAGGCCGCGCCATCGGGCATGCGGCCTGCGCGTTGGCTTTCATAGACCATGCGGCCCAGGCATTCCATGGCCTGGTGGTGCGCGTCGTGCAGTGAGTTGAGTTTGTGGGTCAGCAATTCCACCGCCTGGCGGATGCCTCGGGGCTGGTCGATGCTGCATTGCTCGCTGATCGACAGGTGCATGGACAAGTGCAAAAAGGGGTTTTCCTTGTTGGCGTCGACCTTGAGCATGCTGGCCAGGGCTGCGTCCACATCAGCCAGTTCGGCGTGGTATTCGGGGTGCTCGTCAATCCATTGGCTCACCAGCATTTCCATGGGCTCCAGCGGGGCCGCTGTTTTGGCTTTGGCGTAAACGCCACAAAAAAATCGCCGCACATCGGCTTGTGAAGGTTGAATCAGCATGGGGTGGATTGTCCTTCATGTTGCTCCCTGTGGGCTGGTGTATGGGGTTCAGGGGCCGGGGTTCAGAGGCACTTCGCTTTGCCACATCACCCCTGCCCCTGACCCCCACACACCAGCGGGGGCGCTGTGATCATCCAGTCCATCGAGCGAGGGGACTGTGCGGCGCTGTTCGGGCGATGTGGCAAAGCGAAGCGCCTCTGAGCCCGGGCAGCGCCGCACAGGCCCCTTGCGGATTCAAGCCCTAGAATGACTTCAGTACATGCATCAAACATGCAATAAAATGCATGCAACTTAATCTGGAGACTGAAAACATGAACCAAGCCTACATTTGCGATGCCATCCGCACCCCCTTCGGCCGTTACGGCGGTGCCTTGAGCAGCGTGCGCACCGACGACCTGGGCGCGGTGCCCCTGCGCGCCTTGATGGCCCGCAACCCCAAGGTGGACTGGGCCGCTGTGACCGACGTGCTGTATGGCAACGCCAACCAGGCCGGTGAAGACAACCGCAACGTGGCTCACATGAGCAGTTTGCTGGCCGGCTTGCCCATCGACGTGCCTGGCGCCACCCTCAGCCGCCTGTGCGGCTCGGGCCAGGATGCCGTGGGCACTGCAGCGCGTGCCATCAAGGCCGGTGAAGCCAGCCTGATGATTGCCGGTGGTGTGGAAAGCATGAGCCGCGCGCCGTTCGTGATGCCCAAGGCCGAAAGCGCTTTCAGCCGTGCCAACGCGGTGTACGACACCACCATTGGCTGGCGCTTTGTGAACAAGCTGATGAAAGCGCAATACGGTGTCGATTCGATGCCAGAGACCGCCGAGAACGTCGCCACCGATTTCAAGATTGAGCGCGAAGCGCAAGACCTGATGGCCTACAACAGCCAGCTGCGCGCTGTGGCCGCCATCAAGGCCGGGCACCTGGCCCGTGAAATCGTGGGCGTGAGCATCCCTCAGAAAAAGGGCGACGCTGTTCTGGTCGACACCGACGAACATCCGCGCGAAACCAGCCTCGAAGCGCTGGCCAAGCTCAAAGGCGTGGTGCGCCCAGACGGCACCGTGACCGCAGGTAACGCTTCGGGCGTGAACGACGGCGCTTGCGCCTTGTTGCTGGCCGATGAAGCCACCGCAGCCAAAAACGGCCTGACACCCAAAGCGCGTGTGGTCGGCATGGCCACTGCGGGTGTGGCCCCACGCATCATGGGCATTGGCCCAGCACCTGCCACCCTCAAGGTGCTGGCGCAAACGGGCCTGACACTCGACCAGATCGATGTGATCGAGCTGAACGAAGCCTTTGCTGCACAAGGCCTTGCCGTGCTGCGCATGTTGGGTTTGAAGGACGACGACGCCCGCGTGAACGCTTGGGGCGGCGCGATCGCGTTGGGTCACCCACTGGGTGCTTCGGGTGCGCGCCTGGCCACCACCGCCATCAACCGCCTGCACAGCACAGGTGGCCGCTACGCGCTGTGCACCATGTGCATTGGCGTGGGTCAGGGCATTGCGCTGATCCTCGAACGCGTCTGAAACTGAGTCGGCAGCCAGTGCGCTGCCGCTGATTCAAGGTCGTATCGGCAAAGTCAGATCGCAGGTCACTGGGCCTCGATCTTTCGCTCGGTCACGATGCGACTGAGCTGACGAATTTCGCCGTCCACGCGGCTTCGGAATTCTGCAGGCGTGCTGGCCTGCGGATGGCCGCCCCAGTCGGTCAGGCGTTGCTTGACTGCGGGCAACTCCAGCACGTTGCGCAGTTCACGGTTGAGCCGCTCGATGACTGCTGGCGGCGTGCCTTTGGTGCTCGCAATGCCCAGCCATGAATCGAACACCACACCCGGAAAACTGTCGGCCACCGACGGCACACCGGGTAGGGCGTTCTGGCCTGCAGGTGCGGTGGTGGCAAGCACGCGCACCCGGTTTTCCTTGAACAGCGGTGCTGTGGTGGTCATGGTGTCGATCATCACGTCCACACGACCGGCCAGCAGTTCCATCATCGGGGCCGTGCCGCCTTTGAAGGGGACATGCGTGGCCACTCCGCCGCTTTCGGCCATCAGCCATTCGCCGAACAAATGCATGGCGGTGCCCACGCCCACCGAGGTGTAGGTGTAGCGGTTGGGTTCGCTTCTCACGCGCTGGACGAAGTCACGGAACGAGGTGATCGGCGAGTTGGGTTTGACCGACAGCGTGAGGGGGTAGGTGGTGACGGTGGACACCCAGGCAAAGTCATTGACCGCATCGAAGGGCAGGTTCTTTTTCATCGCTGCATTGCTCGAATGCCCGCTGGGCAACAGCACCAACGTGTAGCCATCGGGCGTGGCTTTGGCCACCGCATCGGCGGCGATGTTGCCACCTGCACCCGCACGGTTTTCCACCACCACAGGCTGGCCCAGGCGTTCGCCCAGGGGTGTGGCGATGAGCCTGGCCACCATGTCGCTGCTGCCACCAGGCGCAAAGCCCACCAGCAGCTTGATGGGACGTGTGGGCCAAGCGTCCTGCGCATGGGCGAGCCCCAAGCTGGCCATCAGGCCCAGGGCCAGACACCAGTTGCGGCCAAGGGTGCGCAAGGGGGAGCTAATGGGTGAGTGGTTCATCGGGTATGTCTCCTGCGAATGGTTTGTGATGGGTCGCGCCGAGGACGTGGTGTTTACAAGGCCGCGTTGACGATTTTGCACACCGCCACGGCGGTGGCCACTTCCTTGCCGTCCTGCAGCAGTGTGCCCGTCACATGGCACACATCGCGTCCCCGGCGCAGCATGCGCGCTTCGCCCTGCAGCGTGCCCACTTGCGCCGGGCGCAGGAAGGACACGTTCAGGCTCAGCGTGGCCACACCTTGCCCAGCCGCCAGTGTGGCGTCCACCAGGCAGGCCGTCAGGTCATCGAGCATCGCGCTGAGCATGCCGCCTTGCACGGTGCCTGCCGGGTTGCGGAAGTTGGCTTGGGCTTCGTAGGTGGCACTCAGGGTGCCCGCAGTGGCGTTTACCGCGTCGATGCGGCTGCCCAGCAGCGTGAGCACTGGCGCAGGGGGCGTTTCGCCGCGCAGCATGCGGCTGAAGTCGCCGTTTGCATCGGCCGTGGTGTGGGCAGGGATCATGCGTCGTTCAGGCGTCATCACGGATGCCGTTGCGCAGCGTCCCGATGGCGTCCACCACGATCTCGCACACATCGCCGGGCTTCATGAAGATTTGCGGTGTGCGCTTGTTGCCCACGCCGCCGGGTGTGCCGGTCACGATCACATCGCCGGGCGACAGCGGGATGAAGGTCGAGATGTAGGCGATCTGGCGCGGGATGCTGTGGATCATCTTGTCGGTGGTGGTGTCTTGCAGCACCTGACCATTGAGCACGGTCTGCAGGCGCATGACCTGGGCTGGGGCGATCTCGTCGCTGGTCACCATCCAGGGACCAAAGCCGCCGGTCTTGTAGAAGTTCTTGCCGGGCGTCCACTGCGAGGTGGCCACTTGCCAGTCGCGCACCGAGCCGTCGTTGTAGCAGCTGTAACCGGCGATGTGGTCCCAGGCGTCTTCTTCTTGGATGCGGCGACCACCCTTGCCGATGATGACAGCGATCTCGGCTTCGTAGTCCAGGCGGTGCGATTCGGGCGGGCGCACGATGTCTTGGCCGTGTGCGACTTGCGAGTCGGTCAGGCGCAAAAAGATGACGGGTGTCTCGGTCACTTCACGGCCTGTCTCGCGCACATGCTCGCCGTAGTTCAGGCCGATGCAAAAAATCTGGCCGGGGTTGGGAATCACCGGCTGCAGCGTGAGTTGCGAAAACTTGAGCGTCGGTTTGTGCGTCTTGGTGGCTTCGGCCACAGCCCCGAACAGGTTTTTGGCGATCAGGGTTTTCAGGTCGGGCGCTTGCGCACCCAGGATGGGGGTGAGGTCGAGCACATCGTCGCCAGTCACAACACCGTAGGAGGGCACGCCTTGGTTCAGGAAGCTGATCAGTTTCATGGTGGTCTTTCAGTCAAAGGAGAGGAAAAGCATCAATGCAGTCGCGCTGAAATCTCGCGCGCGGCGCGCTGGATGAGGGGGGTGAGTTTGGCGTGGTCGATCACCGCCATGCGTTGCACAGTGGTCACCAGCGAGAGGGCGCCGATCACGGTGCCATCGGCTTGTTGCAAAGGCACCGCGATGGCTGCCAAAGTGGTTTCGAGTTCTCCGTTGGAGAAATAAAAACCGTCCTTGCGGATCTGGCTGTAGTAACGCCGAAAGTTGGGCCAATCGGTGGGCAGTCCGGCGGCTGCCACCTCGTCGCTGCGGGTGTCCAGCAGTTTGTGCAGCTGGGGTGTGGGCAGCCCTGCCAGCACGACCTTGGCTGCGCCGCCCTGGAACAGCGGGCGCGGACGCCCGCGGCCATAGCTCAAGTTGGCGGGCATGGTGCCGTACTCGCGGTGGGTGTCCAGCAACTGGTCGCCGTGCAGGCTGGTGACCACACAGTCAAAACCAGTCTGCGCCACCAGTTCCTTCATGAACGGCACGCCACACTGCAGCACCGGGTCGGCTTGGCGGATGAAGTGGTCCAGCACCACAATGCGTGGCCCCAGTGTGAACTGGGCATCGGTGCCGCGCCGCAGGAGTCCTGCATCGCTGAGTGTCTTGAGGTAGCGGTAGCTGGTGGGCAGGGATACGCCCAGCGTCTCGCCGATGTCTTCGGCACTCCAGTGCAGGCGCTGGTCAGAGAAAAGATCCAGCACGCTGAGCATGCGGGCGAGGCTGGAGTCGGCTTTGTCGGTCATGGGCAGTTGGAAAAAATTTCAGTGGACCATGGCTGCAACAGCGGGCAGCAAAGCACTGATGCTGTCGAGCTCAGCGCCCGACTGCGCCACGCCCAGGATGTAACGGTCCGGTCGCAGCAGCACAGCGTGCACGCCTTGCTGCTTCAGCCAGACTTGCACCTCGGGGTCGCGTGCGGGCATCACGACCACGCCTTGCGCCTGCCAGTGGGCACGGGTGTCGTCACTGACATCGTTCAGCACCGCTTGGTCACCGATCACGGCAAACTGCAGGCCCAGCACGGCGTCAAGCAGTCGACCATCGGCCAGCAGGGGTTGCGGGAAGATCTGTGCCACAGGCGCCTGCTGGCCTTGCCAGATGCCGGGGCCCAGACGTGGGGCTGGGAACTGGAAGATTTCGGGCTGACCCGCCTTGAACTTGGCATCCCGCTCGCGTGCGGCCTGCGGGTCGGTGGTCTGGATGATGTCGCCCAGCTTGACCGCCAGATCGATGAAGGCGTGTACATGCGGCGCACGTTCGCTGTCGTAGGTGTCCAGCAAGGCGTCTTCGGCCCGGCCACGCAGCACGGCTTCGAGCTTCCAAGCCAGGTTGGACGCATCGCGGATGGCCGCGCACATGCCTTGACCCAAAAAAGGCGGTGTCTGGTGCGCTGCATCGCCTGCCAGAAACAGGCGACCCTTGCGCCAGGTCTCGGCGATCACCGAGTGGAAGGTGTAAATCACGGCGCGCTCGATGTCGGCTTGCTCAGGTGTGACCCATTTGTCCAACAGTTTCCACAGCGTTTCGGGCTGGACCAATTGCGCCGGATCGTCGCCGGGCATGAGCATGATTTCCCAGCGGCGGCGGTTGCCGGTCACGTTGCAATAGGTCATGGGCCGCGCCGGGTCGCAGTGCTGCACCGTGTGGTCGGGCAGGCCGGGCACATCGGTTTTCAGGCGCACATCAAACACCAACCAAGGTTGGTGCAGGCCCAGGTCCACCATCGTGGTGCCCATCGCTTTGCGCACCATGGAGCGTGCGCCGTCACAGCCGATCACATAGCGCGCTTGCACGGCTTGGGTGTTGCCGCTTTGCAGGTCTTTCACCTGCAGGGTGGCCAGTTCAGCACCGTCTTCAAGCGATGTGACCTCATGGCTTGTGCGCACCTGCACCTGCGGGTAGCGCTTCAGGCCGTCTCTCAGCACGACTTCGAGCTCGGGTTGGTGAAAGTAATGGTTGGTGGCACAGCCGTGCGGACCGCGCGCGGCCGTGCCCGCACGGATCAGCAAGGTCTCGCCCGCTGCGTTGTTGAAGTACATGCCCTTGAGGCCTGGGCGCGAAATGGCTTCGACCTCGCGGCGCAGGCCAGCGGTCTCGAACACGCGCATGACCTCGCCGTCAAAGTGGATGGCGCGCGGCAGGGGGTAGATATCGGCATCGCGTTCGAGCACCAGCACCGACAAGCCGTACTGGCCCAGCAAGTTGGCCAGCGTGGCACCCGCCGGGCCATAGCCGATGATGGCCACATCGAACACGGCGCTCATCATGCTTTGTACCCCATGAGTTGTTCCATTTCAGAGATCCACTCGGCGCGGCTGCGGAACCTGGGGCGGCTGCGCGCCAGCGCCTCAGCAGCGCGCATTACGGCTTCGTCGCTCTGGTCCAGATCGATCGGCTCGCGCAAGGGTTGCTCGCAGTACCAGGGTGTGTCCAGGAACACCTCAAGGCGGTTGCCCTCGGGGTCGCGAAAGTAAATCGACACCGCATTGCCGTGGGTGGCGCACAGCAGCTCCGTCACATCGGGGTCGGCGCGCACCCGGTCACGCACAGCGCGCAGGGCGGCCAGGTCGGGCACGCGCAGTGAAATTTGATTGATCACGCTGAAAGCCAGGTCCGTCGGACGCCCTGTGGCCAGCACGATCTGGTGGTGTTCGCAGGGGTCGCGGCTGAGGAACACCAGTTGCACCGGCCCCAAGTCGCCACGGTCGGTTTCAAAGAAACACATCACCTCTTTGTAAAAGCGCGCCATGCGTCCGAGGTCGCGCACATAAAACCCCATGTGGCTGAATGACAGTGAATTTTTCTGACCAAGAGGGTTTGACATGCTCACTCCATTTGCAAAATTTGCATGAATTCTATTTTGATTGAGCCTAAAAAAACTAATGGTTTATCCCATGGTGAGAATTTATTTGATTTGGAAGAATCTTGCCAGACCTTCAGGTCTTGACCCATAACCAACAGGAGACCCCGCATGAACCGCACCACCCGCCGCATGGGCCTGGCCACTTTGGCCCTGGCCATGTTCAGTGCCTTGCCCGTGATGGCCCAGGACTATCCGAACAAACCGATCAAAATCATCGCCCCATTCCCGGTCGGTACAGGGCCTGATGCCAACACCCGCGAGATCGCGCTGGAGTTGTCAAAGGCCTTGGGGCAATCGGTGGTGGTGGAAAACCGGCCCGGTGCTTCGACCATGATCGGTATGGAGGCGGGCGCCAAAGCGACCCCCGACGGCTACACCCTGGTCATGGGCTCGACCACGTCGATGTCGGTGCTGCCCTACACCTACGGCGCCAAAGTGCCCTACAAAGTGGAGCGCGACTATGTCCCCATCAGCATCGTGGGCCTGCTGAACACGGCGTTGACGGCACATCCGAGCTTGCCCGAAAAAAATGCCAAAGAGCTCATTGAGCGCTTGAAAAAGCAGCCGGGCTCTTTGACCGCTGCAACGTCGGGTGTGGGCAGCTACTCCCATCTGGCCGGTGAATGGTTTGCCTCGAATGCCGGGGTCAAGATCGACTTCGTGCCTTACAACACGTCGAGCCCTTATGCCGATCTGGTGGCAGGTCAGGTCAATGTGATATTTGATGCCTTGCCTGCAGCCATTGGCAACGTCCGGGCGGGCAAACTCAAGATCCTCGCGCTGACGGGCAAGACACGACACCCCAACTTCCCGGATGTGCCCACCTTCGCAGAAGCGGGTTTGCCCGATTACAGCCCCACCGCATGGATTGGCTTGTTTGCACCCGCAGGCACCCCGGCGCCCATCGTGGCCAAACTGGGTGAAGCCATGCAAAAAGCCACCACCCAGAACCCCGAGCTGATCGCCAAATGGCGTTCCTACGGTGGCGATCTGAAGGCGCAGACCTCGGCCGAATTTGCAGCCTTTCTCAAACAAGACGATGCCCTGTGGGGCCCAGCCATTCGCAAGGCCGGCGTGAAGCTGGACTGAAGCATGACAACCCGGCGGCAACTCATCCAATCGATCGGGGCGGCGAGTTTGGTGTCCCTGACCTCTGTCGGCCGTGCTCAGGCATGGCCCGCCAAACCGGTGCGAATCGTCGTGCCATCGGCTGCAGGCAGCCCGTGGGACCCGATGGCCAGACATTTGGCCGACCGCCTGTCCAAAGTTTTTGGGCAGCCCTTCATCGTGGAAAACAGGTCCGGGGGCACTGGGCTCATCGGCATGGACCAAGTGGCCAAAAGCAGCGATGCCCACACCCTGGGCATCATGTTCATGCCGCACACGGTATTGCCTGCGCTGGTCGCCAAGATGCCTTATGACACCTTGAAAGACATCGTGCCCATCAGTCAGACGCAGTGGACCTACAACGTGCTTGTGGTGCGAAGCAACATGCCCGTGCGCGACGTGAGCAGTTTGATGGCCTTGGCCCGCAAAAGTCCCGGCAAGCTGATTTACAGCTCTGGCGGTGCGGGCTCGCCTGCCCATTTGATGGGCGAGTATTTCAAGCAGCTGACCGGCACTTTCATCTTGCATGTGCCCTACCGGGGACCGGTGGCAGCCTTGCAAGACCTGATCGGCGAGCAGGTGGACATGATGTTCGCGTCACTGGCGGCAGCGCTGCCTCACATCAAGAGCGGTCGCTTGCGCGCCATTGCGGTCACTGCAGCAGAACCGTTGGAAGCGCTGCCCGGTGTGCCGACTTTTGCCCAAGCTGGTTTTCCTCAGTTTGATGTGCGGGACTGGGCGGGTCTGGTGGCGCCTGCTGCATTGCCGGCAGCGGTGGTCGAGCGGCTCAATGCCGAGGTTGGTAAGGCGCTGACCGAAGCTGGGCTTGAGCAGAAATTCTCCCAAATGGGGGTTTATCTGCAGACGAGCACGGTGGCTGGGTTTGGCGAGTTGGTGAAAAAAGAAATCCCCAAGTGGGCGGACGTGGTGCGCCGCTCGAACATCAAAATGGAATGAAGAACATGAATGCATTGATGGCAGAAGAGCTACGCCGCCAAGCCATGCTGGGCGGTAACACGGCATCACTCCAAGCGCTTTTGTCGGATGGGCTGATCTACGTGCACTCCACAGGGGGACGCGATACAAAGGCCAGCTATCTGGATAAATTGGCCAGTGGCAGCCTCAAGTACTTGGCGCTGTCTTTTGACGACTTGCAAGTGCATCCGGCAGGCCAAGGTCATGTGGTGACAGGACGCATGTCGGCGCAGGTGCTGAAGGATGGTGAGCCCAAAGCGGTTCGCAGTTTGTTCATGACCGTTTGGATGCCCGAGACGGATGCACAGGGCCAGCCACGCATGCGCATGTTGGCGCATCAGGGCACATCCATCCCCGTATGAACGGCTGCGGCGCATGACTAATTTCATTTTCATCGTCGCCGATGACCTGGGCTACGCTGACCTCGGCTGTTATGGCGGACGTGAAGCAGGGTTTGGGCCTGTGTCGCCGGTCCTGGACCATCTGGCGGCCCATGGTCAGAGGTATGTCAATGGGTACTCGAACTCGCCCGTTTGCTCGCCCACACGTTTCGCTTTGATGACCGGTCGTTACCAGTACTGGGTCAGGGGGGCCAGTGAAGAGCCCTTGCTGGGTGCCACGCGGGGTCATCCTGAAATGGGGCTTCACGCCGACTTGCCGACCTTGCCTTCCTTGCTGAAGGCGCAGGGTTACCACACGGCGTTGATTGGCAAGTGGCACCTGGGCTTTCGGCCCCATTTTGGTCCCGAAAAATCGGGCTATTTGCACCACTTCGGTCCCATGTCTGGTGGCGTCAGCTATTACGGTCACAACGCCCGTGGCACGGAATCGGATTTGGAGCTCGATGGCCAGCCCTACGATGAGCCAGGCTATCTGACCGACCTGATCTCCAGGCGAGCCGCGCAGTATGTGCGTGACCGTGCGGCCGATGGACAGAAATTCTTTTTGAGCTTGCACTACACAGCGCCCCATTGGCCCTGGGAGACGCGAGCGCAAGGTCAGATCAACCCCGAGGTCGTCAAAGACATCATGCACCTCGATGGCGGCAATGTGGAAACCTACCGCACCATGATCCGCGAAATGGACGAGGGCATCGGATGGGTGGTGGATGCCTTGCGCGAGACAGGGCAACTGGACGATACGCTGATCATTTTCACCAGCGACAACGGCGGTGCGCGCTTCTCGGACAACTGGCCCTTGGTGGGTGGCAAGATGGACTTGACGGAAGGGGGTATCCGTGTCCCCTACATCGTGCATTGGCCAAAGGGGATTGCCCAGCCAGGCATCGTCTGCACACAACACTGCATGACCATGGACTGGACCGCCACCGTGCTGGATATCGCCCAAGCGCAGCTGCCTGTAGGCCATGTTCTGGACGGTGTCTCGATGAGGCAAAGCTTGCAGGATGCTCAAAAGACCTTTGAGCGACCGATGTTCTGGCGGATGAAATACAAGCAGCAGCGGGCTCACCGGGACGGTGATTGGAAATACCTCCAGGTTGACGACAACGAATACCTGTTCAACCTTTCTGAAGATGCCCGCGAGCGGGCCAATCAGGCGCACCGCCATCCCGACAAGTTCAATGCCATGCGGGCCGCTTGGGTTCAATGGAATGCCCAAGTGCCCCCTGTGCCCGAAGATGCCCGGGTGCATGTCGTCTATACATTGCGCGACATGCCGGCCAGGTGACAAGCTATGAGGTGCTCGTCGATGGGCTTCCGTTTGGCCACCAGCCCCTTCGGGGGCTTTTTTGTGCTTGCTCGAATTCTTCGTCGCTGACCTCGATCTCCATGCGCAGCAGCGCTGCACCCATGGCTTTGCCCAGGTTGTCCAGGCGCAGATTGCGCGCACCGCCGCCTTGCAAGGCGCCGTGCAGCACCAGCTTGATGGCCAGGATATGGGGCAACTGCCAGACATCAACTTGGCCTGGCAGCCAGGGCGAAAAATGCGCCTGCACTTTGGCCGCAGTCACTTCGCGCTCGAGGATGCGGTAGCCCGCTTCGTTCCAGGCAAACAGGCCGAAGTCGACCCAGTCGGCCTTGTCGCCGCTGCGGGCGTGGGCCAGTTGCACCAAGGGGATGCGCCGTGTCGTGCTCATGCTTGCATCTCCAGCAGTTCTACGCGGGCCTGCACCCGATGCCGGTCGATCAGCGTGGGCCAGATGCCCAGCAATTCGCTGGTGTTGTTCAGGCCCTGAAATCCGCAGGTGTAAGCTGGGCCGCTCAAAGCCATCCACGGGAACAGTCGACCAAAGCCATCGGCGGCCGCTTTGATGGGTGTGCGCAGCACCATGCGCACCCAGATTTCGTGGCGTTGATTGAGTTCGGCTGCGGGGGGTAGAGGGGCCAAAGCCCCGTGCGCGGAGTTCAGACCCGGGTACTCCACAAACAATTCATCGAAAGGTATTTTCCGTTCGCGCAATTGCTCGCGGACGATGCGCTCGGCCGCCTGCACTTTGTCCCAGGCGTCGGGCCATGAAAAGCCCCAGCTGATGTCGGCCTTGTAGCCGTCCTTGAAGCCTGCCACCACCTTCAGTTGTGGCGTGGGGGCACTGCCTTGTGCACCCGTCAAACGGACACGGTTGTGGCCTTCGTCTTGCAACTGGATTTGCCCCATGTCGAGCACCACATCGGGCGAGAAATACGCATGCGGGTTGTGCACCTCGTACAGCAGTTGCTGGCGCACGGTGTCAAAGTTCACCAGCCCGCCTGTGCCGGGTGCTTTGGTGATGATGGCGGTGCCATCGGCATGCACCTCGGCGATCGGGTAGCCGATGTGGCCCAGATCCGGAATGCTTTGCCAGTGCCCTTGGTCGCCAAAATTACCACCGCTGCCCTGGCCCGAACATTCCAGCAAATGCCCAACGGTCAGGCCTTGTGCCAAGCGCTTGAAGTCTTCGGGCGATTGGGCATCGGAGAGTTTCCAACCCAGGCCGTGCACCAAGGGGCCCAGAAACAAGGCCGCATCGGCCACGCGTCCGGTGATGACGATGTCCGCACCTTGCGCCAAGGCCTCCACGATGGGTTGTGCCCCGAGGTAGGCATTGCCAAACACCAAGCGCTTACGCACCGTGCCCACGTCGCTGCCATTCATCAGGTGGTCAAAGCGCGTCTGTGCGTCTTGCAACAAAGCCAGCACATCGTCGCCCGACACCACCGCAATGCGCGGGTGCCAACCCTTGCCCGCCAGCGCTGATTGCACTGCTTGTGCTGCGCCCATGGGGTTCAGGCCACCGGCATTGCACACGAACTTCACACCGCGCGCTTGCATCAAGGGCCACAGGCGCATGAGCATGGGCACCACATCGCGGGCATAGCCCAGCGTGGGGTCGCGTTGCCGGTCTTTTTGCAAGATGGCCAAGGTCAGTTCGGCCAGATGGTCGCTGGCGATGTACTGCACCTCGCCGCGCTCAATGCTGGCGACCACGGGCTCCCAGTTGTCGCCATAAAAACCGAGCCCCGAGCCAATGCGTATGGATGTTGTCATGCGTCGATCTTGCTGCCATGCGCGTGACGTTGGATGGGGGACAACCCCTAGCGAAAGTCTCGTGAAAGACATACATAATCGCACGACCGTTCGCAAATGCTGTTGCCCGAACCTCGGGCTCCATCGCAGCAGATGCATGACTACAGAAGTACAAAAAAAGGAGACAAGCGTGGAAGTGTTGCAACTGCTCATCAGCGGTGTGGCTCAGGGCTGTATTTACGGACTCATTGCCCTGGGTTTTGTGCTGATTTACAAAGCCACCGAAACGGTGAGTTTTGCCCAGGGCGACCTGATGATGGTCGGGGCCTTCGCGGGCCTTGGCGCCATGACGTGGCTGGGTTTCCCGTTCTGGGTCTCGGTGCCTGCCGCCATCGTGGCCATGGGCGTGTTTGGCGTATTGCTCGAACGCTTGGTCATCCGACCGATCCTGGGTCAACCTGCTTTCTCCATCGTCATGCTGACCATCGGCGTGGGCTATGTGCTGCGTGGCCTGATCACCATGATCCCCGATGTGGGCACCGACACCCACACCATGCCTGTGCCCTATGCCGGCCAGGTCTTGCAAATGGGCGCATTGGTGGTGGCCGCCGAGCAGCTGGTGGTGATCGCCTTCACCACCGTGTTGTGCCTGGGTTTGTTCGCCATGTTCAAGTACAGCAAGCTGGGCATCGCCATGCAGGCTTCTTCTCAGAACCAGTTGGCGGCTTATTACATGGGCATCCCGGTGCAAAGCCTGAACGGCCTGGTTTGGGGCTTGGCCGCTGGTGTGGCGGCGGTGGCGGGTTTGTTGTTGGCCCCCATCACTTTTGTGCACGCCAACATGGGCTTCATTGGCCTCAAAGCCTTTCCGGCTGCGGTGGTCGGCGGCTTTGGCAGTTTGCCCGGCGCCATTGTCGGTGGCTTGGTGATTGGCATCGTCGAGTCCTTGTCCGGTTTCTATTTGCCTGAGGGCGTGAAAGACATCGCGCCTTACATCGTGGTCTTGCTCATGCTGGTGCTCAAGCCCAATGGCTTGTTCGGCGAAAAACTGCGCAAGAAAGTCTGAGGCCCTCGCATGCGATTCATTTTCAAAACCCAATACAACCAGGACATCATGCTGGCCAAGCACGGCGGCCATGTCTTTTGGTATAGCCTGCTGGCTGTGTTTCTTGTGGCCGCGCCATGGGTGCTGGCCGAATACTGGCTGGCGCAATTGACTTTTGTGCTGATCTACGCGGTGGTGGGTCTGGGCCTCATGCTGCTGGCGGGCTTCACCGGTCTGTTTTCCATGGGGCATGCGGCCTTTTTGGGCGTGGGCGCCTACACCGAAGCGGTCATGGTCAATGCCGGTGTGCCCTTTCCGCTGGCGCTGGTTTGCGCGGGATTGTTCTCTGCCATTGCCGGTGTGGTGGTGGGTTTGCCCGCGCTGCGGGTCAAAGGCATATATCTCGGCATGGCCACCTTGTCTTTTGGCTTCATTGTCGAAGAAGGCATTGCCCGTTGGGAGCACATGACCGGCGGCAACGCGGGCCTGAGCGTCAACCCACCCGCCATGTTGGGCTGGACGCTGGACAGCACCGAAGAGTTTTATTTCCTGTGCCTGGTGGTGACGGTCGGGGCCACGCTGGCCATCCTGAACTTGCTGCGTTCGTCCACAGGTCGTGCCTTTGTGGCCATCCGTGATTCCGAAATCTCGGCGCAAAGCATGGGCATCCACCTGGCCCGATACAAGACCTTGTCCTTTGCTTTGTCGGCGGCACTGGCAGGCATTGGCGGCGCTTTGTATGCGCACAAGATCCAGTTCTTGTCACCCGACCAGTTCAACATCATCCAGTCGATCGATTTGCTGTTGATGGTGGTGATCGGTGGTTTGGGCTCGGTGCATGGGGCCTTCCTGGGCGCGATTTTCCTGATCGTCATGCCCCAGCTGATCGCCATGGGCAAAGACTTTTTGCCCGCCGCCATTG
>JACCDZ010221274.1_pt1 | contig 16195 bp, 18 predicted proteins | sample 7449551 | NCBI WGS metagenome assembly JACCDZ01 (sample SAMN15323452, study PRJNA562643) | freshwater metagenome | isolation source: river surface water | place: USA:Blue River Watershed | collected 2017-08-18 | reverse complement strand
TCTAAAGCCAAGGTCAGAGCAGCGAAGTTGGCGATGAGGTCTGGTATGATGACCTCTTCGGCTTACTGGGCTTCTACGATCTATGACTTTACAACTAACACTTTCCCTATAGGTCTTCTTTACGAAGGTATCCAACGTAATCCTGATGTAGTTGCAGGATCGATGTAATAAACGCCACAGAGACCCCGTGAGGGGTCTCTGTGCGTCTTATGCTGTCATGGTATCCAAAGATCCTAACAAAGCCGTATAGCCCTCATCGTTGTCCGTAGGCAGATCCAAGTTGCTCATGTCAAAGTCTACGTTCTTTAAACGATCTGACACAGAACCTAAGATCTCCGAAGAAGCATCTGAAAATTTCTCCATTGACAAAGGAATATATTCATCAGCATATCTCCAATCAGGATCTAACGTTTCAATCGTACCTTCTAAACGATCAAACATAGCACTCTTGGCATTTTGAAAGTTTAAACCGTAACTGGTGACGCCTTTGACAATATTAGAAGTCGTAGAAGGAAATCCTTTTGCTACACTCATTCCAAAACCAGCGGCGGTACTTCCGATATCAAAGAGAGCATTCAGATTTCCTTTAATACCTTGCTGGTTGGCCAATAAACCAATCGTCGTACCAATGATCGACTTGTTACCGATACCATCCAGTAAGCCTCCAAGGATCTTACACAGATTGGCATTAAAACCAATGTTAGCTAAGGACATCACTTTACCAATGATGTTACCAATGCCGTTCAGTAGTTCTCCGACACCTCCGAGCAAAGACTTCCCTAAGACACCACCGGCACTTGAAGAACAGTTATTAAACCCAATGTTCATGCCGCTACAATTCCCGATACCGTTGTTTTTAAAACCAAGACCAGAACCTAAACCATTATTACGACAAACCTTGGTCATACTCTTCAAAGAATTCGTCAGGCTACTCATCTCTCCAGGGATAATGTCAGAGATCAGATCTCCGATCATTGCTTCTGGTAATTTAGAAAGATCCATAAAGGTATCAAAGACGTTCTGGGTAACTCGCGTAGCGTCTGCAACAACATCTTTGATTGCACCTAGTCCTGATTGAGCGTCTTGGTTTAACTCTTTAAGCTGGTCTAACAAAGACTTAGCGGATTCTGTCAGGTCATCGATATTGACCTCAGGGATATTCAGGATGGCTTCGTCTCTTAACGAAGCAAAACTACTTGACGCAATATTAAAGTCTTTACTCAAGTCTTTAAAGCGTACTGATGGGATTGGCATAGAAGCTCCAGTCGTTATAGGTTAATCATAGGATGAAAAAAGAAAAAGAGTCTAAACCCCCAAGGCCTTAGCCTTGAGAGTTCAGAAAGTCTTTATTAAGTCGTTGTATTTTCAGTCACAACTGCAAATTCTTCATTCACCACCACTTCAGCTGCTTTTTCAGGTTGCTCAGTTGTTTCAACTGTTACTTCCTGAGGGCTCTGGGTCAGTTGACCTTCAGCGTCAGTTACATCCACTTTAACCAAGGTTTCAAGCACTTCTTCTTTCGAAGCAGCTTGTTGAGAAACTTGAGATGCATCACGATTGATTTGAACCTTTCGCTTAGGCTGAGGAATCATAGGACCTGATTGGATCAAGTCTTTCAGAAGCTTGTTCTCACGATTGGCATCCGTCATAGGTCGGGCATTGCGAATATAGCGAGCGCAGTATTCTTCAAAGACGGTTTGACGGCTCTTGAGATTAGTCCAACGCACAAAGTTAGGCGTTTGATCTTTCTTCAATGCACGACGGATCAGCTCCATGCCTTCTACCAACCACATGCTGGTTTCTACACGGACTGGGATATGAAGTTCACCGACAGTACGGTAAAGATCAAAAGGAAGTTCCGAGTCTTTCAAAGCCTGCATCAAAACCGGATAAGCCTTGATCCGCTGCCAGCAAGCGTCCAACACCATGAATTCCAAACACTCCACTTCAACGCGAGGCATAGCACTCTTGGCTTCCTTACGGATACCGTGAGGCATCGTACGAAGGCGATCGTTGCGCGCACCTGTTTCAATGTAGTCCCAAAAGGCAGATACAGAATTAAACCTTCCAAACACCTCATGAACAAAAGACAGCATCGAGGTGGGATGTAGAGTACGACCCAGATCAGTCGCACCGACATAAGAAAGGTTAATGTGGTCTTCACCATCAGCGATCCAGTCAGAAGCCCTTGGTAACTGAAGCTTGCTTTGTTTCTTTTTGGATTGATGATAGCCCTTGTCAGAACGATTGTGTTCTTGACGATTAAAAGCCGATTGAAGTTGATCGCGCATCGAATTGTTTCCCATTTTCTTATTTCCTTAGTTAAGTCAGCAAGTTGTTATCAAAGCCTTTGAGCTGGTAACTGTTGATAACGAATATCAACAACAGTATCCAGTGATGGTTCTTAAAGACTAACCTTAAAGCATCTACGTCTGGAGTAGTTGCTTCATAAATCTGTGAAAGTCCTTCTGTTGATTCTCCAGGAAGAATCCATGGCGTTACATTAGTGTGAATCACCATGTCAAACAACTGATCATTGTTCTTACGGCTGAATTCTTCTAACATTGCAAGCTTGCCAAGCCTGCCGTAGATGAAAGATTGAAAAACAGGGTTCTTCATTCTCTCTTGTAAAGTCTGGTGTGTCAATGGATCCATAAACCTTTCGGAAACAGACCCAGTGATCAATTCTAACAACGTTGCAAAAAGAGATTTACCCATCAAGGAAGCCGACTCAGACTTGTTGTTGGCAATCAAATTAGCCCTATAGACTTCTTTGTTTAGCCAATTAGCAGCTGTATCGATCATCCTAGATTGGGGGAATCCTTCTAAGGAAAGGTTTTGTGTACTTGATTTCTCAGATCCCAAGGTCATTTTTAAGCTCTTCTGAATAATCTTCCATATCGTTCAAAAGGATTTTGTACGAATGAACCGACGTGATATCACGAGGAAAAAAGAGAGTGACTTGAAGATCCATTTTCAAAACACACAAAAACACCATGGCTTTCATAAAGTTACGCCAAGACATCCTCGGAGCTGAGAAGTCTTTCTTGAGATAACCACGGATATTTGTCTTGTTACGAAGATCAACCACCAACCTCTCTCTCCGGATATAGTATTCTAAGAGTTGTTCAAACTCTCGAACACCTATCCCCAAGTCATGTTGGATTTGTTTAAAAAATGTACTGAGCACTCCAGGCTCCGTTTCTTCTTTGTTTTTATCTTTCACATCGAAGAAATCATCTTTCAATTCGTAATCAAGCGTGTGTACACTGACCTTTCGCAGATGATGGAGTGTAAATTTGATTTGTAGCTTATTAACACCCAATACCCGAAGGCATTTGGTAAAGGTAAACCAAGTCATACCTTTCTTGTTCACATCGATCCGAAGGTTACCACGCACTTGTGTAACCTTGTCGGGATGTGTTTTCATGATTTTATTAGCATAGCGATCGATGCGATCTAAGATGGCAGAGTCATCGACTCCCAAATCAGTCAACACCTTTCGCCATACACCCGCAAGAATACTATCCTCCCCTCCGGAGGTCAGTGGTTTCTTGTCTAAGTTTAGTGTCTCTGTACTCATGGAAAAGCTCCGTAAAGAATGAGTCAAGATCCTTTAAAAGGAAATCAGCAGCATATAGGTTTTGATAAACATACATTCCAAGGTCAAGATGTTGCTTGCGCATTTCATAACCTTCCGCTAAGCGAAGAGTAACCCAACGAAGTTCTTGAAGTGTTTTTTCCACATCAGGAAACTCTCCGTTATTTGTAACGAAGATACTTCGGATTAACATCGGGGTTCTTTTTTGTACCCAAGATTCAAAATCATAGCTTTGATCTAACATCAAAGCTTCAAGAGTTTCTTTGGTTATCTGGATAAAATCATAGATATCTCCATAGCTGTAACAGCTCAATAAGCTGCTATTAGATGAAAACACAGCAGGTCTTGTTAAGGCCATGGAGCTTTTCAAAAATCCAATTAGATTTTGATAGCTGTTAATAGTCTCAGGCTCTGTTGTGACAGGTGGAGGTTCAGGTTTAGGTTTCTCTGGTAAAAGAAGATCCCAAGCCATCCTCATAAAAAGTATATAGTTTTTAATATATTTCAAAAGGTGACTCATGTCAGAAAAAACTCAAGACGACATTGACCTTAATTATTACGAAGGTGTTCGTAAACAGATTATCAGTAAAATTACTACGGGTGGTATTCCTAATGATAAAGAAATGATCGACACTCTCTTAAAGGCTGTCGATGGTGGATCTCGGGTGGTACTTACTAAGAAGCGCTTAGAAGTCGACAAGGAAGGCAATGAGGTCAAAGCCCAAACCCAAGCCATGGTGGCCGAGATCCTTAAGGCTGTGCCTACTGCTAAACAAAGCCGTGAACGCGCTATCCCCTTGGGAGAAGTGGAAATCGTGGCTCCTCTGCCAGGTGAGACTTCAGTGGGAACTAAAGAACTGACCTACCAGCAAATCATGTCCAGTGAACATCCAAACCCTTAGAGTCTTCTAACTCCTCACCTCCAGTGGCCTGCGGGCTGCTGGAAGGTGTTACCGATATGACAGAACAAAAGTTATCCACCGGTAAGAAGACTACGTTGGCAAAGAACTGGAAATAAGCCATCATGTCAATGAACATCTCTGGAATGTCCTTAGGGAACTTCTCATCGACAGTTTTGACCAAAGCAGGAGTAAAGAAGGTGACTTCCGGGATAGGAGTCTTCTTGATCAACCCCGTGACTGCATGAAACTCGATCCAATCTAAGAAGTCATAAATAACCACAGTACCATAAGTGTTCTTCAGTAAACCGGGGGTTAAGTCTTCTTGAGAGATGTTGACAGGTTTCAACACAGGAGCCTGAGGAAGTTTTTCCCTGAGCGCATTGATGATCAGGTTTTGGGTTTCTTCAGGAAGCTGATAAGGATAGAAGTTCACATGGATCTCTGGGAAGAGTTCATGTGGGGTATCTAAAGACCGGTTGTAACACCGTTTTAGAAAGTCCTGCAAAATCTTGTATGTCCGTGTCATCATAGACACAGACAGGGTTTTTACATTTCTATTCTTGTACCTTGTTTGGTACTCTTCCTTATCAAAGCCTTCAAACCAATCCACGATACGACACCCATACTGGGGATTGTTCATCAGCTTGGCTGCTTTAGGCATGTCCATCAAGCAAAGAGTCCCTGCCCGAGTATCGAGCAGGGAGTCAAGGGATATTAAAAGACGGTGGGTGTGTTTCATTGTTTTTAATTACTTCACAAGGTTAGTACCGATATGTGCTGCGGTAAACAAGGCATTGATGTAGTTGGTAGATTCTACACCAGAAGCAAAAGGTTTCAGCGACTGTAGACTAGCCCGTCCATAACGTACCAACATGCCATGCAAAGCCGCACTACCTCGGTTATCTCCTCCACGCCACTTCATCAGTTCTTCCATAGACTTTAACAATCCAGCAGAAGCACACATTTGAAGTTCAGGCATAGAGATCTTTGCAGACTGAGACTCACCTGTAGGTTGACCTGTCATGACGTTGATTGTACGCATGTTCTTAGGTACAGACACACCTTTGGTTACCAATTGAGCCTGACGCCTTACACGGGTTAAGATCACAAAAGCTGGTACTGGTGTCAGTTGGGTAGGGACATCGGGTTTGCCTTCGATCCAGATCTTCTCAAAGAAGCTGTGACCCATCTTCTCAGCGATCTTCATGTTACGCTCTAAGCTTAACTTGACAGGTCCATAGTTAGGTGCATAGATCACACTGAACCGTTTACCTGATTTTAGATCTTGGATATATTGGTCAAAGTCTTTGTCGGTCATAGGACCAAAGACTTTCTCTTTATATATCCTAGTATTATTGCCGGATGGATCGATCTGGTTAATAACAGACAAGACCCATTCTTCGACTTTTTTACGATTACCCATTTAGTAAGCTACTGGAAGTCCCAGTAGTTTCATTTGAGGGATATGGTAATTGACAAACGTATTCATCCATTCTTCAGGACTAGCGTTGTCAAGGATCATCGTACGCTGTTCAGAGACTTCACGCTTTGAAGCGATGTACTGGGTATCGATCCAGGTATTCAACTTAAAGCGTTGAACGTTGCTGTTCTTGTCAGCTGCAAACACAATGTTCGCATCGTTGTCAAACAAAGCGATACGGTCTTGGATGCCTGCTGTTACAAGTGCCTGACGTGCTAAAGCAATAAGATCAGGTTCATTGCTTTGTCGAGGGTGAAAGAATTGATTGACCAGGGCTGGAATTTGCATGTGTTACCTTAAATTTAAAAAACAGATTGTTTTAGTTCGTGAAAATGTATAAAGGAGAGCCGAAGCTCCCCTCATATATATAGTTTAGTTTATAGAAGGTTTATTCAAATCTTGAGATTGAACACCCGGAGTCTCTTTCAAATCTTGAGATACTTTTACAGAAAGGACAGAAGAATTACCTTTTGGCAAATCTCCTTGTCTTCTTTCTATAAAGTCTAAGGCATCTTTTTCTTCCGGTGATTCAAAAGGGATTTCGAAACGCTGGTTAGACATGATGGTTAAATCCCCTTATTTGGGCATGAATTCTTTACGACGAGTCTTCTTATCGGCTTCTAACCAATAAGGCGTATAGTCTCCATGGTACATATCGATCAAGTCCATAGAAGACAGGAAAGGAACTTGTTGGTATTCGTGCTCAAAGGTCCACCAACCACGGGTGTTCAAAAGAGTGTCCCAATCATAACCATCAGAGATCAACTTGGCTTTCAAGTCTTTCAGATCTGGAATACGATCCTTTTGAGCAGAATAGAACTCTCCGATCTGAGAGATCTCAGAAGTCAAGTTTACCACACGACGCAAACTAGGATCACGATGTAAAGCTTTACGAATCGTCGTACGCTGAAGCTTATCGTCGTTGTACAGATTGAACGTAAAGTATTGGCCCGCACCTTCCATACCAAAACGTTTCTTGTTCTTAGCCACGTTAAAGAATTCAGTCATCGAAGGATCGACACCCCGTTTCTGAGAAACCAAAATGTCCACAGAGAAACCAGACATCCCCGTCTTTGACCGAAGCATCTTCATAGGACAACGGTACAGATCCATGTTCTCTGAATCCATCACATCGTTTTCCAATGGATAGAAATCATCATCTCGAAGTATCTGAGAACCATCGATCAGCCAAACGTGCAAAGGAAGGTACAAGAAACTGTCAGGCACACCACGGATCTTTTCTCCTTGACGCAGTGTGTTCATCTTCTTAGGTTTAGGACCTGACATAGGACCTGCACCAATATCCGGTTTTTCTTCACCCCACTGGGCAGCCATGCCGATAAAGTGAAAACCTCTAGAAGTCATAGCAGGTGTCTCACGAATGAAACGATCCTTACCCAAACCTTGACGCATGTTGATCGTGTTACCTTCTTTTTGACCGATCTCAGTCTTGTCACGCATAGCCACCACGTCTTCAGACTCAAACTCAGAGATAGAGTCCACAGCAGAAGCAGTAGGTGTCAACATGTCAATGAAGCTACCGTCTAAGTCCAAGAAGGGTGAACGGTTACTGATGCTCTTACCTTGCTTGACTTTATCAGCCAAAAAGTCCTGAAGAGCAGCTACCCATTTGTTACCATGCATATTGCCTTTGTCTGAGAAGACCCACAGACCAGCATCAAACACCGTACCATTCTCTTCCGTGAATCGTTCGTAGCCTTCAATATTAGAAGCCAAGAACGCCAGACGGGTTAGTTCTACGTTGACTTCAGTGTCATACCAAGACAAAGAAGCTGCATGTTTTGTTAAACGATACAAAGCCGTCAACAACATCCACGCCAAGATCGTAGACTTAAAGTTGTTGGCTTTACCAGAGATACCAAAGAATCCTGGTACTCCACCCTTCAGAAGGTTTTCTCCGTACTTACCTTTGACAAAGACACCCGTAGGAATATCAATACAAGCCCCCACATTAGAGTGCATTTTCACTGGTTTAATCATGGGAACGTCAGGGCGCAAAATCATTATTTACTCCAAAAAGTGATTGTCATACTATGGACTTCTACGTATATGCTCAATAAGAGGTAACTCAAACATGAAAAGCTTAGTGCAAGACATGCTGGCTCCGACCAGTCATAACGCCATCGAAACCAATCTCTTGATGCTACGTCAAGAAGGTGTGATGAGCGATTTTGTTTCTCGATTTAAAAACACCATGGTAGGTATTTATTCGGGAATCACCAACTCATTAACACAGCTCATAAATGATTCTTACGATGTTTCAAATCGTACGGCTAAAAAGAATCAAGCTACTTTAGAAGACTTTCAAAAGAAAGAAAACCGGTTTAACTTTGTGGTTCACGCAGATACCCTTGTACCTATCCCTGATGGGTTTAAAGGAAATTGGTTGGTTTATAGCACCACAGTCGCTGCAAACCGTCAAGCGTTGATCACACAGGCTTTAAACAGCCTAGAAGACTTCAATACTTATCTTGCAAGCTTTATTGGAGACAAAGACTCTAAGATCGCTTTACAAGACAAGGGTCGTGAGTTCAAACATCTTCAGAAACTCCGTGAAGACCAAGAGAAAGCTTTCCAACAGTTCTTCTCTTCTGGTAGTCAACAACGGGCTAAGTTGTCTATGGTGTTTGAAAACAAATCGGAGATCGCTCAAGCTTGTGATGCTTCTATCCAGAATTGGAAGAATGTTTCTCAAGTCGGTCTTCAACAAATCCATGAACGTTGTAATGAAGTCGCTCGTAAGATGGAGCGGGTCATTAACATGATGTCTAAGAATGGTGATGTGCAGGTTTCTAAACAAGCACTTCTCAACCTTTCTGAAGGTGGTTATGAAGTCGCTCGACAGATTGAACACCTGGCTAAGTACATCGCTCGTTCTGAAATGTCCATGGTGATCTCTGGTAACCAGATCGATCGTTTGGTTTCACTGATTAAGTAATTGTTTAAAAATGTTTTAAACTAAACATCTAGTCCGGGATATCCCGGACTAGATGACTTAGGATATTTTTGAAGTTTGAAGTAGTTTAAAAAGACATTCAAGGTCGTAACGCATCTGAGAGGTTTTAGCGTAACGAAGCCACGCCGGGGTCTTTTCTAGAAACTCAGTGACCAATGCCTCGTGCACATTCTTTGTTAAATCTGCCCGTGCGATGTCAGAGACTTGATAATGCCTTCCTTCGACCATAAGGCCAGACGGAATGCGTTTATACCAAATAACTGATTTGATCGCCATAGGAAATTGAATAGCGTCAGGGTTCCTAGCAATATTTAAAGCCTGTGAGAGTTGAGAAGTGTTAACACGATCTGGTTTCTGGGTATCCATTATCAGTCCGTAGATGGACGATAAGAAGATCATACGCCTGGATTTCCAGGTGAGTAACCGATGGACTACTTGTACAGTCTTTCGGCCCATAAAACTTAACCGTTTTAACGGGGAAGTAATTTCAGACATGTTTTTGCATTGTGTTCAAAAATAGACGATCGCAATAAAAATTAGACCATATGCTTATACCTGTTGTGCAGTCGATGACAAATGCGTATTGCAGCACATCCGGCGATGCCAACCATGTCAGCAGGTATATTTGCGGCTTATGATCCTCCAAGTGTTTGAGGGCATTTCGATTCGGAAGGTCCGTACCCAACGCAAGAGCGATCTTGAGTGAGCGTTTGATTCCGTCTCTTGTTTCCTCAATGGGGAAAGTATGGTTTTTATACCCTACATTGAACTCAGGCTTCAGAACCGTCCGGATGACCGTTTCTTTACCAGACTTCTTTTCCTCCACAGTATAAAACTCAGAAGTGATGTCGTGCGCAATAATGTCGTTGTGCTTTTCTTCTTCAGTCAGATCTTTCTCTGCATCTGCTGACAGCTTCTCAAACTCTTCAAGTCGTGATTCCATTTGACCAAACGCTTCAATGACCCGATAGAACAAAGCAGGAGGATTGTGTTCTAAGGCTACTGGTTGGTTATCTAGGAAATTCAAAGACTTCTGGTTAGAAGAAGGACCTAAACAGAAGTGGTCATGCTCTCTCAGGTACTTCTGAACAAACCGACTATACAGACGTTCATTCCTGACCAAGATCACACGGTTCTCTGTTTGACCAAACTGGGCCTGACCTTCTCGCAACTTTTCATTGTAGTAGCAAGGATCTTTCAGCTTTACGATGGCATAAGCTTCATGGTCTCGTTTACCGATCATCAGTTCTTCTGACGCAGGTTCGATCATGTAGTAGGTACCAGGCGTGTTGAAGCTGTTGACACGGTTAAAGTATCCACGTTTCATGGTCATCAAAGGATGACGCTCTACATCCGAATCCCAATAGTTCTTAGCCAGATGCCAACGGGTTTGATTAGGATTGTCCATCGCTCGGCTACGACGTACACCAATCGTTGCTTGGTAATCCGCCATACCGTTACCCAAGTCTCCTTGATGGCCCTTGACCCACTCAAAGACAAGCTTGACACCTTGGCTCTTTAAACGATCCCTTGCGTTCAAAAGAGGTTCGATGACTTCTCGGTTCTTAGCTGGAGTACCTGAAGAGGTCACCCATCCGTTATGACGATAAGCATCGCCATACTTCGTGACTGTTTCTAAGACATACTTACTGTCTAAGATAAACATGACCTTAGACAACTTAGTTCCAGAAGCAAGGACTTCTTCTAAAGCACTGAAGCTATGTTCTAAAGCTGAAAGCTCTGCGATGTTATTTGTCGCAGGATCAAAGAAAGAGACGGTCTTATCAAAGTAACAAACAGGAGTGACCCATTTGTCTTTGAATTTGTCTGCAGTCTTTTGATCGTAAGCCTTGTAACCTTCAGAAGTGACAAAGCTATACGAGACAGCGTTTGGATTGGTATTGAAGTATTCCATGAAGTGATTGGCAATAATCACTGGTTTCTTCAAGGTATCCTTTTGTTCTTTAAAGAAATAGGCATGGATACCAAACCCTGAAAACCCAGGATTAGGAACTGCTCCACCATCCGCATAGAAGACGGCTTGATAAACTGAATCTTTATCAAACGCAGGAAGCTCAGTTTTAAAAAGTCGTTCAATTGGTTGCATAAATTACTTCTTTGGTGTGTTCTGACTATTAGATGACGCTTGGGAGTTATTTTTTATTTGTACGATTTCTTCTTTTAAATCTATGTATTTTCCTGCTAACGTAATGAAATTAGCAATTAAGAAAATGTTCAGGAAGATAAGAAGAACAAACAAAATAAAGACCACAGTTCTTTTTAAGTTGAACTCACTGCTTGAAAAAGTGTATTCGTCTTTATGATCGAAGAACAGTTCCAAGACAAACTCAAACAGCATTTTTAATAATCCCATTTTTAACTCCTTTGTGAGGTTGTAATGAAAATTGTACAAGGTTTCGTAAACATTGCTGCTTATATCAGTAATGTGCCGGGTGAAATAGCGGCTATTGGTGAATTGTCAACCCATTCTCGTACGTACAGTAAGGAGAAGGGTGATTATATTTCGGGTAACTTTCCTGGTTATCAGTTAATCACCTTTGCTTCGTTGATCCATGACACGGGTCTGGCGGTTGAATTACCTCAGACCCAAGTCGAGGAAATCTTTGACGTAGTGCGCACAGCGATGAACTACGCTCAGACACACACGCTTCCTTATTCTGTTAACGATTTGATGTTGACTCTGGAACAAGACAACAAACTGATCGCACGGGAATTAAGCGTTGGAGAAGTTGTTTACTATAAGAACGTTGGTTTACCAGCCAGGTTGTCTTGGAAGTCTATCAACCACGGCGACTCTGAGATTAACATTTGGTTGTCGGATGAAGCTTTTGCAGATCAATACGCAGGCTATGACATCACTGTCATTCCTCCACTGACTGCCTTGGATGATTTCTTTAAGCCTTACAGCCAGGTAACCCAGCTGTTGGATGAAGTTTCTATCACGGACATTGGTGCCCGTATCCAAGCTGCTAAAGACCGTCATCCTGAAACGGTGGTGCGGTTAATGGAGTTTGAGTTTGTGAACCGCTATGATCGTGCGGTGAAACGCAAGACAACATGGGGTATCTTGGTCTACGGTAAGGAAGGTGATTACAACGACGCTATTAAGGATGCGATCACGGAATGGTTGGTGAATAACTCCAGCTATAACTACGATCAATGGGAAGTTATCTTTCCGGATATCTTTAAGCGCACTGAAATGATCGTGATCCCTCGCTGGGATAAGATGGCGGTACAGAACTACTCTGACCTGTCTTCTTTGTTCTCTTCTATACTGAACGTCAAAGAAGCTGTGACTTTTGCCAAGTCGATGATTAACTTCTACGACCAAAGTCATACAGATACACAGACTTATGTCACGTATCATCCTTACAAGACGATCTCTTTAACGGTCACTAACGGGAATAACAACGCGGGTGGTAAGAAAGACTTTAAACAAGTCTACTGGGATTATCTTCCTGTTCCTTCGACCAGCAATGACTTTGCCCGTCAACATCTTCCGACTCAACGGTTTTCGTTGTTTCTGTCTGAGATCTTGATGTTGGCTGAGACAGCGACTACGATCACACCTTTGCCTATCGGATTCCGAAGGCTTTCTCGTGGTGGTGTTTTCTTTATCGCTTCTATCCACAACGGGATTAACTTCTTGGTGGCAGCTAAGAACAACACCCCTTTCCGTAATGGTACTATTGGATATTGATTATGGATAAGTTTATTCCTGCTACAGGTGAGACAGGATTTTACAGGGTAGCTCCTCCTTTTGAGATCACAGAAGGGGAAGTCTATACTTGTAAAGCCATCCGAACGATCTCTGAGTTCATCTCTCTGGGTGTAGATCCTTACGAACAGTACTACAAGCCGTTCAACATTGAACTAGACATCTTTGAGTCCCATGTTAATTTAGACATGGAGATCATCTCTTTACAGAACGATGGTGGACGTTGGGTACATATCCCGGCTTCGTATATGTTGGGTTATCCTAACATGAACGGTATTCCTTATCGGTCTGTGGCTATCACGGTGATGTTACCTCCGTTTCCTGTAGACCAGACTTATACACATGTAGAAAGTCAAGTCAAGGATATCGTTCAGGAAGCACTAGGAGTGAACGCGACAGCGAAGCTGGTGGTGGTGTCTAAGACGAAGCTGGTAGACTCTGGTGCCCATGAGGTTACCAAAGCTTCTCGCATCCAAGCTTCTAAAGGATCGACTCCAACTGCTCAAGCGGCTTATTGGAAGAATGCCTATGAAGCGTTGAAAGTACGGTATGACGCTCTTATAGAATCGATGGAATAAAGCTACAGAGAGCCCTAGGGCTCTCTGTAGTCTTATGTTATTTCAGTATTTTTATTAAACACCACACCAGGAGGCAATTGGATATTGGCAGGACACAACACCGTAATGTCTGCTTCTAACCCTTGGGTTTGCATCCCTTCGAAGTGAGAGATCATAAAAATCTGGGTAAAGTTTGAATGCACTAAGAGTTTAGAGATCATTTCAAAAGCTGAAGCCTTGTGGGCTGTGTCCATCCTGGCCCCAAACTCATCCAAGAACAAAGGACCGTGGTCCAGTCTCAGAAAGCTTAAAGCCACGATTCGAATAGCCAAATTGATAATCTCTTGTTGCCCTGAAGAACATTGCTCGATATCGGGTACGACCTCGTCCTTGACTTTGACCATGAACTTGTAGTCCAGCTCAATCTGATCATCCTCATCCGGTAAGACAGGGATCAGTTCCATTGGATACAACCAAACTTTCTTGATCACTGAATTAGCCAAACTGACAAAGTGGTTGATAAACCCTGTTAAACCCTTAGCAATCAGTCCCGAAGAAGGTGAAAGAGCATCAACCGCTGCTTTTAAAACCTTGGCTTGATCTTTGGTCTTTTCTAGATTAGTCTCTAACATGTCAATCTGACCCTTTTGGATCTCTACTGACCTGATTTGTTTCTCGATCTGTAGAAGCTCTCCATTGGTCTTCAACATTAAGTCAGACAACTTAGCCCGTTGAAAGTGTTCAAAACTGGTTTGAAATAACTCTTGAAAAGTTATCAAATCCTTTTCTGTTTGAGCCCTGAGGGTTTCAAGATATTCCGACAGTTTGGATTTACCAGCCAGATAAGCTTTCTGATTGGACAAGTCTTCTAACTCGTTAAAGATATTGTCTAAATCCTTTTCAAGACGATTGTGTTCTCCTTGGATAAGAAGGATGTTTTGTTGGTTTGTGTTCTTAAGAAGATCTAGCTTATGGAAGCTTTCTTTGACATTCACTTCTAACTCTTCTATCTGAATCATTGTTTCCAATTGACTTTTGAATTGAAAAGCTTTACCAACAATCACTTCCGGTGTCAGGAGATGTTCTTTGTGATGAAAGACAGATTCCCAAAAAGGTTTAAAGTTTGGATATTTCCAAACGTTATTATTCAAGAAATCGATACCTTTCTTGTAGCGTCCGTAAAGAGTTACCTCTTCTAGAAGATCATCGTGTCTGACTTGATACTTCTTCCTTGTTTTTATAACTTCTTCTAGAAGTGTTTCAAACTTGCGGATATTGGCCTCTGAATGTCCTGGTATCCAATGATGGTTACAGGCGGGGCAGGTAACACTTGGGTTTCTGGAACATTCCTTGGCTTCCTCAAGATCTTTTTGAAGTTTAGCCTTTTGCAGATCCAATTGCCCCAATGACATTTGAGTATGTTGTAGTTTTTCATAGTTGACAGCATAGTTATCTTCAGTAAGTTCCCCGTTGACATCAGGGACTAATGTAGGAACGATTAATTCAACCTCACCAAGCCATGAAAAGAACTCTTCTAAGGCTTGTTTAGAGTCTTGGCTAAACCCGTATTCTAAGGTTGATTTTAGCTGCTCTATCGAGCTTTTAGCATCGATAATAAAAAGCTCGATAGATTTTTGATCTGCATTGTGCAATAACACATGCTGATCCAATTGTTTTCTGTAGGAGTCTAATCGCTCAAAGGCTCTGGTCTTTTGTTCATTGAGCAATTCCATCCGAGAAGTGATCTGGTGGGTTCTTGCTACAAGAGTTTCTTGAGACTCTAAAGGAAGAAGATGAACAGAGTTCTGTAGGATCTTCTTTTGCTTAGCCCTTGCTTCAATTAGCTTGTTCTGTAATTCCATAAACTGCTGGTTGGTCACAGAATACGGAGTTGAAGGATTAGGGCAGATGCTGTTGATGTATTGCAGTTGCTCCTTTAAACCCACTAATTGGGCTTCTAAGACTTGAACATGTTCAGGAGATACAAGATGTTGCTTTGCTTCTATCAGCCGGTTATGGTCGGTTTTAACAGATCCTAAGAGATCTCTATAAACTCCAGTCAGTTTCTTAAAGTACTGTAGTGCAAATGTATAGTCTACACTGGACAACTTAGTCATCCATTGTTTACGTTCCATCGAACTCATCCGGGTAAATTCTTTAGAACCCAAAGAGAATTCGTGGATATCCTTGGTAATACCAAAGACTTGTAAGACTAAATTGTTGAAAACCGTAGAGGTGTGGCCTGGATTCAATTCCTCTTCTATTCCATTTGTTACCCTGATAAAAGAGAAAAGGTTCTTAGGACCTGTGAAATCAGAAGTGAGTTTGTATTCTACCCCTTTGTCTTCTACGTGAACTTTCTTATAACCACCCTTATGATAGTTAGAAGGTGTGGCTGCCAAAGGTGTGATCTCTCGGATTAGAGAAGATTTACCAGATCCGTTGGTCCCTAAGATCCAATGGAACTTGTTCTCAGGGGTTAATTTGATAGTCTCGATTTGATTCAAAGATAAACGTTTGTAACCTTTGAGTTCTAATGTAATATAGCGCATAATGAATCTTTTTGTTAAGCCTGTACAGTTAATAAACCAGATTACTGATGTTTTATTGGTAAGATAATTGAAAAGGATCGTTTATGAACACCGAAGGCTCAGGACTCTTTCCTTACGGTTTAGGCATTGTAGCCGTCACCAAAGAAGATAACGTTGATACGGTCATGTTCTTTCCGGCAGAGAAACTTTCTTTGGAATACGGTAAGGTCGATGAAATCAAAGACGAGATTGAAGTAGAAGTCCTTGACATAAATAATAAAAAACATAAAATTAAAGCGGAACGTGGGGCTATGATGGAAGCCCGATGGTTTCCTGATGGCACCGACGGACGACAAACAGCCCCTGACGTAGTCAATGGAGAAACTATCCAAATATATAGGTTTAGAG
>JACCDZ010376794.1_pt1 | contig 16203 bp, 16 predicted proteins | sample 7449551 | NCBI WGS metagenome assembly JACCDZ01 (sample SAMN15323452, study PRJNA562643) | freshwater metagenome | isolation source: river surface water | place: USA:Blue River Watershed | collected 2017-08-18 | reverse complement strand
GGTGTTTGTACAACAGGCGGTGGTGTTTGTATAGGTGTTTGAGTTTCTGACATTTGTTTTTTATATATTATATAAATAAAATAATTTTTTCAAAAATAATGTGTAAATTGTGAAATAAACGCGATATTAAAAAATTGAAAGATAAGAATATATATTATTAAATATATGAAAACAAAGGTTATTAATTTCGTAGCGTCACCTTCTTCTGGTAAGAGTTTAATGTCAGCTTTGATTTTTTCAGAATTAAAAATGAGACATTATAAAGCAGAATATGTACAAGAATATGCCAAATTATTAGTTTGGCAAGGACGTTTGGACGAATTAGCAAATCAATATAATGTATCTTATGAACAGTATAAGATGATAAAGTCAGTAGATGGTAAAGTAGAATATATATGTTTGGATTCACCTTTATTATTAGGATTGTATTATAATAGACACCACAAAGATAATGTATCAGATATTGCAAAGACTGAAAAAATGATATTAAATAAGATGGATGAATTTGAAAATATTTATATCTTTTTAGAAAGGAATGAAGAGTATCCTTATGAAATAGAAGGTAGGATTCATACAGAGGAACAATCAAAAGTGATAGCTAAAGAATTAGTAGAATTGTTAGATGAATTAGGTATAAAATATAAAACATTTAAATCAGATAGAATAAATGTGGAGGCTATTTTAGAGTATATATTTAGTTTTTAGATATTAGTTACTTTAATTTATTTTAAAAAGATGTTTAGTTTGAAAAAAGTATAAAAGTATTTAAAAACGTAATAAATAATATTATATGGTGAATATAAAATTATTTTTAATTATATCTGTAGTATTATTATTAATAATTCCTATTATACTTCAATATATATATGGTTGGAGTATATTTTTTTGGATAGATGATAAAACATATAATATTAGTGTATATGGGTTTTATTTATTAGGATATATGATATTACAATTTTTGTTTGCGATATTAAATAATAAACTAAAGGAGGTGGATAATAGTGGAAATGTTATAAATAAGGTGAATATAATGATAGTAGGTAATAAAGAGGATCCTTTATATTATAGAATGTGTTTAGAATCAATATTAAATGTGAGTAATAATATGTCTAATTTAAATAAAGTTTATGTAATAATAGATGGGAATGAAAAGGAAGATGATTATATGGTGGATATATGTAAGGATGTATTTAATGATAAGAGATTGAAATATATTAAATTAGATGACGAAAGAGTATCAGAAGAGGTATTATTATTACATATGTTAGATATAAATGAGAATGAAATTATATGTATTAGTCAAAAAAATGGTGGTAAGAGAAATGCTATGATGACAGGTTTCAAGTATACTTTATTAGAAAATGTGATATATAAAGGGGATATAGGGGTAGTTTTTTGTACAGATAGTGATACAGTGGTGAATGTGGATAGTGTGATGGAAATGTGTAAACATTTTGATAAAGAGAATATTGGTGCAGTTGTGGGTAATTTGGGTATATATAATAAATATGATGCAGTTATTTCATTTATGAGTTCAGTGAGATATTGGTATGCATTTAATGTTGAGAGGGCGTATCAATCTTTTACTGGAAATGTGTTATGTGTATCTGGACCTATAGGTATGTATAGAACAAGTGATTTAGAGAAAATTATAGATGAATGGTCTAATCAGAAATTTTTAGGAAAGTTGTGTACATATGGTGACGATAGACATTTAACTAACAAGATATTAGAATTAAAAAAGAATGTAGTATATGTATCAAGTGCGTATGCCGAAACAGAAACACCGAATAATATATATAGATTTTTCAAACAACAGACAAGATGGAATAAATCTGCATTTAGGGAATTTTTTTGGAGTATTAAAATATTAGATAAACAATCGATGTTTATGACAGTAGATTTAATTTATGTGTTAGTATATCCTTATATAGTAATGGGATATTTATTATATATATTATGGTATAAGAGTGTGTTTGAATTAGGGTTTTATCTTGTTATAGTATTAGGATTAGGTGTTATAAAATCTATATATGGTGTGATTGTGAGTGGTAAAATAGAAAATATGTTTTATTTTTTATATGTCTTTATATATGTATGTGTGGTTTTCCCATCTAAATTATGGGCTTTAATTAATATAAATGACAATTCTTGGGGGACATCTCCTAGAAAATTTTCTGATATATCAGTATCAATAGATATAATAGTACCAATAATATGGAATATATTACTTATAGGTGGTGTAATTTATAATATTTATAATAGTATAAGGAGTGGTTTTATATTGATGGATTTTTTACTATTATTTATAGTATGTGGTATATTATTTATAAGTTTTATTACAATGAATATATATGTATTTACAAAAAGATCAAATATGAAAAGAGTAGTAAAACAGGATTGAAATTGATATTAATTAATAGATTTATATTAATTAATATCCTAATACTATAGATTTTATATGTTTTAAAATTTTACCAAAAAGTGTTTCTTTACAAATATTACAATATGTGAAGCTAATTAAAATTCTATTTTCATTATCTTTAATTCCAGTAGCTCTATGTTCTATTAATGTACCATCAAAAATGAGGATGCTATTTGGTTTCATTTTAATTGATTTTATTTCTCCATTTATTTTATATTGTAGTTCTGATTCGGAAAGGTTATTTTTTTGAGCATTTTCATTAATTATATTAATTAATACAGTGATGCGTGATCCTATATAATGATTGGGATCAAAATGCCAAGAAATGAAATCATTTTTTTTGTTATATACAAGTATATTGATACTGGATTCATCTTTACAATCAACATTTTCTATATTCATATTAGTGATAGAACTAATTATATTTTGGAGTGATTTACAATAGTATAAATTTGATATAGTTTTATTATTAACTAGATTTGAGGCTTTTATAGTGGCAGCTTTTCGAATTGGTGCGAATAATTCTGTTCTATTTACATTTTTAGAATTGATTTCGGATAACACATTTTCTTTTAAATTTTTGAAATAATTTGTTGTAAATATATTTTCAATATATACAATATGATTTTGATTATATTCGTATTTAAATTTGGAGAGTTGTCTTATAGTATTAATATTAATTGATGAATTGTGAGTTAATATATGACAGGAATTATTTTTATCAAATGTGTATACTGTAGAAAATATAAAAAGTATTATAATAATAAATGCTAATAAATGTATATTCATATATAAATATAAATATATAATTAATAATGATAATTTGGTTGATAATTATATGTATTTTTATAAAAATTTTCTATAATAGATAGTTCATTTATATTTAGAGGTTGTGTATGATTGATACTTTTAAAATTATTTTCTAGATGTTTTATTGTACTACATCCAATAATAATACTATCACATAATCTGAGTTTACTATTATGTTTTAACCATCTTAAAGATAAATTTGCATTTAGATTTTTAGTAAGTTGAGTTACATTGTGATTCCAGAACATTGATTTATATATATTATTATTGACAAATCTGCAATTATCTAAATTATTATTTATATTTTTATTAAAATATTTTCCAGTTAATAATCCACCAGCTAAAGGATTATAACATTGAAATTCTATATTATGTTGAATAAATATTGGATATAATTCTTCAATTTTACGACAATAAATATTATACATACCTTGATAAATTTTTGGATGAATATTTAATTGTTCTTTTTCACATATATTAATAATTTGTGTTAATTTATCTAAATCAATATTTGAAACGCCAAAATGATCAAATTTATTTTGTCTATAATATTTATCAAATGTGATTAATGTTTCAATTATAGGAGTATTATAATCCCAACAATGTAAAAAATATGTATTAAATTTTTCGATTTTTAGGTTATTTAAAGATGTATTAATTTGATTTTTTATACCTATTTCACTGAGTTGACCAAATTGTCCATTTGTAAAATCATTATTATACCAGGGATTTGCTTTAGAATTTATATTAAATAAATGTAACAAGTTTGTTTTACCAAGATATTCTTCTGTTTTACCATAATAATAAGCTGTATCAATGTCCTTAATTCCTAATTGTATACATTTTGTTAACAAATTATTTATTTTTGATTGATTGAATGGTTCTGAAACTGAATTGTAATCGAAATTAAGTGTTCCTAATATAGTTTTCATATATGTATATTTTTATTTATATATTATGTGTATATTTTATATATATTACTCTACTTTAAATATTTATAAAAATTGAATAAATATTAAAATTAGATATACTCAATGGAAGTTGATAAATTTTTGACTTATATATTGGAGAAATATTTTGTGTTTCATCCTTTAGCAGAATTGGATGAATCTAATACAATTGATGACATTGAAATTCTAAAACGTGAAATTGATACTAAAAAAGTAAAACGTACAGATGCAAGTATGATAGAATTATCAAAAAAAGTATTTGAAAAATTTCGATGTTATAATATTGGTATTTTGAATGAAACGTGTAATATTTTGGGTGGAACGGATGCAGAGAATGCGTATATTTTATATAAACGTTACAAGTCATCTAGTAAAAAAGTGGAAAAAGAAGAAGAATGTTGTAATTCAAGTAAAATTAGAATTGATATGAATGTAAATACAAAAGATACGTTTTATGTGGGTTCTTTGGATACAATTAGTACAGAAGATTTAAAACGTGTATTTGGAGAGTATATGTGTACGGGAAATGAAAATGATGATTATAGATATGAATATAAATTTGTATATGATAATCTATACAACTTTAGTTTATATGATTATAAAAATGACCAAGGAAATTTTTATGATGAAAAAGATATTTATTGGCATATAGCAAGTAATACGGATAAAAAACAAGTGTATAAAAGTTTTAAAAATGAATTGATTAATAAAATAATTGATACTTAGTGAAATTATTTAATATAATCATATTTTTAAAAATTGAAATTTAAATAAATTTAAAAAAAATAAAATGTCTGTTTTGGAATTGACGAATGAAATGACAACTTCATTTTCAAATATAAATTTAGATGAAAATGAAGTTGAAGAAAATGAAGTTGAAGAAAATGAATCTATGTTTTATATAGATAATGATTTAGATACAAATCATCAATATTTTGTTGCAAAAGTTCATTTAAATTTTTATCAAATATGGTCGATGTTTATGATATTACCTTGTGTGTATAATTCTGGTAAATGTAAATATGAATGGAAATTGAAACATACTAAATCGGATGTTGTTATAAGTATATATGATTGGAATAATAAGAATCGATTGTTGGATACAAAAGTATGGTATATAGGATGTTCAGTAAATGATAAAAAGGTAATAGGAGAATTTTTAGGTGTATTATGTCAAGCGATAGAATGTTATAATTTTTATTATAAAAAGTCTATTGAAACCAAAACATTTAAATCAGAAATTGAAAAAGTAAATGAAGCGTTACAAGATATAAAAAATAGTTTGATTGAAAACAAGCAAAAATTAATACAAATGTAAATAAATTGAATTTTTTTTTAAATATATAAATTTTAATGTATTTAGTAGCATATTATGATAATTATAAAATTAAAAAAATGACAATGTTTGAAAATTGTAATGAAGCTATAAAATTTGCAAAAAACAGTTTTTTAGATAAAAATGATGAAAGTGAAATGTGTAATGAATTATTAGATGATAATATTGATGTGAAATATAAAATTTTACAGTTTTCAAATAAGAAGCGAGGATGTAGTTATATTGTGATATCTGTTCCTGAAAATTTCAAGAGTGATGGTGATTCAGAAAAAAGTGATTCAGAGGAAAAGACCGAATCGTATGAATCAAATTTGTCTGATTTAGATGATAATATAGATATTTCTGATGAAATGGATATTGATTTACTTGACGAGACATATTTTTATGGAGCTTTGGATAAATATGATCTTTATAATAATAGATATTATGTTGATGAATGTTATGAGTGTTTGGATTTTTAGATTTATATTAATAAATGTATTTTTTTATAAACTATATCTTTTAAAATGGTTATGGTTATGGTTAAATAATTGTAGTCCTTTTTTTAAATCGGACCATTGTAGTATATAATTTTGTCTAATTTTGATATATTTTATTTTGAGTTTATTTGCTTCTAAACAATGGAATGGATTATCGTCGAAAACTAATATATTTTCATAGTTTATTTTAAATTTATTTGCAATTTTTTGATACATTTCAATTTTAGAAAATTTATTATGGTAGGGAGATTGTTGTTGAATGTATTCATCAGAAAAGGATTTTTGTTCAATATGATCAAAAAAATCTAGAATATTATAAAAGTACAAATAAAAACAAGCTGTTTTATTGAGAGATGCTAATGTAATTACGATGGAATTATTTTTTAAAAGTTGTAATATATCAACTATATGACTTTCTAGAATAAAATTTTTATTGTGCAAAGTTTCGTCTAAATCAAAAATAATAATTTTACAATTTTTAGGGATTGTGATGTGATTTATATCGGTTGTCATATATTTATACAATTTTTTCATATTAGTTGTATAAATAAGATAAATTTTAAATAGAAATTTAATTAATATTTAAGAATATCTACTTTTATGGTATCATTTGTGTCGAATATAATACCAGTACCTCCATCTACAAAGAAAGATATAGTATGTATTCCTGAGAATAATGAACCTGTCCATTCGATGGTTTGTAATGCTATGTGTAAATTTTGATGTATAGTTTGTTTAATGAAAGAAGATCCTGTATAATTAACAGGTGATCCATCAACGTACATTACGAAACGTTTGAGTACGAATAGAGAAGATGTTGTGCAAGTGATTTGTGCTCGTATAGTTACTTTGGAGTTTGTATTTAGATCAAATGCCATAGGCCATCTTCCATTATTGATTGCAGAATTGAAATAACCATTTCCTTCTATAGCAGAGTTATCTAGAATGCCTTGTGAGTATGTTATATCATCGTATTTAAATAATCGTAACATATTTAATCCAGGGTTAGATCCTGAACCAGAAGGGAAAAGGAATTTGTAGTATATATAATGTTTATAATTTTCAGGTATATGTGCTGCAAAATATCCTGGATAATTTAATGCAGAAAATACTTCATTATCATAGATAGTTTCAAAATTTATATTATCATTACTTGCTTGAATAGTTATAAAAAGAGGGTCTTCATTATTGATGCGTCCTTCTAATAATACATAACGTACATTTTGAGAGGATGGTAATTGTACAGTAATCCAAAAGTTTGTATTTTCTGCGAGTGTTGCCCAATCAGTTGGGTTAGTTACATTAGATAAGCATTTATATGCTGCATATGTGGAATCATATTCTGAACTTGCATAGACGTAATAATCACCATCATTTCCTAATACAGGTCCATTAGAAGACATTTGTGGTAGAACTAATGACATTGGGTAGACATTAACAGGGGTTGGTCCAGATCCTCCAGATCCCGATATAGGTGTTGCTGTCCAAAAGGTTCCATTCCATACGAGTGAGTCACCATTATTAGGTATCATATTAGTATCGACATCTTGTAATGTTTGTATGTTTGCATAGATTTGTGTTGGTGTGATAGAGTTACAAGTGATATTTTTAGATACAGCTAGACCTCCTTGTAAAATAAGACTTCCAGAAGATATATCATTAGAATCAGTTGTGGAGTAGAAAGTTGAAGTGTTATTTGAGAAATCTACAAATGTGGTGGGTGTGATATCATTTGGGTTTGGTATATCAGAAAAGGTAATTTTTGTTCCAGTATAAGTATAAAGTCCTATACCACCTCCGCCAGCTAAACTAGTATTTGCGATAACTATTTTATTTGTAGTTGCTTCTGTGTAAATAGATCCATACCAATTTCCGTCATTACGTTCTAAAATAATTTGTCCTGATAAATTTCCTCCAGTTTGATTATTGACGTAACCTATGACGATAGCTCCAGAGTTGAAGAAAGTTTGATTGACTCCTTGTTGAGGTGCTCCTTCTATATATAAATTGCATGTTTTTTCTGTTGTGATAGAATTTATGGCGGACAATGTAGATTTTGAAAAGTAATTAGTTGTCCAAAATGGTATAGAAGTTCCTATAGATGTGGAATCATCAGTGAAAATATGTGGGTGTATGTGTAATATATTACCTGATGTGATAGAGTTTCCTGAAAAATCGGAAGCGATATCTAATTTTTTGGATATAGAGATATTATTTGATAAAATTAGATTTGAACTTGATATATCTGTAGTTATGATATTTGGTACTGTGATAGTAGTAGCAGTGATATTATTAAGATTCGATGTTCCTGTGACGGATAATGTTCCAGTGCTAATATTATTACTATTAACAGTACTAAAGATAGAAATACCTGATATTTGTAGATTTGTTGTGGAAATATTAGTAGATCTGATGTGTGTGGCGAGTAGATTTGTTGTTGTTTGTGTTGTATTTGATAATAATGGTACAGTTAGACTTGTACTGCTATGTATATTTCCAGTGCTAAGATTATTACTATTTACAGTACCTAGGATACTAATATTAGTAATAACTAGATTTGTCATTGTTGAAGAAGTTGCGGTTAATAGGTTTAGTCTAGCTAAGGAACTAGAGTGTAATGTACCAGTGCTTAAATTATTACTTGCAACAGTGCCTAATATTGTATTATTTAATATGGTAAGATTGTTAGAAGTAATATTAGTAGTAATGAGTTGAGAAGTTGTGATATTTGTATTTGAGAGGTTAGTATTAACAATATTTGGTACAGTTGTGTTTGTAATAATAAGATTATTTGTTGTTAGGTTTGTGATGGTTGTGTTTTGTAAATTTGTAGTGTTGCTTACAGATAAATTACCAGTGCTTAGATTACTAGAATTAATGGTGGTTTGTATACTGATTCCAGATATGCGTAATGTGGATGCTGTAATATTTTGTGTTAAAAGATTATTATTGGTAATATTTGTATTAGACAAGTTAGTATTTGCGATATAAGTGGTTATTATATTAGAAGTTGATATATTGGATGTTGATATATTGGTGGATACTAGATTAGTTGTAGTAAAGTGTGTTGAAATTAATTGTGTAGAAGTTATATTAGTTGTTTGAATATGTGTTGTGGTAAGATTTGTGGTATTTATATTTGAACTGGATATATTGGTTGTTTGTAAATTTGTGTTAAGAATGTTAGAACTTGTTATATTTGAGTTGAGTAAATTAACAGTTGTGATATTATTGAGTGATGTGTTTGCTGTTACGATTAAACTATTGGTTGATATAGATTGTAGTGAGGCATATGAAGAATTAGTATATATAGAGGATACGGATATAGATGTGATTGATGGTGCGGTCAAGTTTGTAATTACATTAAGATTTGATAGAATACCAGATGAAGAGGTAAAATTTGTTAATAGAATATTAGTGGTGGTTATATTAGTTGATCTTATTTGAGGTGCAATTAATGTGGTTGTGGTGATATTTGTGGTTGACAAGTGAGTTGTATTTACATTTGTTGTTGCATAAAGTGAGGAACTAGATATATTTGTGGTAACAAAATTAGAGTTGGTAATGTTGGGTGATATGATGTTAGTGGTTGTAATGTTTGTTGTTCTTAAATTTGTAGAAGTAATATTTGTTGTAAGTGTATTAGTTGTTGTAATATTAGTATAAGAAGCGTCATTTGCAGCTATTGAATTGAAACTAGAAGATCCGATTATATTAATATTACCAACAGTCATTGTTCCTTGTATATGAATGTTATTTGTGATATGTGCATTGAGAGTCCAGAGGTCTCCGGAAATGGAAGCTCCTCCCAAGACAGTTAAACTTCCTCCTGAACCTAAACCTGTTGATGATTTAGTATTTAGTATATGAACAGGTGCTGTAGATTGGAATGTGTTAGATTGGAAAGATAAATCAGAAATAGATACGAGTGGGTTAGTTCCATCTCCCATAATTAATAAATTTGGTGTGAAATTGGATTTACCTGTACCTCCATATGGTATGTGTATAGTGTTTGCAGACCAAGTGCCATTATTGATATTACCAACGGCTGTAACGTGTGTTAGACTAGAATTGACACTAAGTGTAGTTCCATTTGTGTTGGTAATTTTAGTTAATCCAGTACCTGCATATATTTCATTTTGTGTAACAGTTCCATTGATATTATCATCTACATATTTTTTTGTAGCTACATCTTGTGGATTGATTGGGTTGCCTACATTAGTAATACGTGCTGAATTGTTATCTAGAAAATGTCTAACTTTAACACCTCCAAAAGTATAAGTAATATCTTTAGAATGTGACATATGAAGTTCTCTTATATTATGTTAGTAAAATAAGTTTGTCAAAAAATAAAAAATTGAATTTTTTTGTTATTTCTATGTAAATTACAATGTCTGTAATAAGTGAAAAGTTTTTAAAAGAATATAATCGTTTTATCGATTGGTTTCCATTTACAGAATACAAATTGTTTGATAAAAATGGTAATCAAGTAGAATTGAAAAAGGTGGATATTTCTGGTTATGAAGAACCATCTCGCAATAAGTTGGAAACATATATAAAATATGTAATGAAAAATTATCTCTTAACCAAAAATGATGAAGAAATAACAGATATAAAGCTGTTGGCAAAAAAATTTCGAGAATATAAACCAAAAAGATCAAGATCTAAATCCTCATCTGATGATTTAGATAAAAATGTAAAAAATAAAAAACAAAAAAATCAAAAAGATGAAAAACAAAAAAATCAAAAAGATGAAAAGAAAGAAGATGTAAAACCTGAAAACAGTGAAAAATTTGTTGTGATAGTGAGAGATGACAAGTATAATTCGTATACTTCTTTTGGATCTTCCAACCGTTCATTGTGTTCATTAGTAAAAGATGATTTTAATACATCAGATACATTTTACATTGATACTTTACCATATTGGACTAAACAGTTACGAAGATGTTTTGGTAATCCTATGGAATATGATAATGAGGATTTTAAATATGAATGGAAAATAATGGTTGGTTCTAAAATTTTTTCAATTTACAATTGGTTGAATGATGAAAATAAGTTTGATGATTTAGAAGAATGCGAATGGTATCTTGCTGGAAATAGTATTAATACATCTGAACAAAAGTTTTTAATGGAATTTATCAACAATATCAATAGTCATATTGATGAAAATGAAAGTTATAAACAAGATGAAGAAGATGAAGATGATGAAGATGAAGAATTGGAAGAAAATGTAGAAGTTGAAGATAAAGAAGAATGTAGTTTGGAAGAAAATGTTGAAGATAAAGAAGAATGTATTTTGGAAGAAAATGTAGAAGTTGAAGATATGTTGGAAAACGTAGAAGTTGATGATAGAGAATCGATGATTGATATTGAACTAGATTTGATAGATGATGAGGATTTGGAGATCAATATTGATGATATTGAATTTTAATGTAATAAAATTGACAAATTAATTATCTATGGGTTTTTTGAGTAGAAATATGCCACAGCCATTCCACCATGTATGTTTTCCGTAATGATTTGGCATATCTTTGCTATCTTCTGGACTTACAAAGATTTCGTGTCTAAATATAATATGTAAATGTAGATCTTGAATAGCTTTTAAAGTGCCATCTCGTACTTCAGGCCAATTATAATCATCTACTATAAAGATGAATAAATTATCTAGGTTGTTTATATAATAAGTGAGTGCTTTATAATGATCTTGTTCTGTATGTCCTCCATCATAAAGGTAAATATTAAATGATTCTAATGTGGATGTGTCAACTTTCCAACAATCAGATTCTATAATACGATATGTAGCAGGTTCAGTAGTGTATTTTGACATGATATTTTGTAAAATATTTGGGTCACCATTGAATTGTGACCAATTATCAATAAACGTTGCTTGTATAGAATTTTTATAAATTGCACTAATAGAAGAACTTCCATACCAAGTGCCTATTTCTAGGTATTTTACATTTTCTAGAGAACATAGATTATTATATAAGTGTCTAGTTTTTGTTCCAGTCATACCAGGATAATCTAGGATTTCTTTACCTTCTGATGTATTAGAATCGATTTTGGATTCTTTGTTATATGCTTTTTCTATTGAGTTAACTATATGATAGAGAATGTATTTAGATTGTTCATTTAATGTATTATCTGTGATTATTCCATTATATAATTTTTTTACAGAATCAATAGTATAATACATAATAATATAATGACAGAAAAAAACTACTTTTAATATATAATTATTTTTATGTAAATAAAGCATATAAAGAATATTTTGTTCAAAAAACATAATAATTACAAAAAATTATTTTCTTTGTATATAATATACAAAATGTCGCAAACAAACGTAAATACAAATACACAAGGTCAATTACAAGATCAATTACAAGATCAATTACAAGGGCAATTGCAAGGTACGAATGATGAGATTCAACAATCGATTCAGCCATCTAATACGAATATAATGCTTCAAATAGCACCAAGACAAAGAACAGATTCAAGCAGTAGTTCAAGCAGTAGTTCAAGTAGTAGTTCAAGTAGTAGTAGTTCAAGCAGTAGTTCAAGTAGTAGTAGTTCAAGTAGTAGTAGTTCAAGCAGTAGTTCAAGCAGTAGTTCAAGCAGTAGTTCAAGCAGTAGTTCAAGCAGTAGTTCAAGTAGTAGTTCAAGCAGTAGTGATTCAACATATTGTTATACAACTGATGATTCTGAAGTTGAACAATTAGCATATACATTATTGTTGTAATGATATAGTTATTCATTTATTAATATTATTAAATATAAATGAATAAGTTTATGTTGTTGTATCATCATTAGATACTGATATATTTTCGTTAGTATTTTCGTTATCATTTTCGTTATCATTTTCGTTATCATTAGGTAGTTGTGTATTTTTTTCCATAGATTTTTTCTTAGGTCTTCCTCTTGGTGTGGGTATGGCAGAACTTATAAGTGGTGTGGTATTAGGTGGTGGTAGTATATTTGGGTGTTGTTTTTTGAGATGTGTTTTAAGAATTTTTTCTGTGGATAATTGTGCAGAACATATATGACAACTGAATTGTTTTAGTTCGATATTTGTGGCTTTACGTTTAAAAAAGTTATCAAGTAATGTAAAGCTGAGTTGTGAAAGTGAATTTACATTAGATTTGATGATATCGAGGTGATGACGAAATGTTTGTATATAATAGTTGTATTCGATTTTGATATTTTGATATAATCTTTGATCTAATATGATAGAGTCTGTTTGTTTATCTTTTAGTTCTTGATGCATATTATATATGATATTTGTTGCTAATCGAAAAATGGTTGCATCGAATTGATGTGAATGTATAAATACGATGATATTTTTATCAACGATATCGATTTCGAAGTGTTGTTTATTAGCAATGCCACCAAATGCATTACAGAGAATACCAGAACAGTTATTTTGTTGTATATCATTGTAGAATTTGTCAAGGTCTCGTTTAGGTACAGTTTTGCTTCCAAAATTTTTGGAATCGATGAGGATGGTTGGTTTATTTTCTTTGATTAATTGTATATCTCCCGAGTTTGGGTTATGAGAAGTGTCTAATACTTCAGTATCTGGGAATGTTTCTGTGAGGATATTGAGTAATACGGTTTCTGCAACTTGGCCTTTTTTGGAGGAGTTATTAGAGAAATTTTCATTAATAGAAGATAAAGTGTTTTCGATAGTGTTAATTTTATTACTAATTTGGTGTGAATCGAGTGATTTTTCGAATGTATTTTGTATATTTGTGAGAATTTCTAGATTTTTTCTATCTATATCGTTTAATTTTTGAGTGTTGAGTATTTCGATACGTTCTCGGAAGTTTTCGAATATGGTTTTAAGTTCAAGATTATTAGTATTGTATTGGATTTGTTTTTGTAAATCGTTAAATAGAGATTTGAGTTCATTATTGGTTGTGTCTTTTATATTTTCTAATTTTTGTTGTAGTAATGAATTATTTGATGTTAGTGTATTGATTTGGTTATTTTGATGTGTTAGTGTGTTTTTGATTTCGTCTAGTTTATGATAGAGTAAGTTTGAATCTGAGGATTTTGAGTCAAGAATTTTATCTACTTCAATGTATGTTTTGATAAAGTGTGCAATGTTTTTGTTTGTGGATGTAAAGTATGATATGATGGAAGAGTCAGTTAACAATTGTTCTACATCAGATGTGTATGAGTTGAGTGACATTATACGTGATGTTTATAATTTCTTTATTTTTAAATTATAAAATTTTTTTATTATAATGTAAATAGGTGTAATGTTTTTGTTGAGATTTGAGAGCATATCATCTCGTATATTCAATAATCTGTGTGTGTTTTCTTTATTTGTTAGTAGTTAATTTAATGTGAATAAATAAAGTACTTTATTAAGATTGGACAACATTTCATCACGTATATTAAGCAAGTCAGTGTCATTTTCCTTGACATAGTTTGGTAGTTCGTTTTTGAGATAATCAATATATTCTTGAATGATAGTTGCTGCAGATTCATCAGATAGTTCTCGAATTGTCATTTTGAACCCACCAGAAAAATCTGGACGATTATATCTTCCCATATAAACTTCTATGAAATCATCTATGAGAGGTTGGAGTGCATTGAATAAATCACAAGTGGCTTTATGACGTGCAAAGCTAGTTGTTTGCCAGTGGTATAATTTTATAGTATTTGACATATGAAAGAAAATTTTGATGATATGTTCACAACCCATATTTTGTTTATATTATATTTATTATCAAGAAAAAAAAAATAACGGATTTTCGAAATTGCGTTAATAAACATAATATATATTTTAAACATTAATGTGGGTGAATTTTATAACTTTATAATAACAAAATAAAAAATTGAATTTTTTTCGAAAATATAGGGAATTAAGTATGTTGGCAATGGGTGTATTTGTATTTGACTTAACAAAAATGAGTGATCTCAATCTTGATTACGAGTCTGATTACGAGTCTGATTACGAGTCTCTTAATGATTTATTAAGAGACTTTATCGGTCGCGAAATTGATTATGATTTTAAAATTAAAAAATCGATTAATGGACGATATGAATGGGGATTTGATTTAACAGACTTTAACGATTATAATCAACGTGGTGAACTTGATGGTGGTGCATTAAAGTTCAAACGTTTGATAAGAAAGTTTCGTTTGACAAACTATTCAGTGAATAAAGGTTTTACTTGGTCTAATGATGATAACTCATTGATATTGATAACGAGTAACCATCCTATTACTGGAAAGTCTTGTGATGATGCTAAAACAGAAAGAGAGCCAGGTTACTTAGGTTTAGTTGGTGTTACGTGTACATCAGCTGAATTATTGGAAGAATTTATCAAAGCATTTCGCTCTTGTGCATCTTATATAAGAGAGGAATCAAACTACAGAGAGTACTTTTAGTTAATAAAATTTTATCTTTCTTTTAGATTGAAATCGGCAAGTTAAATTGATTTATTCAAATATTTTATAAAAAAATGAAAAAAGGGAATGTATCTGAAAGTAAAGTAATGAAAAACACTACAGTCATAGCATCTGAAGACAGATCCAAAATCGTTCAAGTATTTCAAAAGGTATACAATTACGAAAAACTATTGCTTATTGAGATTAAAAAAGACCCACCACTACATCAAGGAGTTTAATATCATGGTCAGACAAGATTGCAACAAAGTATCTGAATTTGTTAGTCAAAAATATCGAACCAGAAACAAGTGGAAGAGTAGAAGCAACTGCTCTAAAGTTTGCAAAAGCAATGCGTGAAAGGAAGAAACTAATGTATACCTTGTCAGAAGGAATGGATGATGAGACGAAAGCACTTTTTGTTAAAGAATGGTGTGAGATTTCGGACGAAATGTCTGCTAGGAATAAGACCGGAGGTAAGAATGTACCACCACAAAGACCTCATTGGTCCACCAGATGCACCAACTCTTAATTTGTGAGTATCCTAGGTCTTTTTTGGATCTTGAAGTTACTGGAAAGTATTATGATGAGAGAAGTGAAAGAACACATAAATTCTAACCATAGTTAAGGCGAAAAAGCTGAAGAAAAGAAGGTGTGGTGTATATATTGTGTGGTGTGTGTGTGTGGTGAGTGAAGTGTGATGGTGTGTATATGAGACGATAATTTTTGTGTAAAATTTTGTGTAAAAATTTGTATGATATTTCCTGTGTTATTTTTGATAGAAATGAAACGATAAATTTTGTATGAT
>JACCDZ010523309.1_pt1 | contig 16209 bp, 18 predicted proteins | sample 7449551 | NCBI WGS metagenome assembly JACCDZ01 (sample SAMN15323452, study PRJNA562643) | freshwater metagenome | isolation source: river surface water | place: USA:Blue River Watershed | collected 2017-08-18 | reverse complement strand
GCTCGCCGCCAAAGATTGCCCCAGATTCGGCCATAGATTTCTTTATGAAAGAGTGGCCAACACGACTGCGAAGTGGAACGCCGCCGCTTTCTTTGATTGTTTCTGGAACCGCTTTAGAGCAGATTAAGTTATGTATGACTGTGGCACCAGGATGTTGTGCCAATTCTCGCTTTGCAATTAGAGCAGTAAGTGCGGATGGTGAAACTAGTTCCCCATTCTCATCAATCAGGAAGCACCTATCTGCATCGCCATCAAAGGCCAGTCCAATATCTGATTTTGTCTCTTTAACTAATCTCTGAAGATCAACCAAGTTCTTTGGATCAATTGGATTTGCTTCATGATTCGGAAATGTTCCATCAAGTTCGAAATAAATTGGATTAATACTTGCAGATATTTTAGCCATTACTGCAGGCGCGGTATATCCACCCATGCCATTTCCAGCGTCGATAGCGATGGCAAGTTTTCGCCCCTGATAACTTCTATTAAATGAATTCTCCGGAAAGAGACTAAATAAAAACGCGACATAATCTTTAAGCATCGAGATTTCTTTGACTACGCCAGTATTTCGTAAACCAAGAGGGGCGCCTTCTCTTATTGCTTCTTTAATCCAATTTAACCCGGAGTCTTCGCCAATCGGTCGCGCACCACTCAAACAGAGCTTGATTCCGTTGTATTCGGCTGGATTATGACTTGCTGTAAACATAGCGCCTGGATATCCAAGTGAACCTGATGCAAAATAAAGTTGGTCTGTTGCTGCCAGCCCGATTCGAATTACATCAAAACTCTGTGAAATTACTCCATCTGAAAAAGCGCTAGCAAGCTCCGGTGACGATGGACGCATATCTTCACCAATTACTACAGTTGCCGGTTCGCGCTTAATCTCTAGAAATCTTGCAAAAGCTACACCAGCAGCAAATGCAAAATCCGTAGTTAATTCGTCATCGACAAGTCCACGGATGTCATAAGCCTTAATTAACCGATCTACTAACACGAGCTTTCCTTGTGTAGGTTCTTACTAATCTTGATTTGGAATTGCACGTAGGTGGCCACGTCTACCCACTTCGGGAGTTCTAGGTTTTTCAATAAAATTTTGTTTTGCAACTTCGCGTACCGCATCTGCTATTGCAATTAAATCTTCTGCCGATGGCTCTATTTCATGTCCACCTGAATCATGCTTTATTACATTCCAACCTTTTGGAACGGTCAACTTCTCACTATGTTCACTACAAAAATCAAAGGTATGTGGTTCGGCAAATGTTGATAGCGGTCCAAGTACCGCGGTTGATTCTGAGTAAATATAAATGAGAGTCTTTGCAGCGCTCTGATTACAGCCAGATCTAGAACAGCGTCTACCGCTTCCGCTGGGACGTTTTACCTCTGCTGGCATATCGCGAGATTAGTAGCAATTAATAGAAAATGTGGGATTAGGTACGTGACTGTATGACCGAGATGTCGGTTATCGGCCTGACGGCGCTTTCAAGAGATGCTGCGCCAGTAATGGGCATGGATGCAATTCCATCACGCGTAACCCAAGTCATTGCAGAACTAACTGTCCCGCGATTGATTAATCGGATAGCCCGGACATTTTCTGGCACTTTCCAGTTAACAATCTCATCGCCGGTCAAGACTCGGGAATCCCTACGACCATCTCGTAAACGCCATTCTGCAAGAACTGCAACCCGCTCACCAATAAAAGTCAATGTTGGCTCTAAGCCATAAAGATTAAACTCCAAAGAGTTGAAGTTTGGAGTTGCAACTGACCATGAAAAATCAGAGATTGAACCGGAGACAAGTTCAGTTCTGACTGAGGCGGCAATCGGAACTTGGGATTCAATCTTTACCGCAAAATTTTCTTTTCCTAAATCCAAACCTCGCAAAGGAATATCAACAACAGTCTTTGCTCTTAATTCAATCTCGCCGAGCCCAACCGGAATATAGACACCGGACTTTGAAATAACTTCTACAGAAGCGCTCGAGTCACCATCTGAAACATTTATCACGCGAAGAGTGTGATTGATCTTTCCTGCAGCGCCATACTTTGCAATTAATCCAGGAACTATCTGAACCAAATCTGGTGAGGTATTTGGTGAAACGAAATCTCCACCAAGATTATTTAGGCCTCGAACACGTTCATCGAGTAGATAACTAGTAACTCGACCATTGAGTACTTTGACTTCTAACGCCAGACTCTCTGCGCCAGGATCTAACGAATCAATCCGGACTATTTTTTCAGAGAGTGCACGAACTGAAATATTATTTGCTGCCTTAGGTCCAGTCTCATCGTAGGCAGTTACTTCTACAAGCGCATCACTCAAGCCACTATTTATCATTACCAGTTTTCCCTGGCTAGTTACATTTGCTGTACCTCCGATAAACCACGAGGTGGCATCACCAAGTCCGCAAGTGATAGCTGATGTCCATCTACTCTCCTTGCTTTGAATATTTATGGTGTCTCTTGGATTACCTGAAACAACAATGGCGCCCCTGGAATTATTTGGAGTTCCTGTTGCGGGCTTTGTGAAGCCAGATGCCTTGCGGGTTAAATCTCTAATGCCAACCGATTTAGCTGGAAGAAGAGCAATGCTCCTTGCGCCATTTATTGGCCCAGGACAAGTTGTTACGGCATAGCTTCTGGAAACTTCTACTCTCTGGTTATTTTGCGGTAACAGGATTGCAACGTGAGCAAAAACAATAAATATCAGAAGTGCAAATGTTGATCTAATTTGATGGCTCGGAGTGGCTGTCACGAGAGCTCCTCCGGTTTCATATCGCTGCGACGTCGTCGCGCAGGAAGGGCGAGAACTACAAGCGCCGCAAAGCTAATGATCTGAAGCGAAACCCAAGCACGACGAGAAGTCGCATCATGAAAGAGCGTGAAATCGCCCGGCTCTGTTACGTTAAAAATAGGAATGCCAGTGGGCGATTCAATCGATTGAACATATCTACCATTAACAAGTAACTTCCATCTCGAATCATATTTCTCAGTAATTAATAGTTTTCCAGGTTCACTCAACGTTCCTTGCGCACCAGTTCCGCCACTTGGAAGCGTGATTCTTCTTCCATCTGAAGTTACGTATAGGACATGTGGAAGTGCATCGGTTACCTTCCAAGTAATTCCCTCATTTGTCTTTGATGCGCGCGTAAAACCACCTACGCCATCGATAGTTCTTACTAAATCATCGTTGAGTGGACGTGCAAGGAATATGTAGCGGATGCCAAATTCAGCTAGCACTTTGCTTGAATCGATACCAGCACCTGTAACTAAATCAACTATTGATTTATTTACTGCGAGAGAAAGTCCGACTAGGACATCTGGTTCACCCAAAATTAGATCACGATCTCTAGCTATAAAGAAAGTGGTTTGATCATTCTCACTTCTGATTACTAAAGTCTTGAATCTCTCATCAGTTTGTGCGCCAACTGTTAAGAAGGCTGGCAGCGCTTCTCGGGTCTTACTTTGTAATGGCGCAGCGGCTGAAGTTGCTACTACCCATGGAATCGATATTGCGATAGATAGAAATGAAACTAGCGAAATTGATCCGAGTAAGAAGTGTCGATAATCAATCTGACTTTCGGAAATCTTTGGCAAATATTCATTAATCATGACCACGCCAGCCAGAAGTGAAACCAGCGTTGGAATTACTAGTAATGAACCGATCCAGAGAGGTTCAGGCGCCAGACTTCCGTGGCCTGCGACATTACGAGAAGCAAAGAGCATTGCAATTCCCATAAAGAAGATTGCTACTTCACCCAACCTAGAAACTTTACTTACAAATAGCGCAATTAATGCGATAAAGAGAATTGGTGAAAGTAACCAGATTGGTGGTGAACCTTCTCCGCCTGGATTTCCCAACATAATCGAGATGACATCCCCGCCAGCTTTTGCAAGGCCCGGATCGAGCAAGAATCTAGATGGGTGAATTATCAACTCGATAGACCATGGCGCGCAGACAATTATTGGCGCGGCAGTAATAGCAATTCTTCGAAGATTTCTCTGATCAAAAACCTCCTTCGAAAATGTATTTTTGTTAAATGCCACAACATCAAGAATTATTAATATGAATTGCCAGATAAAAAGGGATAAGAAAGTTAACGGTGAGAACGCAAAGACGATGGTCAGCAAGAAAGCTAGCCACCAAGTCCTTCGCCAGTTTAAGTTTTCTAGAGCCTCCAAACCGAGCAGCGCTCTAACTAACCAAGGTCCAATAACAAAGAGAACTACCGTGCCTAGTCTTCCCGAATTAATTCCACCAATAGCGACAGGTGCAAAGGCATAAAGCAGCGCGGCTCCCAAAGCCAAGAAGTGGAGGTCGGTAAATTTTCGAGCCAATTGATATGCTCCAAAAAATCCGAGTGGAATCGCTAGGACAAAGAGAAGTGAAATAAACGCTTTGGCATTAAATAAAGTTATTACTGAAGTAATGCCAAGGAAAGCTACCCACGGTGGAACATTTACGCTCGTTCCAAGGCCGACCGTATGCCAAGAATCTACATATTGTTTTAGAAGTGTTAGACCACTATCGGGGGCAATCGGAAGCGCACCTCCGACTAGATTAATTAGACGACCGCGGAATGCAATTAATGAAACGAGAAAGACCAAAATTGAAGAAGAAAGAATGGGACGACTTCTGATTGCTTTAAAGAATGAAGGAGTTCTGACTAATTCGATATCCGCATTTTCTGCGACCTCATCGCTAAAATCGATACTGGATGTTGATTTTGCATCATCGCTCTTTGCATAAAGTGAGCTGGCTCGCCAAGTTCGTACAATTGCATCACGAGTACGATCAAAAGTTAGAGATAATTGCGCTCCTCTTGGAGGTACAAACTTCGATATAACTCGTGAGGAAATTAGACGTTTAGCCTTACGTTCACGCCTTGCTCGAATCAAATCTTGTGGTTGCGCTAGAACTAGCGCAACAGCTGCAAGTTCATCTAATGCATATCCAGGAAGTTTTGCGAGGAGATAACCAATTGATCGAAGAAACGCGGAGCCAAGTAATTGGAGAGCTATAAATGGCGTAAGCCATAGTGACGAGTTTGCCATTAACACATATGCCGCGTGACGGCGATCAAGAAGAAGCGGTCGATGAAGAAAAGCATCTGCAACGTCAATCTCTCGTCTTTCATTTGCCGCTGCTTCAGCATGGAAAGCGATAGCACTTGGAACAACTGCAACGCTATGTCCGGCAGTATGTACTCGCCAACCAAAATCAACATCGTCTCTAAAAAGAGAGAGTTCGCTATCGAATCCGCCAAGTTCGTCGTAAACATCTTTGCGAATCAGCGCACCTGCTGTGCTTACGGCTAGTACTTCTCGAGTTCCATCATGTTGACCTTGATCTTTTTCTAGATATTCCAATCCGGTCCAACGTGCACCATTTGCGGCGATACTTACTCCGGCTTCCAGCAGGTGATTGCGGTCGTACCAGCCTCTTAACTTAGGACCAACCATCGCAACTTGAGGTTTATTTTCCGTTGCAATTAGTAATTCGAGTAAGGCATCAGATTTTGGTGCACAATCATCGTGAATTAGCCAGATCCACTCCTTAACTCCCTCAGGTGATTGCTCGTAATACTTGCTTGAAACAGCAAGTTCAATTGCAGCACCGAAACCAGTATCTGCCGGCGCTTCAATAAATGAAATCTTCGCCTTTTTTAAATATTGAATAGATGCATCAGTAGAACCAGTATCGATTGCAATTACATTATCGATTCGATGTTTCTGCGAAGTCAGCGCGACTACAACTTCCGGTAACCATTCAGCGCCATTGTGAACAACAAGTATTGCGGTTACAAAGTTACGGGTACGCAAATCATTAGAAATAGAAGTCGGCATCTCACCGCCTCGAGTTAGTGGAAGCTAAGAAATTACGCAGGTCGACGCTTGAGTCGACGACGTTCGCGCTCTGAGAGTCCGCCCCAGATGCCAAATCGTTCATCATGTGCGAGTGCATATTCAAGACACTCTTGTCTTACTTCGCAGGATAAGCAAACTCGCTTCGCTTCTCTGGTTGAGCCGCCCTTCTCAGGAAAGAAGGCCTCTGGATCAGTCTGAGCGCATAGCGCTCGTTCCTGCCAGGAGAGTTCGATAATCTCGCCATTGCCTAGTTGGATACTTGGACCGGATAGGTAGTTCTGCTCATTACGTCGAGCATCAGTCATTAGCCAATCTCCTACGAAAGGGGCCGACCCCTAGGTCGGCTCAATGGGGGAATTACACTTGTGTTATTCCCCTAAAGTCAAGTTGCAGAGGGCAAAAATCGGGTAGTTATTTCTCGAATCCGTGAATGATCTCACTCAAATTTGAACCACTTTTGACGCGAGAATTGGGTGCAATATACGAATTTTCAATAATTGCACCATCTTCAATAACAGCACCAGAGCCAATAATTGATCCAGAGATATGGCAATTAGCTCCGATCTCGGCTCCTGCATCTATATAACTACCTCGATCAATGATTGATGACTCGCCTACCTTTACATCAGCCGCAATTAGAGATTCGCTTTTTCTGCTAACTAAATCGCGGGAGGCTTTAATCATCGAGGCCGGAGTTCCAATATCGATCCAATAATTGGAATCGAGATATCCAAAAATCTTCCGCTCATCAGCTAGCCAATTTGGAAAGGTCTCTCTTTCGACACTCACCACTTGGCCATTCGGAATCGCAGCTAACGATTCGGCAGTAAAGATATAACAGCCAGCATTTATTGAATTCGCCTTTGGTTTATCCATCTTCTCTAAAAACTCCAGAACTCGACCATCGCTGGCGATAGGAACACATCCGAATGCCCTCGCATCAGCCACTTCTATTAAATGAAGAGTTGCATCGGCTTTATTTTCAAAATGGAGCTTGGCTTGTGCCTGTAAATCATGGCCACTTAAGACATCCCCATTAAATATATACACCGACTCCTCATCATTTAAGTTGAGTTCATTAGCGGCATTTGCAATCGCACCACCAGTTCCAAGGGGTTCTTCCTCGATTGAATATGAAATCTTGATTCCATATCTTGATCCATCCCCAAAATAAGGTTGAAAGACTTCGGCCAAATAAGATGTAGCAAGCACAATTTCGGTAACACCTGCATCGCGCGCTTTTACAATTTGATGCTCTGTAACTGGGGCGCCAGCGATTCGTAACATTGGTTTTGGCGTATCAGTTGTCAGTGGCATCAATCTTGTACCTTTTCCGCCAACCAAAAGTATTGCTTTACTAATCATGGTTTCTAATTCTCTCTGCGGCCTCCCTGATCTTTTCATCAGTTGCAGTTAGAGCTATTCGAACATATTTGGAACCTGCGGAACCATAAAAATTACCGGGGGTAACAAGAATTCCGAGATCGGCAAACCAGGATACTGTCTTCATATCTTCCTCATCTCTGGTGCACCAGATGTAAAGTCCAGCCTCTGAAAACTCGATTTTAAAGCCAGCATCTTTTAAAGCACTAGCAAGTGTTTTTCGCCTATCGACATATCTAGCTGCTTGGACTTTGACATGTTTCTCATCTTCGACGGCAACTTTCATGGCTCGCTGTGTCGGCAATGGCATCATCAGTCCAAGATGTTTTCTAATCTCTAGCAATTTCTTGACTAGCAATGGATCGCCGAGGACAAATGCAGCTCGGTATCCCGCTAAATTGGAACGTTTAGATAACGAATGTAGAGCAAGTAAACCGCGATTATCGCCTGCAGCAATCCTTAAAATTGAAGCACCAGATTTTGTATCTGGAAAGGGTAAGTAGCACTCATCGCTAGCGATTGGAATTTGATAAGAACGTGACCAAGCCAGAATCGCATTTAACTCAGATTCAGTATGTACTCTACCTGTTGGATTTGATGGTGAATTAATCCATACCAAATCAACTTTGCCGTCACCAATCTTTGTCGGCCAAGTCGCTGGGTCAATATCCACTTCTAAAATCTCTGCGCCAGCGATGATTCCACCCACTCGATAAGTTGGATATGCAATTTTGGGAATCAGGATTTTCTTAGCACCAAGGAGAAATGGAAGTAGTGCCACCATTTCTTTGGAGCCAATGGTTGGAAGAACATCAAATTCACCTGTTACTCCAATGATTTCCGTTGCATATTTCGTAATCGCAGAACGAAGTTCAACCGTACCTGCGGTAACCGGATAGCTTGGTGAATTGGAACTTTTTTTTAATTCTTCTTGAATAAAATCTGGCGTTGCATCTACTGGCGTACCTTGCGATAAATCAATAATTCCAGATTTGTGAGCTCTCGCCCGATCACCGTATGGTGCTAGGGCATCCCATGGGAAATCTGGAAGTTTCAATAACTCAGAGTTCCCTACTCTGGCTTCTTTTCAATCTGCAAGAGTCTGGGGTGATCTTTACCGGTTGCGCCAACTTTGCTAGCTCCACCAGGTGAGCCAAGTTCATTAAAAAATTCAGAATTCACATCTTTGAATTCGCTCCATTGAGATGGAACATCATCTTCATAGTAGATCGCCTCTACCGGACAGACCGGCTCGCAGGCACCGCAGTCAACACATTCGTCAGGTTGGATATAAAGCATCCGCTCGCCTTCATAAATGCAATCAACCGGGCATTCCTCGATGCATGATTTATCTTTCACATCGACACACGGAAGGGCAATCACGTAGGTCACTGAACTCTCCTAACGAAAATGGGTGCGCTAATCGTACATAATCTATCTTTATGGAGCGCGCTGAAGGCATCAAGACGCCACTACGTCTCTATAACACCCTCTCTCGAAAGGTTGAAAATCTCGAATGTGGGCAAGATTCAACAGTAAAGATTTATTGCTGTGGGCCTACGGTTTATAGAGATGCTCACATCGGGAATCTTCGGACTTTTCTCTTAGCAGATATCACTCGGCGAGCGCTTGAGTTTGCAAACTTCAAAGTCGATCTAGTTCAAAATATAACTGATGTCGGACATATGAGTGAGGATTTTGAAGAAGACAAGATTTTAGCGCAATCGAAATCAGAAGCCAGAGATCCTTTTGAAGTTGCTCGCGATTACGAATCAAAATTCCACTCTGATTGTCGAGCAATAAATATAAAACCTGCTCGGCTATACCCACGAGCTAGCGAAACCATAGATTTGATGATCGATTCTATTAAAAAGTTGCTTTCAAAAAACCTTGCTTATCAAGGTGAAGATAATTCAATCTATTTCGCAGCAGAAAAATTTCCAACTTATGGAGCGTTGAGTGGTAATCGATTGGATGCTCTTAAGCCTGGACATAGATACGAGTTTACAGAAGCTGGCGCTAAGCGATTTCATGCCGATTGGGCGCTCTGGAAATCTGCTGGTAATCGCAGCGAAATGATTTGGGATACGCCATGGGGGCGAGGATTTCCAGGTTGGCATATCGAATGCACAGTGATGTCTCTGAAATATTTAGATGGACATGTTGATTTACATATTGGTGGCATCGACTTGCGTTTTCCGCATCACGAAAATGAACGTGCTCAATCTAATTCGCTGATTGAAAAGGAGGCGGTCTCGCTCTGGTTGCATGGCGAACACTTACTCTTTGAAGGTAGAAAGATGTCTAAGAGCGCTGGCAATGTCGTGCTGGTGAAAGATCTAATCGAACGGAGAATTAATCCGTTAACTCTTCGGTTCTGTTTTATGGAAAATCGCTATCGCAGTCAGATGGACCTTTCCTGGGATTCCCTGATCGCTGCTCATAATCTTCTTAATAGATGGCGAAGTAGCTACCAAAAGTGGCTTGCCCATCCGGTTGATAAGAGCGCCGCTGTAGCGAAGTTAACTGCAGCAATTGCAGAAGATTTCTACAACGACCTAGATACGCCCCAAGCAATAATCAAGTTAAGAGCAATAGAAAAATCAGAATTATCTAATGGTGAGAAACGCGCTCTATTTGAAAACTTAGATCAACTATTTGGTCTGGAGCTCTTGCACGAAATTGCAGATCCAGATTTGCCCGATATCGCCAAGGCTCTGCTGGCAGATAGAGCAGCTGCGCGAGAAGCTAAAGATTTTGCTAAAAGCGATCAATTACGAGATGAGTTGGCAAAACTTGGAATTTCAGTTAAAGATGTCAAGGATGGCCAAGAGTGGAGTTGGCAGACAAAATAAGAAATAAGATTACTTATTTTTATTGAAGCGAATTAAAGATAAGAGCAACCAGATAAATCCGCCAAGCAGTAGTGAAGTTCCGTAAGAATTTCCTTCGACCAAGAGTTCGTCACCATTACCAACAGTTGCGCCACGTATAACAACAAAGAGCCACCCGGCAGCAAAAAAGATAAGACTTATCTTTGATTGATACATCTCTTTAATGAGATATGCACCGAGAACCAGGGCAATAGCCGAAACAATAAATCCAATAGGTCGATACGCGTTATGAAGAAATACACCGGCAATACCAATAACAATGCCAAAGAGGCTTGAAAAAATATGGTTACGCGCCATTTGAAACTCCAGAGAATAGATCTGTTTCGCGGCCATTCTCATCAAATGGTGGTTGTTTCTCACCTTTTACCAATTGATAAAACTCTCTACCCCAAACTTTTTGACCCAAGTTATTGGAGAGAGCAAAGAAAGGTCCATCTAGAGAAATCTGTGTGGGGTGAGCTTTCATAGCAGCCATCTTTTTATCTACATAATCTTCTGCAGTTACAACAGAAGTAACTAATTCATCTGGTTTTGCAAAGGGAAAGTCTTCAGCTTTTTCTACACCAAAGAAATCCGAACCAGTTCCTTGTAGTGCAGTAATTCCCTCCTCAATAACGGATATGGGAATGGTGTTCCAATAAATTTTGGAGATTTCCCAACCTGAAGTCTGAGCTAACTCGGCAGCTCGCATTGCTACTTGATGAGCCTTTATATGATCTGGATGTCCATAACCACCATTTTCATCATATGTAATCATCACTTGAGGCTTAATCTCCAAAATTACATCTACTAAATATTTTGCTGCTTCGTCCAAATCTGCATTCCAGAAGACATCTGTTCTGGAATTTGGCGGCGTTCCCATCATTCCGCTATCTCGCCAACTTTTCTTAGGCGCACCAAGGAATCGATGATCGGTAATTCCGAGTTCGCGCATCGCCTCCGCTAACTCTGTTACACGATGGTCACCAAGTTTGTCTTCCTGATTACTTGCAAGATGGGCAAGTTCGGGTACAAGAACTTCGCCTTCTTCACCTCTAGTGCATGTAACTAGAGTGACTGCAACGCCAGTCGCCGCGTAATAAGCCATCGTCGCACCGTTATTGATTGTTTCATCATCTGGATGTGCGTGTACAAGAAGCATACGTAAATCGTTGGTAACCATGCGAAGCGAAGCCTATCCAAAAAAATTTGAGAAATCGCTTTGTCTATCCTTTCCAGAACATCTACTATGTGGGCGATGAGCAGCACTGAGATCAAAAATGAAAGCCGCTCCCGATTGCCACGCGATGAGCGTCGAGCTCAATTGCTTTCCGCGGCGTTGGAAATTTTTACTGCATCCGGCTACCACGCAGCATCGATGGATGAAATTGCAGATCGAGCAAGTGTCAGTAAGCCGGTCCTCTATCAACACTTTCCCTCAAAACTTGATTTATATCTGGCAGTTCTAGATTTACATATTGATTCGCTTGTCTTTGCAATTCAAAAAGCTATTGCATCAACAAGAGATAATAAGAATAGAGTTAAAGCAACTATTGATGCTTACTTTGGATTTATCGAAGGCGAAGGAGAGGCTTTCCGACTTCTTTTTGAAAGCGATATGAGTATCGAGCCGCAAGTACGAGAACGATTGGAAAGAATGACTTATGACTGCGCGGTAGCTGTTAGCGCCGTTATTTCGGTTGATACCGGACTGCCTAAAGATGAAGCCATGATTCTGGCAATTGGTTTGATTGGTTGCGCTCAAATTTCAGCACGCCATTGGCTCGAAAAAGGTGGCAAAATCGATAGATCACAGGCAAGTGCGCTTGTGACAAGCTTGATGTGGCGGGGAATTTCAGGTTTCCCGTTATCAAAATAAATAATAAAGTACTCATATGACCACCAAGAAGAGTGCAAAGATAGAAAGCGCGCGCAGCGAAGTTCGAATTTCAGTTTCTGACCAAGCGCGGGAAATAACAATTGAAGTAACCGCAGAGCGCGATGAAGTTCTCTCGATTGTAAAGAAGGCAATCAGTGAATCACAGCCATTAGTGTTAACTGATATTAGAGGACGACAGTATTTAATTCCTTCAGCCAAAATAAGTTCTATCGAAATCGGTGATAGTGCTGAACGCCGAGTAGGTTTTGCTGGACTTTAAATAAGTTTTAGTTCATCCAGGATTTCATAAGTTAATTCGCGAACATTCGAGGCAAACTCAGAATTTGTAGCGTAGCCAAGCGGCGATTGAAGTGCTTCATGAGCTTGGTTTACAGTCAAATCAAAGGCAACCTGACTTTCGGTGAAAGCAAAATCTTCTTTTAATTGAACCAATAGTTCTGATAAATCGCCAAGATTCCGACCGTTATTTGGTACCACCTTGATATCAACAGATTGCTTAGTCTTAGCAATAAAATTCTTAAGGTTTAGTGCGCCACGAATAGAAAGCATCGTGCCATCTACTGGGATTAAAACATTTGTAGCAGATTCGATGAGCGTTGGAAGTAAAGAGCTTGGACCACTCCCACTATCTACTACTGCTAAATCGAAATCTTCTACATCAATATTTGGCATTCTTCCTTCAGCAAAAAGTAATCTGCTTGCGCTGGGAATAAGCGAGTATCGATTAACTGTACGTACTGCGCAATCTTTAATTGTTATAGATTTCTCAATTACCTCACGCAGAGTGAATCTTGGATTCTCAATTCCAGAGAGGAAAGTTAGCGCCGCATTTGGATCAGCATCGATTGCGACCGTCTTCTTGCCATATTCAGTAGCTGCTGTCGAAATCGCTTGCGTTAAAGTTGTTTTGCCAACACCGCCTGCGAGGTTGGCAATCAAAATTACTGGCTTCATGAGACTCGAAGTCGCGCCGCCCGCATCTGAGGCGTCTCCCGAAACCTTCGCGGCAATTTCTCAAGAGCAGATCGTGTGCTCTTCAAACCTAACTCAGTAGCGGTGTTAAGTCCCGGTGGCGTGGGCCAGCCATAAAGTTTTCGAGCCCACTTAGGTAACGAGGCAGCCGCTAGCGAAGTTATACCTCCCCAAAGGGGTGCTATTGGGGTACCGAATCTAAGAAGCGGAGGTAGTGGAGGAAGTGCAATAAATAATGCGGCTCTTTTTGCATCATCACTTGCAGTTAACTCTGGCTGAATCTCAACAAAATACTTTTTCATTTCAGCAACATTGCTAGGAGTATCGCTCTTAGAAATACCTACTAGTTCTGCAAATTTAACCATCTCAGTTAAATACTGATCTTGCTCTGCGGGAGAAAGTTTCAACCCAGACTTTATTGCTGTATCAAGAAATGCATCGACCATCGCCATGTGAACCCAGAGCAAAAGATGCGGATCATCAAGCTTTAATTTGCTATGAATTTTCCGGACTCGAGTTGCCAGTTGATCTGCTTCCTCTTTACTTCCAAAAGTTAACGTTCCGACATAATCGCCAGTTCGCTGCAATCTGCCCCAAGCATCTTCCCGAAAGTTTGAATGCGCGGCCACGCCAGACATCGCTCCTGGATGAAGTGCTTGCTCTAAAAGAGCTCGAATACCGCCCACAAGCATTGAAGAATCTGAGTGGATTTTCCAGGTGATGCTATCGGGAGCGAAATATCCCTCCATTAAACCAATCCCTTAATACCAGTCATTAACATTTCAAAGGCAATTGCCGCTGTTAGCAAGCCAGCAATCTTTGCAAGTAATGCAACGCCAGTTGCTTTGATCAATCCCAGAATTCGAGTAGCAAATGTCAAGGTCAAAGCGATAACCAGGTGCGCTCCCAGCACTGCAAGTGAGAGGGCCATAAAACGATCTGGCGCATCAACTTTGGCAGCGAATAGCATGATGGTGACAATTGCGCCCGGACCTGCAAGTAGTGGAGTTCCGAGTGGAACTAGCGCAACATTATTTTCAATCCCTTTATCGTCACTGTGATCCTCAATTCCCTTAAGTAAATCAAGGGATATCAAGAGTAGAAGTAATCCGCCAGCTCCTTGGAGGGCAGAGATTGAAATCTCTAGATAATCAACAATAAATTGGCCAAAAAGTGCAAAGATAGAAATTATTAAAAGTGATGTGGCGGCAGCTAGCCAGGCCATCTTTACTTGTTGTTGTCTGGTTTTAGATCCAGTCAATGTAAGAAATAGTGGTGCAGCGCCCGGCGGATCTAAAATAACTAATAAAGTTACAAAAGCTTGTAAACCAAAAGTCAGCGCAGTCAACTCGTTCATACCGATATCACCCTTCGTTCGCGTGCTTTCGATTCGAGACGTTCCCATTGTTCCGGTGAAGTTGTGAATTCAGCAAGTTGGTTTAATTTTCCAGTTCCGTGATAATCGCTCGAACCAGTAATGACTAAATCATTCTCAAGTGCGATACGAAGCAATGCACTTCTCTCAAGCTCCTGATGATCTCGATGATCTATTTCAATTCCATCAAGCCCCGCTGCAATTAAATCTGCGAAAATTTCTGGGTTTACGGTGCGACCACTTCGAGATGCAAGTGGATGAGCAATAACTGCAACTCCGCCAGCCGACTTAATCAACTTAATGGCTTCTTCGGGTGATGGCGAGTAATGATTTATATAGAACTTAGAACCGTTATGCAGAAAAGTTGAGAAAGCTTCATCGCGACTTCCAACATGCCCCCTCGCAACGAGTGCATCTGCCAAGTGAGGTCTACCTAAAGTGGCATCGCCACGTTTTTGGGCATAGACCTCTTCCAAAGTTATATCTATTCCAGCTTCATTTAATCTAGCGACGATTCGCTCCATACGAGTGAGTCGATTCTCGCGCGTCTTTTCTAGCTCAGAAATTAATGGTTGGTGACTCTCATCAAAGAGCAGTCCAAGCATGTGAATGCTGGTGCCATCTTTATCTTGGCAGGAAATTTCTGATCCAAGGACTAATTTGAGTTGTGAACCACGAGGATGAGCGGAAAGTGCAGAAATAGCTTCATTCCATCCAGCAACAGTGTCGTGATCTGTCAACGCTAAGACATTGATTCCTCTTTCAATTGCCTTATCAATTAGCGCAGCAGGAGAATCTGTTCCATCGCTGGCATTTGAATGAGTATGTAGATCAATTAACACTCTGCGAGTTTATCGGGTTTCTAACTACTCTTCTCGTTCTGTTTTACTACAAATATGGCACAGCCCACCAAAATCAAGATTAATCCGGGAATAGTTCCAAGTGGTGGCAATTGATCTAACCACCAATAAGCCAAAATTGCACTGACTGGAACTTCAAAGAAGACAACGATAGAAGCAATTGCAGGTGAGAGAGTTTTCAAAGTAAAGCTCAATATTGTATGGCCCATGATCTGTGCGCCAATAATTAATGCGAGTAAATAGAGCCATTCAATACGCGGATACCCAATTAGTTTTGTACCTGTAAGTACTGCAACTATTATGGAAATAACAGCACACGTCAGATAGACAATTGATGTATAGGTTGCTGTCGACATTGTTTCTCTAGTACGAGCACCGATAATCACGTAAATCGCTGCAAGTGCAGCACAACCAATTGCTGCTAGATCACCTAAGAACGCTCTCGTTGAAATTTGAAGATCAACTCCGGTAATCACTAATACTCCAGCAAAAGCCACAATCATTCCGATCCAGACACGACGTGGGATATATCCACCAAGCAATCTCACAAAATAAGCGGCAAAAATTGGTTGCAATGCTGCTAATGCAGTTCCGGTTGCAACAGAGGTCAATCTCATTGCCAAAAAGAATCCAAAGAAATGTGCCGCTAATGCCGCACCGGCAAGGATTGCGAGGAGTACTCCGTTTCGGGTTTTAGGGTCTCTTAAATTTAGTTTCTTATCTGCCCATGGAAGTACTAAGAAGAATCCACCGAGATTCCGCCAGAATATCAATGCAACTATCGGCATAGTCCCCAGTGCAATAACTGGACCTGAAGTTCCGATTCCAATGATGACAAGAGTTAGTAGGCCTATCTCTTTGCCAGTTGGAAGCTTTGCATGATCTCTATCGCGCACGGCGTAAACGTACTATCAGATAGCCTTCTCCTATGGAGGTGCCTGATGCGCAAAGAGCAATTATCAAAGATATTTCTCGCCAAGCTGGCG
>JACCDZ011872958.1_pt1 | contig 16214 bp, 15 predicted proteins | sample 7449551 | NCBI WGS metagenome assembly JACCDZ01 (sample SAMN15323452, study PRJNA562643) | freshwater metagenome | isolation source: river surface water | place: USA:Blue River Watershed | collected 2017-08-18 | reverse complement strand
GCAATCTCAGCGCATGGGTTTGTTCCCCAGTCGAGGTCGTTTGTCCAAAAAATTCCGGGTTCGCCAGCTTTCGAATCATAACAAGCCTCAAGGATACCGTTAAATTCTTCCTGGGTAGTGGTTGCACGGGGCAGAACTGCAGAGTTGTTAGCGCGCGCAAATGAGGGGTTTTTGAGCCACCACTCTCCGGACTTGGCGTTAAGCATCTCTTTATCATCGCGGTCAAACAAACAAATCATCGCCGAACGCCGTACGCCGCCTGCAACGATAGCATCTGCAATGTAGGTCATAATCTGATGTACTTCAAATGGCGTTAACTTTCGACCGACTGCACCCAAAAGGACGTTACGGGTCAACTCATGGCACTTGCGCAATGGTTCAGGTCCACTTGCGGTTCCGCCGGTTGAGAGTTGCGTTCCCGCTGGACGAATCGCTGAATAATCAAACTCCATGTTTGGATTTATTAAAAGAGATTGAAGTGAGTCTGCCCAACCTTCGCGCGAATCCTGAACAAAGGTTTTACATTCACCTTTCTCTATAATCACTGGCAGTTGTTCAATATGTCGACGTTGAACCGAATACCCAACACCCGTACCACATGCACTAAGGTACATAGCATCAGCGAAGTCTTTGAAACAAGTAACATTAAGAAAAGAGCAATTATAGAGACGAGCGTTTTCGCGTAAAATCGGACTTCCTGCAAATTGAAGCGCTCGCATTGATGGCAAGACTCTTTTTCTTCGGACATGTGACATTGCTCCAAAAATGTACGCTCTTATTTCAGGATATTGTTGAAGAAGCATATTTTCATATCGGTCGCAAACTTCGTCCCATGTTTCTTTCGAACCATCTTCCTTGACTGCGCTGTAAGTGCGGAAAAATGCAATATCGGACAGTAGTTGCTTACCCTTCATCTTAACTCCCATTAGAAGGTTGTGGCGGGGTAAATCGAAACGTACTAAGTTTCAAACTGTCAGTCAATCGGTATTAAATGCGGAACGCCGTCAATTATAACTCCGTATCCTTTCCAGCACTTATGTGGAGATTTGCGCGCATAGTTAAAAGCAGATTGGCGTTCGTCGCCGAGCCAGCCAACGTTCATACTAAACATCCGTTTTTTGTGTGTTGTAACAAAACTCAAATGCGCTTGATGCGTGTGTCCATACACAACAGATTGTCCCAACTTTAACGCCGCACTAATTGGCGTGGGAATTGGAAAAGTATCGCCGTGAATAAAGTAGATACCGTCGATTTCGAGTGGGTGATCACTTGTGTGCCAAGTCCATCCTTCAAAATCAAAATGCTGGTCAAGCGTTTTAATTAATTGACGTGGAAGTTGTGCATCAGCTGCGCGCTTTGCAACGCGTTCATCGTGGTTTCCGAAGATGATGTGCATCTCGGGAATGAGTTCGTGTAATTGACACATACGCTGTTCAAACTTGTCCCATTCAAGCTGTGCGTGTTCCGATTCACCATCCTTAGGGTATTTTGACCACGCTCGCTGGTCGCCAATATCACCAACTTGCACTACAGTTACATCGTCACCGCGACGTTTGCACTCGTCGATCTCGGTTGCGATTTCGCGAATTGCTTCCATGTCCATATACGGAAGATGCATGTCTCCCAATGCATAAATGATTCTGCTCATGAGTTCCATCCTTCAATTGATTCAAAAAAGTGATCAGGACACATGCCCATCTTCCTAGCCTTTTGTATAACAGAAGCTAATCTATTGTCTAGCACATAATTTTCACAGTAGTCGTTTTCACCACGTGTACCACGACCGACTTGTTGCCGCAAAACCTTCATAACTTCTCCAATCATCCATTCCTCTCCATCTGGTAATGCTTTACGTTTACTTACCCAAGGGTCCATAATGTTTGGAAATTGTAGTGTAGTGATAATCTGAACTCTACATAAATCTCCCTTCAAATCGAGACCCTCGGACATACCTGCACCAATAAGTATTCCGCCTTTTTCAGTAAAACGATCGATAGCTTCCTGTTTATTATTTTCATCGTGCCAGATAACAGGAATCGTGAAATACGGAAGAAGCTTGTACATCAACGAATAAGTTGAATGCACAAGTGTGTTCTTTTTGCCAGTCGAGATATAGATGTCTTGAATCCGCTTCGCTAATGCAGGAATATCAATGTCACCAGCGCGATGCGAGAATGTAGACGGCGTCCAAATAACCCTTCTGTTTTCCTTTGGAATCGACGTTCCCAAGTCTTTATATGGGTATTCGGTTCTGCCGAGAATCTCCTTTACATCGTGCGGAAGAAGCGTAGCGGACGTTAAAATCCCACGGTCGGTGATGATGCGTTTAAGAAAGTTCCGGGGAGTTACAATGGGCGTAACAAGTAGCGAATTCTCGGTGCTATTGACCACGTATTTTTCAGGCTCGGTCTCAAAACATTCGAGAGTAAAACTTGTATTCTGTATTGCATCAAGAATACTGTTAATTTTGTCTGGGTCGCGTTCGCGTTTAAGCTTGTTCTCCATGTACTCAAGCTTGGCTGTTAGAAATTTACATACGTTTAACTCGCTATTGCGCAAATGCGCTGGGCTGAGATTAAGTTTACGAAGAAGTGTCTTATCCGACGCATAAAGCCTATTGGAAAACGTGGAAGCTTGACGCGCAACGGAGATTAACTGATGCGCTTCATCGATGTAAGTTGTGCTGGTTGGGAGATTGCCCCGCTTTCGCGTCACATAGAGGCTCATGGTGTTGAAGAGCGTGGATTCCCCTTGCGAGAACCTATCCCTTACATTGCGCATCTCACAGCGGCTGTCTACGCCACCTTTGCACCTATACCGCACGCTAGCATAACCGCAACGAGTGAGGTATTCGTGACAACGGTAGTGCTGCATACCTATAATTACGTTAAGATTGGGGTAATCTGACTTATATTGCGAAACAAGCGTATTTTGAGAGGTCGCGATTGACCCGCCATAATGCAATTGGGCTGCACGAAGGAGGGCAGTCTTGCCACAACCAACGCCAGCCTCAATTACCAAGGGGGAGTTTGTTTTTTCGAAATTAGCATGTATCCAGTTGAGTGCATCAACTTGCGTTTGCCTTGGCTTTCTTCCGCTTCCATCGAACCTCTGCAGAAGTGGATTTCCACTTTCTGTAGTACCAGAGGACGAGTCCTGGGTTGAATGATTGACCATGCTTTGCCTCAAGAAGAACTGCGGCCCGTCTTGGTCCGTGCTCTTCGCACAAATCTGCCATTTCCTTTTGCAGAGATTCGCTATACTTGCTCGTTCTCATCGTCTAAAGTCCTCCTTGACTTCCTATCGTCGCATCGACGGATAGCGTAGGCCATCCTTAGCCTTCCTTTCTTAACTATATCAGGAATGTTTTCGAGTGCAAGAGAAAATTCAGACCACGATTTGCATCTTTTCGACAATGAACACAGGAAGTTGTAATACTCGCCGTCGTTTGGTAAATGCCGTGGTAGAACGGTTGGAAACTGTTGTGACTGCTCATGCTGTTTTATCATTTCTAGCAACTGACCATGTGCTGTATAGTTGATTGCGCGGATTCCCACAATGTAACTACGAGAGATTGGTTTGAGCCAGCCAAGTTCAACAAGACGTTTAATCCAGACCGATATCGTGGCTTGCTTTGTGCCGAGAAACGCGGCCAGAGACTTCTGGGGTAGACCAAAGCCGGTCTTTAGATTATGCATTGCGGTCAGGACGCGCAGAAACTTCTCACGGTCTTTCCAGCCAGCTGTGTTAGACACAAATTCGTTCTCGGGCAGCGGGTCAGAATTGATGAAATATTGAACGATTTCAGTATTATTAACAGACTCTAATACAATATTACTATATGCTGCTTCCCGCGCCGTAAAGAACGCAGGTTTTTCCAGAAATTCATGCAGTTTTGTCGCGATAGATTCAGTTAAGTATGTTGAAGTCATGCCCTTTTTGTCGAACTGGTCTTTCAGGGGTTCGGGCAAGATATCATTTATGATAACTGGTAGCAACTCCGTGTTAGGAATAGTTTGTTCTCCAACCCATTTTAGAATCATACATAATTTGACTTTATTCGAAACTGAACGGAGAACGCATGTGCCCTCTACTTCGCGCTCGCAATAATCGGCGAGTTCGTCCCATGATTTAAACTGCTTAGGTAGAAAATCGAAGTCAATGAACACCATGTGCATATCGGTGCGACTACTGAATCCACCGAGTATGGGTAAGAATGTTTTATTTGTCTTTATGTTAGCTTTATTTGTCCAAGTTCTCCACCACTGGGATTGAGAACCTTTGTCGTTGGGATGTTTGATGTAAAGAACGGAACCGTTCGGAAGTACGAAGCTTTTATGATTTTCGCTTTGAAGATTTGTCACCTTCAAGTTTGCGAATTTCATCTTCCAGTTCCTCCGGATGTTGCTGCAGATAGCTTATATCTTTGTGGCAATCTTTACAAACAACTTTTAGATAGTCGGCATCGACAAATGTTCGTCGCAGATAAGTGTGAATATCATTGAAGCCAACTCCGGGTTCAATTCGCGGAACGGGATGCTCAACCTCAACTTGCTTGGGACCAAAATGTCCTCCGCAACAGTCACAAAGGTAAACCCCACGGGAGACTCGACTCTTAGCAAGAGCTTGTTTTCGCTGATCAGAACGCACCCACACATATCTGTCGACCATCGCACGGATATAGAGTTGGACTTCACGCGGAATCTCCTGCGGGATTGTGAGTTGCTGAGTATCCTGCACGTATACGACCGCTTCCGTTCTGACCGCACGACGCGCTTTTAACTTTGCAAACTTACTCATGACATTCCATCCTAGAATGTGTTTGTTATTTATTCTATTTTTTCGACTATCTCTACTTCTTGCTGAAAACCCATGACCTTGAGCAGTTTATTAAACGATTCGACTACATCGTCGAGTGAATGACAGTCTTCTGTTTTGATTTCAACCGTCTCAACAGTCATGTATTTTTCAGATAAGAATGGACGAGAGATGAATGTTAGCGTGTAAATTCTCTCTTCGTCCGTCCTCATACTCACCTCTTAGAATGCTGAATCAGATGACTCGTTGTTTTCTTCGGACTGCGCAATCTTGAATTCGGTCACGACTGGGAACTTCTGAAGCTTAACCTTGTTAGTTTCGCAATAGAGTTCTGCAGCTGCACGGTCAGCAAACGAGAGTGGTTCGCCAGTTGCCTTGTCCTTCAGTGGACGACCCCAACGAGAAACCAAGTTGAGTTTTCCGCTTGCAGGAACAAGATGTGCGCTATCATATCCGACCTGGATAGTCAAACGACGACCAACCATACGCTCGGGCTTGCCAAAGGTCTGCTCAAGAATCGATGCAAGGTTCTTTGGTGTAACTTCGTAGCCGAGTGCGCTAAGAAGCTGGAGCAACTTGGTCTTGGGATAGTTGTCATCTTTGCCGTTGAACGAAAGTGATTCGGTTGGAACAGAAATGTTCACGCCAGTTCTCTTGCTACCGGTGCCAGTGACTTCGAGCCAATAGTTGATCCACGTTGGATCAGCTGCAACTGGATTCTTTTCTTCGAGCAGAGAGATTTCAACTTCGTGTTGACCTGGCAGGAAAAATTTGACTTCCTTCTTTTCCTTTTTCTGGGATGTCTTTTCGACTTTCTCAGCGACTGCGAGTTGTTCTGCCGAAACTTTAAAACCACCAAACTTGCGCGACATACGCGACTCCTTGAAGTAAACTAACCTTGATTGGTTAGTGAATGGAACTTAACACTAGTTTTGGCGGGCTGCAATAGAATTTTTAACAGTGAGATAAAATTGATCCCAACTATCGTATTCGCTTGCACAAATATCTTTCAGTTGGCAATAGTCACATGGGCCGAAGAAGCTTTTTGCATCGAGTTTTTCAGGTTTTGGCGGGACTTCTTCGTCGATTAATATCGCTGCAGCTTCATCCCAGAATTCCGTAATGTCTAAAATGTGCAATCCAAACTCGACATTATTGCAATAGAAATGTCCATCTTCACACATGTGGATATTGAATTCAATTAATTGATCCGGCTTCAAAGTATCGCACATTTCTTCAAACTCATCGTCGCCGAGTTCGTCTAGTTGGTCATAGGTTACAGTTTTTACAAACGAACCGTAAATAAGCTTTGCTTTATCGCGCTCAAGTGCAACCATATATGTAGCTAGCTGCAAAACATTCTGCATTTTGGGTTTGTTTTTTTTGAAGACTTCCCGAAATGTGTTTTTGCTAGTGACACTTTTGAGTTCGTAAAGGAAATCGTCGTCCATGTAGTCGATATGCCCAATGAATTCGACGTCTTCGTTGATTTTGAATTTAACTTGCTCTTCTTTTTTCAGCGGCTCAGTTTTTTGTGTCTCAAACCAGTCTTCAAACATGTGACCGATTTTAAAAACCTTCATCGTACGCGGATCGTCAATTGCGGCTTGGAAATCATTGCTGCGAAGTTTTGCAATGCGCAAACAACCGCTAGATGAATCCGTTAGGAACTCACCATTGCGGTATATCGCTGCGTTTCCACCGCGAATTTGTTTCATTCTGGAGGTTGACCTCTCATTTGATTTTCAGCACCTTGCTGAACTTTCTCGGCACGTTGCAATGCGCTTTCCGCAACTGGACCAGGGCCTTCTTCCATTACAGCATCTGCCGTTTGCGATGGTGCAGGTTGACTCATAGGTGCATTAGTAGGCGCTTGCATTCCAGCTGGCGTTGCAACCGCTCCACCCATCATTTGACGAGTTGTACCGATTGGATTCGAGAGAGCGATGTCAAGTAGGTCAGGGTTATCGACTTTGAGAACTTCCATTTGTTCCAAATGTTCTGCGATGTGCTCCATGACCAGCGCAACAATTCCTTCGTTCTTACGAACAAGTGGGTTGTCAATGAGTTCGCGGTGCTTCTCAACATGCAGCACGTGGTTATCAAGAACGCTCATGATTGGCTTGTCGTTCTGAACTAGCATTTCGTTTTCGAGCTTCATCAGTGCGGTTTGTGAGCTACCTTTCTCCATTGCTTCGGTCAACTGACCTGTCAAAAGGATATTGAGGTAATCACGCGCGTTGATAGCACCTTGTGCCAGAAGCTTCTCGCCGATTTCCGCACGACCCGCAACGCTCTTCGCAAGTGGGTTACCAAGGTTAACCTTAACGCGGCTGATGTCCTGCAAATTCGAGTCACTGAAGTTGAATGCGGCATAGTCTTGCGAGAGACCGGCAACTTCGATGATTTCCTCACCGGACATGAACAGACGACAAATCTTGAGTACGAGCATCGCGGCATCTTCAACCGACATGATGTATGAAGCTTCGATACTACTGTTAAACATTTGAGCGGCAGATGTTGCGAGTGCAATTGCTGTACCCGACTGACCAGTCTGATACTGACCGCGAACAGATGCGTTTTGTCCACTGATTCCCTGCATGTACTCGCTGTATTTATCGCGCATGTTGAGGTACACGCCATCGGGCTTAGGCATATTCATTGGTGCAGGAAAGCCCTGGTTCGGGGCTTCTGGGTCAGGCTTACCCTGGACAAGCTTCATGCCACCAGCCATGTCGGTTTCGATTGCTTTGAACCGGTCAGAAGCGAGTACGTTAGGGATTGCAAAGTTCTCCGCCATCGTCAAGAAACTAGAGTCGAGCGTGTTCGCTGCTTCTTGCAAAGGCATCAGGTCGAATAGAGGTGCATGACCAAACGCGCTACCATAGCGGATATGCGGGCGGTAGCAAATGACAGGGATACACTCATATGGATTCACATCGTCGTAAAGAACCACTGAGTTCTCACAGCTAATCATCATGCGTCCCTTAGGCAACGCTTTGCATGGCTTGTGGAACGTGTAATAGACCCATACGCTACCATATTCTTCCTGGTCGAGTTCCATTACCCGCTCATGGTTTGGTGGCGGGAGGTTCATGATTTTTTCGTGCAGTTCTTTGTCTTTGCTTGCATAGCGTTCAGCGAGTTCAAACTTATTCATCACTCGGCGGAACCGGAATGAGTCTTGTTCCTCGAAACGATCTTTAAATGGGTTAAGACCGACGTCAAGAAGTGTGAGTGGAAACGCTTCAATGTCACCAGAGTAATATGGATCGCCATCTAGCGCATCTTTCATCTGGTCGCTGTGCTTCCAGCCAACGTACAGGAATGCTGTACCACTGAACAAGCCAATTTCAAGCATGGAGCGAACAGGTTTTTCAAGACGTTTCTGATAGAAAATATGATCAAGAAGAGCGTTACCGATAAGAACGTTATTGCGTGCGCGAACGTCGGTAGATTGCGTCAAGCAATCGAACACCAAACGGTTCTGTGTGGTCATGGACATGATACCAATGATATGCGAACGCGATTCATTGATGTTAATTGTCGTGTACTCGTCCTGTTCTCCAGCGGTACTTGTGCTGTAAGAATCATTCCAAGTCAGACCATAATAGTATTTGTAAGCTTCTTTAAAAATAGAACGCATACGGTTATGGAACGAACTGGATTTAACACCTTCCCAGTAACGCTCAACAATGGATGCTAGTTCTTCGCTGTCGCGGAGATAAACATAATCTTTCGACTTTGAGTTCTTCATTGGTTACCCCGGCAATCTTTCGCCAATAATCAAAAAAACCACATCATGCGTCTTATCATCATCGAAAAGCACAGTAATTTCAAGTAAATTATCACCAATGCTTCTATATGCAAATTTGTCAACAATTGCATTGTCTCCGACAAATACGATTGCTGCGCCATACCCGGGGATGGTCTTAGATGAGCCACTTGTAACCCTGGATCTTAGCGTATATATTGGTAAATTTGAGTCACTGCGGTCAAGTGACAAGCCGCCGGCTACGACCTGGTTGAGTGAGTCGGTTAGAGATTGGATATGACCAAATAGAAAGGCGATTGCCTTATCCGCATCTTCGACGGTTTTAATTGCGGGTTTAACTAACTGTTTTGAGAAGTTAGTTTTCATCTACGACCACCAAGACTTACTGCGGCGCGGACGTTGTTAATCGAGCTTTGCAGCTCTTCGATTTGAGCAGATACCGCCTGAACCTTGGCGAGTTCACTCTGCAAATCTTTGTTAACGTTCTTTTGTTCGACAGAGCGCACCGCTTTAAGTGCCAGGATTGCAACAAATGGTACCGCGTAGAATGCGCTAAATGCGATACCCAAAAACGATCCAACAAGTAGAGCATCTTCAAGGCTTACGTTTTTCATCTGCGACTCCTTCTGATTTTTCCGAACTCGATACCGACCGAAACATCTTCGGGCCTTGTTCCCCACGGAACCTCTCTAAGTGCATACGCGAGAGCCATAATGCCATCCCCGTGACTTTGCCTTGAACTTCGCGAGATTTCTGTTCGCCTTTCGTTCCAGATTGCATTGCCTAGTTCCCATATGAGCCGCTCGCACCTACTATGAATTAACACCTTTTCGTTAACAAAGCAATCGCGAACAAAGGATATCGTTTCTTCAACCTTAGCCTTGCGCGGTCTACCAAAACTCATTTCATGTTCATGTCTTAGGTCGAACGCCGCAATGTCGAATATGTCTAGAACCGTATCTGGTTCAAGCCATCCCTCAAAATATTCTTCGACACCCTCGTCGTAGGCTTCTTTGATTTCCGCCAGTGTCTTGTAATTGCCGTACCACTCGCCTATAACCATGTACTTATCGCGGATGTGGTCATGATAACCAAAAACAAAAAAAGTATTGTCGACCAGACCAGCGTCTCCACCAACAATAGGCTTACATAGAACACCCCGACCGAAGTTATCAACGCGATCCGGAAGCTCATCGGCAACGTAGTATTCCGCATCAAACTCTGGGACAACCAGTGCAGAACGGTCGATGACCAGCTTGCAAAGATACTCGCGCTGCCATGCATCTGATTCCTCCCCTCCGACTTCGTCCTTAATTTTGTCGATAGTTGCTTCGTTCAAGAATGGATTATCGTAAATAGTTGAAATATGTGCAGTTTGTTTCTTAATGCAGGTTGTATATACATCGTTATATGCCGGATGGTCGATGTCCTTCGGAGGCGTAGTGATGTAAATGTAACGCACGATGTCTTGATAGTGGGTCGCCTGCGGCTTCAGAACGGAATTGATAAAGGTGTGAAACGACTCTTTGTGCCAGAAGGCACATTCGTCGAAGATAAAGAGGGCACAGAACGGACCACGACTGGAATCTTGGTTTTCAGGCAGGGAACCGCCGAGGATATACTCCGCACCCCAGGGGAACGTAAACTTACCTTCCGTGCGATTATAACGCGGTCGTAGCTCGGTGGGGATAATGTGCTTAATCTCAATCCAAAGCGCACTCATGACTTCCTTTGCCAGCTTAATGGTGGGGAAGATGTGGCGCACGATAATCGGCTTACCGTAATTCCGATGTTGCAGGATAAACTTGAGGCCGTAAAGGAATGCGCTGTATGATTTGCCCGACTTACGAGCAGCGAGCCAAAACAGGGTCGTGTCATCGGACTTATCGACCATGTTAAAGAAGTTCTTCTGCGTAGGCGTAAACAGGTGGTTGAAGTGACCACGCCGAATCAGTTCATGTGTGATTTTTTCTTTATCAGTTGTCTTCATCTTCTAGCAACTCCAAGAGTTCCTCGGTGCTTTTCTCGCGAAACGCGGTGAGTTCTCCTGTAGTTTCCTCTCTTTCCATAAGAACTTCAACTATTTTGTTAATTTTCTCAAGAGAGGTGACTTGCTGTACGGTCAAAGGGTCGACTTGCTCGGTCATTTCGTTCAACGAGCGTTCAACCAATTGGTAGATTTTCTTGTTAAACTCTTCGAGTTTGTTACTCATTCTTCTTCTTCCGACGATAATGTTTATACTTCAATGCAGTGATTGCTTGTTCAACATTAACTTCGTTTTTATCTGCAATCATTCGAACATCGCTCGCTTCGATTTCAAAGATTACGCGTTTATTGCGATAAAACCGATAAAGTACAGGAACGTAGTCATCGCCCGCGAACAAGTTATCAAATAGCTCTGCAACCACTTCCAATGTTTTGCCGTTTTTTAGCAGAACAACATAAGTGTTAAGTGTTATCGCTTTTTTTGGCAAAGTAGTAACTGCTTCCATGGTAGTCATCCTCTGTTAATAATAATACCAGAAAATTAAACCGATGGAAGAAGAACTTTTTTCCTAGCAATATTGTATAGTTTCGAGACTATAATACAATAATACTATATGCTCCGTTTTCACTCGGAAGCAGACAGCTCTTGTTGAAGCTCGTTAGGGTCAACATTATACATGTTAGCTAACGACATTATCTCTTCTCGGGTAAACGCTTGGCCAATACGAGGTGCAATCGCCGCAGTGAGGGCTGGATTCTTAAATCGCTTATTGATTGCGTTGTACACCTTGATACGGGTCATAGGTGTAGGACGAATCATCTGGGTAACCCCGTATGGAACGCCCTTGCCGCCTAGGCCAACGGTAGCAATGCGACCCACTTCCTCTGCAGACAATGGTGATTCACGCAGAAGGTTGTATGCGGTAGCTTCTTTCTTGGCCTGTTCCTGGGTAGCTTCCAATAGGTCTTTCGCTTCGCCAATCTGATTCGCATATTTATCAGCAAGGTCTTCACGCATTTTTGTTAATTTAGCGGTCATGTTATTGCGATAAAGATTAAGGTCGTCAATTTTTTTATCTAGGACTTGGTTAAGTTTACGCTGTTCTTCACCGGCCGTAACTTGAACCTGTCTGCGCAGTTCACGAATTTGACGTTCAAGCGCATTACCTTTAATGGTTAATTCCGTTTTAAGTGTAGTAAGTGGAACTAATTGTTCAGCAGTGAGTTTTTCTTTAAGAATATCTTCTTGTCTTTTCAGAAGGTTAATATCAAAACCCTTGCTTTGCAATTCATCGATATACTCTTTTGGCAGACCTTCAATATTGGGACGAGTAGGCGCAGCAAACGGTTGAGCCATTGCAGTTTCGCCGCCCATCTCGCCTGTTTTAGTAACAACCCGATTTTGCATAAGCGGGGATGATTCAAGTACATCGCGAGTTGTCATGAGTTTATTCATTTCGCGATTAAACTTTTTATAATCTGGAGAGATGTTATCCATTTTACTATTAAGAATTTGATATGCGTCTTTACGGGCTTTGCCAAATGGAGTTGATACATCCGCAGTCCATAGATTGCGTTTTGCATTTTCAACCATTTTGATAACATCGGCTTTACTAAAATTATTAGCAATCACAGTATCTTTAATATTCGCAAGAGCTTCCGGGTTATCAATAATACCCATCATTTGAACAAATCGAGGTTCTTCTCGCATGATTTTAGTAAACACTGGTTTAATCGCAGTTTCAAATTCATCCCGATAAATACTATACATATCCGTTACTGCATCTTGTAGACTTTGTGCATCCATTTCATCTGCCGCAACATTTGATAATGTCTTATCTACAAATTTATCACGCTGCACACCGAGGTCTTTAATCTTATTTAATTGATTTTCGTATAGATTTTTAGTAGCTTCGGCGCTTTGATTATCTAAACTTTTCCCAAGTTTTTCAACTTCTTGTCTAACTTTTGATTCAGCTTGATCAATTTTAGGACCGAGTTCTTCTAATGCTTTTTGAACATCATCATATTCTTTTTGCATTTCTCCCGTTTGTTTACGGATTTCAAGACCCTTTTCCTGTTTAACGATACCTTCTTTACGTCTTAGATCTGAAATTTCTTGACCAAGACTAGCTTCTGTTTGTTTATATTCATTATTTAATTTAGTAATTTCGCGCGATTCTTTTCCTTTTTCTTTTACCAACTCTTTAACACTTTTGCGCGCTTCTTTAACTTTTTCAAATCCGCCAACTTTAAATGCGTCTTCTACTTCTTTTACTTTCTCCGGCTTACCAATAAATAACTTACCTTGTTCAACGTTTTCTTTACCGCCGGATAAAAACGCATCTGCGATTTCACCAGTCTTTTTTCCAACCCAAGATTCTTTTACACGACCTGCAATCTTTTTAGCAGTCTCGGATTCAAGAACTTTCTGAGCACCTGTACCAATCGCGCCACCGAGTGCTGCACCCGTTGCAACATCCGCTGCGAGTTTAGCTGCGGCTTCGGGACTCCGTTTAGCGAGAACATCTGCTTCGGATGTACCCACTGCACCGATACCGCCACCTACTGCACCTGCAGCTGCGGCTTCGACTGCGCGTGCGCCTTTGCTTGCTACATCTATACCTTTTTTCGCGGCATATGCCTGTTTAGCTGCACGACCCGCACGAAGTGCCATGCCCGCTCCACCGAGTTGACCTACCACCGGGATAAAAGATGAACCAACGCCAGCTACAACTTCTGCACCTGTGTATTCGAGTGGTCGTTCTTCTTGTGCTTTTTTGTATTTTTGACGAGCCTGTGTTACAAGGTCTTCGTATTTTTCATCACCAAATACAGTTTTAAGACCGGCTTCGATTTCATCGGCGAATCCGAAAGTAACACCTTGTGCTGCACCCAATGCAGTTGCTCCAAGACGGCTAGTTTCAGGTTCTTTTTCTTCCACCTTTGTTGGTTCATCCGGAACAAATCCGCTAGGATTTACTTCATCATCTGCTATAAATCCCGGAGTTGGTTTTTTAGCCATGATTTTAAATCCTTTCGTAAATGTTTGGATCGAATTCGCTTTCTGGAACTCTACCGGTTTGTCCAGTAGATTTCAACTTAACTTTAATCATTTTGGGTTCAGCTTGAACTTCCGGCTTAGGTTGTTCTTGCTTAATTTTAACGGGTGCTTCCAATACGTCTGCATATCGATTGTATGCTGGGTTTTGAACTTCTCGAAAAGTTTGCGCGTAATTAGTCCTAATATATTTACCCGGTTCACGGAATTTCTCGATGTTATCTTCCAGTACACCCTGAACTCGCATGAGTGATTCCTTTGGAATTTGCCCAGTCATTCCCTTACTTACAAAATCATCCAATTGCTGAAACCAGGTTCTGCCAGCATCCAACTGACTTAAAGCGCGCAAGTCATTATCAGTAAATACTCCCTTTGACTCGTAATTTCGAGCGTTCATGTAGTTAACTACGCCGTAATTTTGAGCAACACGTTTTGCGGCGGCTTTATCACCAGTTACCGCAAGTTTAACATCGGATAAGAATTTCTCCATTTGCGGACCAACTTTGGATGCAGCGGATTCTTCTTCGGCAATCTTTGTCCTAACTTTGAAAAAGTCTTTATCAGCTAATTTTTGCTGATCTTTTGAATCCTTAGCATCTGCGAGTTTAAGTCTCATACTTTCTTGCATAGCCATCTTTTGCATATCAAACTTGTTTTTAGCTTCAAGTGAAGTATCAATTGATAGCGGTTTAAGAGTATCATAAAACTGCTGAACTTGTGCGGCAGACATCTGACCAATCAATGCTTTCGATTGTTCCAAACGTTGAAGCACTTCCGGTGCAGCTTTATTAGCTTGACCTTGAGTAATCATGTTGTCAATAAATGCGGCGGCATCTTTACGAGCTTGTGCGCTTTGCTCAGAAGCGGGGTCAACCAAACCTTGTTCCATCTTCGCTTTAGTCAAACGAGACCGCAAACTAACTTCAGCTTCTTTCTCTTCAATAGGCGCTTTAGCCATCTGCAAGCGTTCTTTAAGAGTTTTACCCTTACGTTCTTGTGCGGCAGCTTGTTGTTCACCGGCCGCTCTTAATGCAGCTACTCCGGTTTGCAGTGGCTTAGCAGAACCACCTGTAATCGCAGCAAGTCCTTCGCCGAATGACTGCAATGCGCCTGCAATACCAGTTTGCATTTGACGGGAACGCTCACCAGCTTGCATATCTTCTTCAAGCACAGCTTGTTCTGACTCAACTTCTCCGCGCTTTTTACGATATTCGCCCATCAACCGTTCGGTTTCATCTGGTTCCTTTTCGGCAAGTTCAGGAGCTGGCATTGCCTGCGCTACGGGACCTTCTGTTCGCAACGCCGCAGCTGGTTCAGATGCTGCAATCTTTTTTCTTTTAGGAAGTTCAATAGCTGGTGCTTCTTCTTCCTCGACTGGTTCTGGTTCAACCGCAGGAGCTTGAGACTCTTGCATAATTCTAACAGCATTATCTGCCTGCAAATCTGGCATATCTACCGGTCCGAGTTCTTGCGCCAAACGCAGTCTTTCTCGCTCCAATTCTTCAGGAGTCAATATGGATTGATTTGGAAAATCTTCTGGTCTCAAACGAAATCCCATTTTATAACTCCTTATTTATTTCTTCTTGCCCTAGCCTGCATCTTGCGCCAATCCGTGTTGCCAAGTTCATCGAGCGCTTCTGGTTGATCTCGCCAATCATAAGATTGCGGAGCAGGAGTTGGGCTTTCAATTTCTTCAGCAAGTGCATTTACTTGTCCAGCGGGCATGACGGTTTCGTCTACCTCAGGTGCTAATAAACTACGAGTAGCGCTTGGTTTTTTAGCAGCGACTGCACTTAATCCGCCATATGTGCTTAATCCTGCACCAAGTCCGCTTGTTACTGCGGTAGCGTATCCACCGAGTTTTTCACGTTCACCTGCGGCACGCTGTGATTCTGCTCCACGACGAACATCAAACATCTGTTTTGTTACATCGACATCAAACTGACGAGCGCGCTCCCTCGCAGCTTCTTGCTGTTGACGATTAAACATCGCATATTGATTTTGTAAACCAATATTATACTGCTCAGTTTCCCGTTGACGCTGTTGATTAAGAGCTTGCGCACGGTTGCGTTCACTTGCTGAATATTGATTATAAAGATTACGAGCATTCGCTAAACGCTGATTATAGGCATTCATCGTGCCAACGTTTGCGGATTCAACTTGTATATTTTGTCCACGAATTTGACCCGCAAGAGATGCGGCTTGACCAAGCGCTTGTCTACGACGCATTTCTGCTTCTTGAGTACTGCGCAAAGTTTCCTCTCTTGCACTTGTCGCAGCTTCCTGTTCGCCCTGCAATTGAGCAACAAGCCCTGCGCCAGAACCAAGAGCACCCTGTCTACGGAGAGCCTCCATCAACTGACCGCGTCTGGCTTTAGCCCTGGCATCTGCTTCAAAAAGCGCCTGTTCGCGCTGCGCTTCCGAAATTACATCACGACCGGTTTCGGCCTGCGCGGCAAGTGTTTGTAGTGCTTGTCGCTGAACTCGTTTTTCTGTATCCGATTCAGGCTCTTGAATAAGTTGTGGTGCATTTTCTTGCACAAAAGCTGCAACTTCAGGACTATATTTAGCGG
>JACCDZ011775077.1_pt1 | contig 16217 bp, 12 predicted proteins | sample 7449551 | NCBI WGS metagenome assembly JACCDZ01 (sample SAMN15323452, study PRJNA562643) | freshwater metagenome | isolation source: river surface water | place: USA:Blue River Watershed | collected 2017-08-18 | reverse complement strand
GCCTGCGTTCTTTGATCCGCTGGAATGCCTTGGCCATGGTGATGCGCGCCAATGACAACGACGACGAGCTGGGCGGCCATATCGCCACCTTCGCCTCCAGCGCCATGCTTTACGATGTCGGCTTCAATCATTTCTTCCGCGCGCAGAACGACACTTTCGGCGGCGACCTGATTTATTACCAGGGCCACTCTGCGCCCGGCATTTATGCGCGCTCCTTCCTGGAAGGCCGCATTGATGAAGAAGACCTCGAGAATTTCCGCCGCGAAGTCGACGGCAAAGGTCTTTCCAGTTATCCGCATCCCTGGTTGATGCCGGATTACTGGCAGTTCCCCACGGTGTCCATGGGCCTTGGTCCCATCATGTCCATCTATCAGGCGCACTTCATGAAATACCTCGTGAACCGGGGTTTTTCCAAGCCTGAAAATCGCAAGGTCTGGGCCTTTCTGGGCGACGGTGAAATGGACGAGCCGGAATCGCTGGGCGCCATTTCCATGGCCGGTCGCGAAAAGCTCGACAATCTTGTCTTCGTCATCAATTGCAATCTGCAGCGTCTGGATGGCCCGGTGCGCGGCAACGGAAAAATCATTCAAGAGCTGGAGTCGGTTTTTCGCGGTGCCGGCTGGAATGTCATCAAGGTGGTCTGGGGCCGTAAATGGGACCCGCTCTTGGCGCGTGACGACAAGGGCGTGCTGCGTCAGCGCATGGATGAGTGCGTGGATGGCGAATATCAGGCCTACAAGATGCACGGTGGCGCTTATACGCGCGAACATTTCTTCGGCAAATATCCGGAGTTGAAAGAGCTGGTCTCTCATCTCTCGGATGAGGAAATTTTCAATCTCAATCGAGGAGGCCACGACCCGTACAAAATGTATGCGGCCTATCACGCCGCTACCAATCACACCGGTCAACCCACCGTGATTCTGGCCAAGACCGTCAAAGGTTATGGCACGGGGGCCGGTCAAGCGGTGAACAAGACGCATGGCATCAAGAAGCTGGATATCGAATCCCTCAAGGAGTTTCGCGACCAGTTCGATGTGCCCTTCACCGATGAAGAGCTGGCCAAAGTGCCTTTTTATCGTCCGGCAGATGACTCACCGGAAATCCGCTATCTGCGTGAACGTCGTAATGCTCTGGGCGGTTATCTGCCGGCGCGTCGCAAGGAGGCCGCTGCGCTGGACATTCCTGAGCTGGGCACGCTGGGTCAGGTGCTGGAAGGTTCGGACAAGCCGATTTCCACCACCATGGCGTTTGTGCGCATCCTGAATGCGCTAGTGAAAGTGAAGGGCTTTGGCGAGCGTATCGTGCCCATTGTCCCGGATGAAGCGCGTACCTTCGGCATGGAAGGCATGTTCCGCCAGCTTGGCATCTACTCGAATGTCGGCCAGCTCTACGAGCCCGAAGACAAGGGCCAGGTGATGTATTACCGCGAGGATGTGAAGGGGCAAATTCTCGAGGAAGGCATCAATGAGGCGGGTGCCATGAGTGCGTGGATTGCGGCCGGTACGGCCTACAGCATGCACAACCAGCCCATGATTCCCTTCTACATTTTCTACTCCATGTTCGGCTTCCAGCGCATAGGCGATCTCGCCTGGGCCGCGGGCGACAGTCGCGCACGTGGCTTCCTGATCGGTGCTACCGCCGGCCGCACCACGCTGAACGGCGAAGGCCTGCAGCATGAAGACGGCCACTCGCATGTGCTCGCCAGCACCATTCCCAACTGCGTGTCTTATGACCCGACTTATGGTTATGAGCTGGCCGTGATCGTGCACGATGGCCTGCGTCGCATGTACAAGGAAAAGGAAAGCGTTTTCTATTACATCACCACGATGAACGAAAACTATCCGCAGCCTGCCATGCCGGTAGGTGCGGAAGAGGGCATCGTGCGTGGTCTCTATCTCTTCAAGGAAGCCCCCAGCTCCACGGCGAAAATCGTGCAGCTGATAGGCTCCGGCACCATTTTGCGTGAAGTGGAAGCGGCGGCCGATTTGCTCGACAAGGTCTTTGGCATTCGTGCGAATGTGTGGAGCGCCACCAGCATGAACGAGTTGCGCAAAGAGGCCTTGGAAGTGGAACGCTGGAATCTGCTGCATCCCACTGATGAACCGCGTGTGGCTTGGGTGACGCAGCAGTTGCGCGGCACCAAGGGCCCGATTGTGTCGGCTTCCGATTACATGAAAATCCACAGCGAGCAGATTCGTGCCTTCCTGCCGGGCCGTGTCTACGCCACCCTGGGTACCGATGGCTTCGGTCGGTCCGATTCGCGTGAAAAGCTGCGCGATCACTTCGAGGTGAACCGTTATTTCATCGCCGTGGCTGCGCTCAATGCGCTGGCCGATGCCGGTGATATCGGTCGCAGCGTGGTGCAGGACGCCATCAAGCGCTTCGGCATCAATCCGGAAAAGCCCTATGCGCCAAAAGCGTAAATAAAGTGTCCTTCTCCCTCTGGGAGAAGGTGCCCGAAGGGCGGATGAGGGACTGCTGCAATATCCGTCAGCACAAACCCTCACCCCAACCCTCTCCCACAGGGAGAGGGAGAACACATAAGGAGTGACAGCGTGAGCAAGCAAGCGGTTCTTGTTCCGGACATAGGCAGCGATGAAGCCGATGTCATAGAAATTCTGGTGAAAGCTGGCGACAGCGTTGATGCCGAACAGTCCATCATCGTGCTGGAGTCGGCCAAGGCCAGTATGGAAGTGCCTTGCCCGCAGAATGGCACGGTGGCGGAAATTGCCGTCAAGGTCGGCCAGACCGTGAAGCAGGGTGATCTCATCCTGCAGCTGGAAACAGCTACAGCTGCAGTGCCGGAAAAAGCAGCAGAAAGGCAGGCTGATGTGCCCGTGGCGGCCATCAAGGAAGAACTGCAGCAGGTGAGCACCGTGCTCGCACCGCCTGCGCCTGCTTCTGCTCCCGCAGCCAGCGGTGGTGTGCAGTTGGTGAAGGTGCCGGATATAGGCTCCGACAGCGCCGATGTGATTGAAATCCTGGTCAAGGTGGGTGAGCGCATCGAGCTGGAGCAATCCATCGTCGTGCTGGAATCCGCCAAGGCCAGTATGGAAGTGCCTAATACCGTTGCCGGGGAAGTGCAGCGCATTCTCGTGAATGTGGGCGACTCCGTTTCGGAAAACACCGTGCTTATCGAAGTGCTGAGCAGTGCACCTGCTGCCGCAGTGCCGGCTCCTGTGGCTGCTGCTCCGGCACCTGCCAACAAGCCCGCTGCTGTTGAAGCCGCGGTTTCGCGTCCGGTGGCGATTGCCAATGAAACCTTGAAGGCTTTGGCTAGTGCCGTCTCAGTGGCCAGCAGTGGTCACCATGTGCATGCCGGTCCGGCGGTACGCAGGCTGGCCCGCGAGTTGGGCGCTGATCTTGCGAAAATACCAGGTACTGGGCCGCGCAAGCGCATCCTGAAAGAAGATGTGCATGCTTTCGTGAAGCATGCTCTGACCGAAGCTGCCGCTAAAAAGGACAATGCCTCTGCGGGTGGCTTCGGCTTGCCGCCGCTGCCGGCCATGGATTTTTCCAAATGGGGCGAGATCGAACGTGTCGAGCTCACCAAGATCCAGAAAGTCTCGGCGCAGAACCTGCACCGTGCCTGGCTCACGATTCCGCATGTCACGCAGTTCGACGAGGCGGACATCACCGAGCTGGAGGCCTTCCGTGTGGCGCAGAAAGACGCCATGAAGGCGCAGGGACTCTCGCTCACGATTCTGGCCTTTTTGGTGAAAGCCTCGGCCCATGTGCTGAAGCAATACCCGAAATTCGCGAGCTCACTGGATGCCGATGGCGCGCATCTCATTCGCAAGAAGTACATCCATATCGGGGTGGCGGTGGATACGCCTAACGGTCTCGTGGTGCCGGTGATTCGCGATGCCGACAAGAAGTCCGTGAGCGACATTACGCGTGATCTGGGTGAGCTCTCCAAGAAAGCGCGTGACAAAAAACTCACGCCGGCCGAAATGCAGGGGGCAGTTTTCAGTATTTCGTCCTTGGGCGGTATCGGTGGCACGGCCTTCACGCCTATTGTGAACTGGCCGGAGGTGGCCATTCTCGGCGTGTCCCGCTCCAGCACCAAACCGGTATGGGATGGCAAGGCTTTCCAGCCGCGTTTGATGCTGCCTTTGTCGCTCTCGTATGACCATCGCGTGATTGATGGCGCCGATGCCGCTCGCTTCACCACGGCGCTGGCCAAGGTGCTCTCCGACATTCGTCAGGTGTTGCTGTGATGAGTGCCAAGCCCTTTGTGCGTCATGCCCTGATGGGTATGTCCCTGTTGCTGGCAGCGTGCAGCCAGCAACAGGTCTATGAATCATCGCAGGGCCTGCGTCAGCAGCAGTGTGAACGGTTGATGGATGCCGGAAAACGCGATGGATGTCTGCGCGACGCCAATCAGTCCTTCAAGGCCTATGAGGCCAAGCAACGTGAACCCGCGTCGCCTTGACTTCGAGGTGATGTGCAGTCGCTAATGAAAAACCCCGCCATGGCGGGGTTTTTCATTAGCGGGTCGTATCGGGTTTTCCGTATGCCTGCGTCAGCATCTCTGCTCTCATTCCATCGCCGGCTCTTGCGTAGCGTTGCTTCAGCGTTGCCGGTTCCACAGCACTTCGCTGCCGCCGTTTTCGCGGGCAAGACTACGCGCCAGCACGAAGAGATAATCCGAAAGCCGGTTCAGATACTGCAGGGGCAGGGCACCGACATTGTCTTCGCTATGCGTCAGCGTATGTACGCGGCGCTCGGCACGACGACACACGGTACGTGCCACATGCGCCAGACTCGCTGCCCGGTTTCCACCGGGCAGGATGAATTCTTTCAGCATGGGCAGGCTTTCGTTCAGGCGATCAATCTCGTTTTCCAGAAGATCAATCTGTTCGGGCTTGAGCAGGGTGTAGCCCGGAATGCAGAGCTCGCCACCCAGATCAAAAAGATCGTGCTGGATTTCACCGAGCAGTGCCTGTGCTTCGTGATCGGCCGGGAGCTCCGCACGCAGCAGGCCGATGCCGGCATTCAGCTCGTCAACCGTTCCAAAAGCCTCGACACGGGCATCGTCTTTCGCCACTCGCGAACCGTCACCGAGACCGGTTGTGCCGGTGTCGCCGGTGCGGGTGTAGATTTTTGAAAGACGATGGCCCATGCCGAATTTCCTTAGAAAACGTGGTAGCTCAGCGACAGTACCACGCTGCGTTCGGCGGCAGGCATATAGGCGGTCTCCACAACTGGGAAGGGGTTGTATGCCGCAGTGGCATATGCCGGATCTTCACGGTTGAACAGATTGTTGATGCGCAGTGCTGCATCAAGCTTCTGCCAATTGTAGGTGAAGGCCAGGTTGGTCAGATTGATGGCATCGAGTTCGGGCAGGGTATTGCTGTAGTCGCCACTTGCGTAGCGCTTGCCGAGCCGTTGTTGTTCCACGGTGGCATTGAAGCCGCTAAAGACCTGCCAGCCCAGGCTAAGAGTTGCATTGTCTTTGGCGACGCTGGGAATCTGCTTGCCATCTGCGGGACCTGCCGTGAATTCGGCATCAACATATGCCAGCTGGGCTCCTACATTGATGGCAGACGTCACTTGGTAAGTCAGCTGCAATCCGGCGCCACGACGACGTGTGTCATCCAGATTCACGTTGCCGAAAAGAGTGGGGTCATAGCTGATTTCATTTTCAAGACTTAGCTGATAAAGCTGGGCACTTGCAGAGAGTGCTTCGTCCTGAAAGCGCAGGCCGGTTTCATAGGAGATACCTTCCTGTGTTTCCAGCGGGCTGGTTGCACCAAAGACAATGCCGGTCTGCTCATCTGTGAGTGCAAAGCGGAAGTTTTGATCGGCCCTGAGCCAGGTGGTCAGTGCGCTGGCTGGACTCCAGTAGATTCCCAGTGAGCCCACATCCACGCTGTCATTGATAGCGATGCCGCTGGTATAGGTGTTGCTGTCTGCCAGCTCTGACTCAAGCTTGGCGTGACGTCCGCCAGCCACAATTTCTAGACTATTGCCAAAACTCCATCCGAGTTGTGTATAGATGCTGCGCACGTCCTGATCATTGCTCATGTCACCAAGGGCGCTCTGGAAGTAATAACGTGCCGTATCAGCATCATATCCGGCAACGACCTTGAGTCGGTTCTCACCGAAATAGGTAAAGCCGTTCAGCTGCGGGTTGATGCTTTCCTGCCTGCGGTTTTGCTGAAAGTCCGTCGTGAAACCGCTTTGTGTCAACACGCCATTGCTGTCGTCGATACGGCGATTGCCATCGAGGCGAATTTCCCAGTTTTCTGCAAAGGTCACAGCGGCGCCGGCTGAAAAACGCTGGTTGTCGTTGTCACTGTAGTTGTCGAAGTAATTTGCCTGGCGACGGTCGGCTGCTACTTGTGCGGCAAACAGGCTTCCGGGCAGGTTTTGCAAACGTTTCTGCTGGCTGCCTTCGATATAGGTACGGATACGTGAGTCATCCCATGTCAGGCGGCCCTGTACAAAGGAGTCATTCAGTTCGTTGCGGTCACGGTAATTATCCGCCAAGGTTTTTTCGCCGATGACCTGAATGCCAAAGCTGTCGATGCGCTCGGCAGCTTTCACACGGTATTGCACGAGGTCATCCGTGCCGCGAGAAACGCCGGCATCCAGAGTCCGCTTTACCGGCTTGGTGATGATGTTGACGATGCCACCCACGGCGGCAGAACCGAAAAGGGCGCCGGCGCTGCCATTGATGATTTCAATGTGGTCGATATCGTCGATGCTGAGGTTGTTAAGGTCGGGTGTGCCGATGTCGGTGTCATTATTGAGGCGGCGTCCATCGAGCAGCAGCAGGCTATTCTGGCTGCCGTTATCGCCAAAACCGCGCATGCCTATGGATGGCGTGCGGCCATCGCCGGCTGCATCCACAAGCTGGATGGCCGCCACTTGGCGCAGCAGATCAGCGACGTTGCGAGTGCCGGATTTTGCAATGTCGTCGGCACTGATGATTTGTACATGGCTGCTGGCAATGCCGGCAGTTTCCGGTGTGCGGCTGGCACTGACTACAACTTGCGGCAAAGTGGTTACCGCTTCTTCGGCATGAGCCAATGTGGCAAGAGAAAGTACCGCAGAAAGCGGCAGAAGAGAGAGTTTCATCAAAAGCTCCAGGCTGTTTGGGTCCCCGCAAACAGGAAAGGATCAGCATGGAGGCTAGAAAAAACGACGAGCGAAAACGGCGCAGGGAGACGCCTGTTTCCGGTCATCAGCCCACCGCACTGACCGCAACGGAGCGTTTGATTTGGTCTGAAAAGTCAGACCGAATCTCGGCACATGGATGTGCCGCCCGCGAAGGCATCACAAGTGATGCTTTCGTCGTGAGCCAAGCCCGGACATGTGCCGGGCTTGGCGTGTTCTGACAAGGTCAGGATGACTTTGTCAGAACTTCAACAGGGAAAACGCTCCGGCTTTCAGGCCGGTCTCCGGGCTCATCGGCGGATTGCTCCTGGCAGCTTCGCCTTCCCGTCGCAATGACAGTGGCCTGTGAAGCGCTTTTTCCGACTTACCGTTGCGGGGGCAGCATTGGCTTTGGTCTTGATGACAGACCGCACCAATTTCCCGTCCGGTCCTGTTTGCGGCAGGGCCGGACCGGCATCGCTTCTCTGTGTGAGAAAAATGCCGGACACCTGAAAGTGGCGCGATTCTAGGGCCTGTATGAGGTCTGGCCAAGGGTTTTCAGCGCGACGTGAGCTGCTGTATTTGCTCAATAAGGGCGGCATTGGCAGGAGCAGCGAGGCCGTGGTGGCGGGCGCGGGCGAGTACATAACCGTTGATAAAGGCAATTTCCGTTTCGCGGCCGGCGGCCACATCGGCATGCATGGAGGAGATGTTGGCGGCGGTTTTTTCGGCGGCGGCACAGGCGGCCTTGAACAGGGTTTCCGTGTCGGTCGTCATGCCTTCGGCCCTCATGACTTCAGCCACTTCAGCACAGATACCCAGCATGGTGGCCAGTGCTTCCGGGTTTTCCAGCAGTTCGCCATTGCGGCAGCGATAAATCGCGGTGAGCGGATTGATGGCGCAGTTCATGGCCAGCTTTAGCCAGCGGCGCTTGCTGATGTCAGCATCGAAGTGCACAGGCCAATGTGCGTCACTCAGGCGGGTGGCAAGCGTGCGTGCACTGGCTTGGTCACGCATCTGTGCCGCGCCAACAAACGTTTCGCCAATACCGGCCTGTACCAGATGATTCCGATCACGTCGCCACACGCCATCGGTACTGCTGCCGCTGAGCAGGCAGAGATCCGGGCGCTCTTTTTTCAGCCAGTCTTCCTGTCCCATCCCGTTTTGCAGCAGAAAAACGGTGGCACCGTTTTGCAGCCGTGCCAGCCAGGGCGTAATGGCACGGGCCGTAAGTTGTGCCTTGGTGCAGACCAGCAGCTGCGTGATGGCGCCCGTAGCGGCGCTGCCTGTTTCAGGAAAGCGGTGTGAAAAAGTTCCGCCGTTTTCCTCTACCGATAATGTGCGCAAGCCTGTGCTGTGGGCATGAGCCAGCAGTGTGACGGGCATGCCCAGACGAGCCATGCGTAGCGCCCAGAGGCCGCCAATGGCACCGGCCCCCAGCACATGCCAGGAAGAAGATTGAGGAGGACTTTGCGAGGAGGGCGTGTTCACGCCGGGATGGTAGCACCGCCCCAGCGCACGGAAACGATGTTGTTGCCTTCCGTGGCCTTGCCGATTTGTGCCTGGGCCAGCGCCATCAGTGACTCTGGCTCGGGTGCCAGTGAGTCTTCATCGCAGGCGGCAATGGTGAGCAGCACGCGTATGGATAAAAAGCCGGCGCCGGTCTTGAAGGCTTTCAGATTGATGCCCTCGTGCAGACGGCGATAGCTGGAGCCCGCGCAGTGCTGTATGTCCGGTTGATGCGTGATGATGGCGAATTGATTTGGGCTGATGCGGGTCACCACGTCCAGTGGCCGTACCAGCTGGCGCAGGCGGCGTGCTACGGCCAAAAGCAGCTGGCTCAGAATCGCTGGTGGATACTGTTTGCGCATGGCGTCGAAGTTGCTGATGGTGAGCAGCAGATAGCAGGCGGCACCACCGCGCGAGCCCACATGCTTCAGCGTTTCTTCGAGGCGACGGCTGGCATAGGCACGGTTGCCGAGGCCGGTCAGTCCGTCGAAGGGTGACAGTTTTTTCAACTTGGCATTGGCTTCGATGAGACTCTGGTTTTCCCGCAGCAAACGGTTCTGCAAATGCGTGATGCGTTCGGCCGACAGCAAGCGCGGTAAGAGCTGATCCTGCATATGGGATTTGTTGACGAAATCATCCACGCCCTGCTCGAAGGCCTCCGCCAGGGCTTCGACGCCTTCTTTGGCGGTGAGCAGGAGTACATAAGTGAAGTGGTTGCCGGCCTCGTCAAGCTGGCGCACGCGCTGTGTGAGCTCCAGCCCGTCCATTTCCGGCATCAGCCAGTCAGCAATGAGGATGTGGGCGGGGCGATCTTCCAGCAGGCGCAGGGCGTTGGCCGCCGAATTGGCGTGGCGCACATCGGTATAGCCGGCACGCGCGATCACGCGATTGACCATGGCGCTGGAGAACTTGGTGTCGTCCACCACGAGGATGGAGGTATCGCTGTTGGGCATGATTATTCTTCTTGATGCCGGCTGGAGATCGTTCCCTCGACAATCCGGTCATCCTTTCCCAGCCTCTGCCCAGCGTCAAGGCGGCAGGGATGGATGGCGGGTCTTTTCTTATATGCAGAAGAAAACGGCGGTTTTCAGCAGCTGACCCACAAGTACGTACAGGCCCGGACTGTACTCTCGTCAAAGCCGCCGCGCCGCGTCTTTGCAGGCGGCACATGCTTGTAGCGCTGCTTTCCGGTTGACTCCCCTGCAGGGCGTTCCTGAATTCTCTTGCCGGCTGAAAAACCCTATTCCTTCTGCCAGCGGAAGCTGCGGGCCGCGATGGTCATCAGCAACAGCGTCATCAGCAGCAGTACCGCCAGATGCGGCAGCAGCTCACGCAGGCCTGCACCATCCAGCATGACGGCCCGGGCAGAGTCCACCACGTGGGTGAGGGGCATGAGTTGCGAGAGCTGGCGTATGAATGCCGGCGCTTCATCCAGCGAGAACCAGAGGCCGGAGAGGAACATCATGGGCCAGGACAGCAGATTGAGCAGGCCGTTCATGAACTCCAGGCTGTCTATGCGCGCGGCGCACACAAGGCTGAGCGAAATCATGCTGGCGGCACCCATCACGGCCACCAGCAGCAGGAGCCACCAGGAGCCAAGCACCGGAAATTGCAGCAGGAAATGACTGCCAGTAAAGACCAGTGACAGCGTGCCCACGCTGATCAGCAGACGTGACGCCGCTTGTGCCGAGAGGAACTCCAGTGCCGTGATGGGAGTGGCGCGCAGGCGTTTGAGTACGCCGTTGTCGCGGTAGCGCACGATGACATAGCCGATGCCGTAGAGGCAGGAGAACATCAGGCTCATGCACAGGATGCCGGGCACCACCCAGGCGACATAGCCCACCTCCTGGCCGCTCACCGTGGCACGTGTGAATTTTCCCGGTGCCAGCTGCTTCAGGCTTTGCTCCAGAAAAAACGATTTTTTCGACTGTGCATTTATCCAGTAATGCGGTCCGCTGTCCGTACTGATAACCAGATCCAGCTGGTGTCGTGTCAGCCGGCGCAGGGCGAGTGCTTCGTCTTCATAACGCACGACATCCAGAAACGGCACATCGTGCAGCAGCATTCTTGCGGCCGCCATGTCCCCCAGCACGCCCACCTTGTAGACGTATTTGTCATTGGAAAGCGCCGTGCTCAGACCAAAGATCAGAACCAGCGGGAAAAAGATGGACCAGGCCAGCGAGCCTTTGTCGCGATAGAACTCGCGATTGCGGGCGAGGAAAAGCGCGATGAAATTTTTCATTCCGGGGCTTCCATGGGGACAGGAGCGGGTGGCAGCGGAATCAGCAGCACACCGTCGTCATGGGGTTTGAAGGGCATGGGCATCAGGTTCTGGCTGTTCAGTGTGGCGATGCCGGCAAAGGCGCTGGGCTTGAGGGCGCGACCGGCCAGATCCCAGGCAAGGCCGTGAGCCGTGCCTAAATGTGCAGGGTTGTTTTGAGTTTCTGCTTTGAAGAGCACATCTTCATCCTGTGCCGATTTTGCACTCACTACCCACCACTTTTGAGCGCTGATGCCTGGTGCCGAGATTGACCATAAATGGCTGGCGGCGATCTTGCCCATATGCTCGCGTTGGGCGCTGGTGCTGCGCGTGACAAAGACAGCGCTGCCATCCTTGAGATCAACCCTGATGGTTTCACCGGCCCTGATATCGGCCGGTGTGATGACAACGCTGTCTTCCGGTACTTCCGACTCTGGCCAGGGGATGCTTTTGAAAAACGGCACCAGCAGAAAGAGAAAGCCTATGCCCAGCAGCAGCTTTATGCTGCCGCGCAGCATGGCTATACGTTGGGCACGTTTTTGTGGGCTGTCGTGTCGGGGTTCAGCGGTGGCCATATTTCCTGCTGCTGCCTTGTATGCGACCGGTTCTGTTTTTTACAGGAGGGGCTTTAGCTGCGATTGTTTTTGCTTGTGCAGATAAAAGCATCGCGGCTAACGCTCCTCCTGCCTTCTTTGCCTGCACGGTTTTACTGCCTCAGCGCATGGCCGGTGAGCTTGATGAAAAGATCCTCCAGCGTGGCGGCACGTACTTCCAGGCTGGTGAGCGGAATACCGCGCTCTATCAGTCGTGACAAAGTCTGCGCGACATCACGGGAAAGGATTTCCACCGCGTCTTCGCGGATTTCTACCGGTTCCGGCCATGCGCCGGGAGCCAGCGTGAAGGCGGATTTGTCGAGACGTACGCGCATGGCATCGAAATGCTGGCGCAAAAGTGCTTGTGGGGTGCCTTCGGCAATCAGGCGGCCACGGTCCATGATGGCGAGCTCATCGCAGAGCAGCTCGGCCTCGTCCATATAGTGCGTGGTGAGGATGACGGTCTTGCCGCGGGCTTTTATGTTTTCTATCAATGTCCAGAAATTGCGGCGTGCCTGCGGGTCCAGTCCGGTCGTGGGTTCGTCCAGAAAAACAATATCGGGATCATTCACCAGCGCCAGCGCGAGCAAAAGCCGCTGACGCTGGCCGCCGGAAAGCTTGGTGGCGTACTGGTCGAGATAGTCGCCCAGCGAGCAGGCGGCTATCAGCTCTTCCTGTGAGAGCGTGTGCTTATAAAATTTGCCGAAGAGCGTGAGGGCTTCGCGCGTGGTGAGAAAATCCGGCAGGGCCGTGTGCTGGAACTGTATGCCGGCACGATTGCGGAAGGCCGGGCCGATTTCCTCGCCGCGAAACAGGATGCGACCCGCGCTGGGCGAGGTAATGCCTTCCATCATTTCAATGGTGGTGGTTTTGCCGGCGCCATTGGGGCCGAGCAAGCCGAAGCAGATGCCCGGCCTGACAGAAAAGCTCACGCCATTGACGGCCTTGAGCTCGCCAAAATGCTTGTGCAGGTTTTCAACGGCCAGGATCGCGTTCATGGTCATTCGTCTCGTATCACTTCCTGATGCGCCGCCTCATCGCCCACCTGCACCCGTGGCCGCAACCACAGGAACAGGGCCAGCGCCGGTAGCACCGCCAGCGTGGAGAAAATGAAAAAACCGGTGTAGCTCATGGCTGTCACCATATAGCCGGAAAGGCCGCCGATGAGCTTGCCGGGCAGCGTCACCAGCGAGCTGAACAGCGCATATTGCGTGGCCGTGTAGCGCCGGTTCACCAGCGCCGACAGCCAGGCCACGGCGGCCGTGCCTAGAAAGCCGCCGGCGAGATTTTCACCGCTGATGACCAAGGTGAAAAAAACCAGATTGCCCGGATGCATGGCGAGCAGGAGATACAGCAGATTGCTGACGCCACCGATGAGTATGCCGATGAAAAGACTGCGCTCTATGCCGATGCGCACCACGCTGGCACCGCCGATAAAAGCACCGGCAATCCCAATCCAGACGCCGAAGATTTTCGAGACGGTGCCGATTTGCGTTTTGCTGAAGCCGGAGTCCAGATAAAAGGGCATGGCCATCACGCCCAGCATCTGGTCCGATATTTTGAAAAGGCCGATAAAAAGCAGCAGCGCAACACCGAGGATGCCGCGATAGCGCTGGAAGAAATCGGCGAAGGGGCCGATGACGCCATCACGCAAGGAGGCTCCCAGTCCTGCCGAGGCCGGGCGCCGATGTTCAGGCTCACGCGCCATCAGCGTGGCCGCAATCACGGCAATCAGCAGCAGGGCCATGAGCTGGTAGACCACGGACCAGACCATCTGGTCGGCCAGGATCAGGGCCAGTGCTCCCGAGGCCAGCAGGGCCAGTCGATAGCCCAGTGTGTAAGTGGCGGCCAATGCGCCCTGCGTCTCCACAGGCGCAATTTCAATGCGGTAGGCATCCACCACCACATCCTGTGTGGCACCGGCAAACGCGGCGAGAAAAACCAGTCCCACAAACAGCGTGAGCTGGCCGGGCGTGAGCCAGGCCATGCCCAGCAAGCTCAGCAGCAGCAGTAATTGCGCAAACAATAACCAGCTGCGTCGTTGCCCCAGACGTCCGAGCAAAGGCAGACGCATGTGGTCCAGCACTGGCGCCCACAGGAACTTGAAAGAGTAAGTGAGCGTGGCATAGCTGATGAGGCCGATGGCCTCGAGGCTGATACCGCTGTCGCGCAGCCAGGCCGAGAGTGTGCCGCCCACCAGCAGGAAGGGCAGGCCCGAGGTGAAACCAAAGAAGAACATGACCAGCGCCGCGGGTTGTGCAAAGGCCTGGCGCAGGGACGGAACAGTGGAGGACATGAAGACACGGCATGGTAATGGGGCTGGTGTATTAAACCTTGCCCGGGGCCAGGGTGTCAGCGGTGAATGCCCGGGTTGTGCTGCGTTGTCGCGAGGACGGCAGGCAGTCAGAATCGCCGGCACACAGCAAGAGGCGGTAGACGATGGAACTGGTGATAGTGCTGGCGGTGATCGTGGCGATTATCTGGGGGCTGCGTCGACGGCGGGCCGTGATGGAGCGCCGCGCGGCCGAGCTTGGGGACATGGCGGAAGACATGGAGCAGACCGCCGCCGCGCTATCGGCACTGCAGCAGGAGTTGGCGCGTGCTGTCGAGCGTGACGACACCGCCGCCGCCATTACCATCGCCCGGCGCGGACTGACACTGGTGCAGGAAGGCTTTGGCCCGGACTCTGAACTTGAGCTTTCTTTGTTGGAGGCATTGGCCAATCTGTACGACGCAGATGGTCAGCAAGTTCTGCAGCAACAGACCTTGCAGCAAGCCGTTGCGTTACGCGACCAGATAAAACCGGAGGAGCTGGCCGAGCAGGCCTATGCCCTGTCCCGCTTGGCCGATCTGCAGCTTTGGCAAAATCAGACGGCCGATGCACAGCGCAGCCGCAAACGTGAACTGGATTTGCGCCGCCGCGCGGGGGAAACCGATACGCCTGAATTGTTGCGCGCGCAATGCGCCATGCTCGCGCTCAGTCTGGAAGAAAGCACAGTGGCCGAGCTGCTGCGCCGTGATATTCGCGCCTGTGCCGCCAAGGTGGCGCCTGCGGTTTTGGAGGATATGCTGAATGCCGCGCAAGCCGGCTTGAATCAGGCCATTGCTGAGCGTCGTGACCGGGATGCCTGGCCCGCGGCCGAGCATGCGGCCCTGCTGGCCGAGGCCCTGCATGGGCCGAGTGCTGAGATCAGTGTGGTGTGTCGTGGCAATCTCGCCGAGGTCTTGCGCCGCAATCGCCAATACGCGGAGGCCGACAGCAAATTTCGCACGCTCATTGCCGAGCTGGAGCAGCAAGGCGCCACGGCTGCCGGCCTGGAAAGCGTGTACGGCAATATGGCCTTGCTCTGCGAGGAGTCCGGTCGGCCGGAAGAGGCAGCGCAATGGCGCGAGCGCCAGAGTGGCGTACTGCAGGGCGAGGGCGCCAGCATCGCCAGCCGTTTCAATGCCCTCAACAATCAGGCGGTCAGCCTGTCCAACCGCGGCGATGAAAAAGCGGCCGCGGAAAAATATGCACAGGCCTTGGTCCTGAGTCCCGAAGGCGAAGACATTCCCGCGCGTTCCTGGGCCGAAACCCTGAACAATTACGGCATCACCCTGGCCAATCTGCAGCGCTTTGCCGAGGCCGGGCGGATTTACCAGAAAGTGCTGGCGCGCAAAAAAGCCGGCGCCGATATTCCCCTGCCGGTACTGGCCACCACCTTCAACGGTCTGGGTTTTCTCTATGAAGGTTTGGACAAGCTGCCGCAAGCGCAAGACATGTATGAGCGTGCGCTGAAAATCAAGGAGCAACACGGCAAGTTGGGTGATCGCTCGCTGGAGACCGGCTGGCACAATCTGGGATCGGTGTATGCGCGTCTGGGTAAATTCCCACAGGCCGAAGCGATGGCGAGGAAGCTGATAGCCAGTCTTGAACAACGACTGGGTCCAGATCATCCGGAAACGCGTCAGGCCCGGGAAAATCTCGCCTATGTGCAAAGCGCACAGGCATTACCTGCGGCCATGCCGTCGGCGTCATCGCAGAACGCCCCTGCGCCTGCGGTGGGGCCAGCCAGTACCGCCACGCGTGAGGACGTCGAGGCCTTGATGGTCAAACTGACCGGGGCGGCGCTGTGTCGCTATGCCACGTTTGATTTTGGTCGCCAGCGCGATACGCGCGTGAGCATGGTGCTGGTGCCCGAGCCTGAAGCCCTGAACTGGCAAATCAAACTCAGCCGTGCCCTGCCTGCCGGTTGGCGTTGCTTTGTCGGCAGCACGCGCTGGCTGGGTGAAGAAAAACATGAGGGCAAGGCCGAGCTGGTCGCCTTCAAATCTGCTTCACAATTTGATGCCCTGTGCGTGGCCCGCACCGATGCCGTGAATCACGATCTCGACACCAATGCCATCATCCGCCAGCTGGAGGATTATGACCGGCGCTTCGGCATACGCATTCTGGCGGCGGAAACCGATGCGGTTGGTTTCATGCTCCTGCGCGCCCCGGAAAATCTCGACGCCTTCGCGCAAGAGCTGCTGGATTTCTGCATGGATCTGGAGGACGTGAGCCTCATCCTGCCCATGCTGCAATCACCCTCGCGCTATGTCAGTTTGTGGTGGGATTGAGGTGGCAGGCGTGGCAGTAGCGTTGAATCAGCGGTTTTTGCTCGCCTGAGCCGCTGGTTCTGGTTCTGGTTCTGGTTCTGGCTCTGGTTCTGGTTCTGGAATTGGAATTCGATTTTGGAGTCTGGAGTCTGGAGTCTGGAGTCTGGAGTCTG